>JAEEGJ010031220.1_pt1 | contig 10338 bp, 7 predicted proteins | sample 8958761 | NCBI WGS metagenome assembly JAEEGJ01 (sample SAMN16246546, study PRJNA631951) | gut metagenome | biome: gut microbiome; feature: rumen; material: RS-attached | host: Bos | place: Iran: Karaj | collected 2018-10 | reverse complement strand
CCTCATGCAGCAGGAAGGCGGCAAGGGTGTGATGAGTGTGCTGGCAGCCGACAAGCTGATGTTGCAGCCGAAGCTCTACTCCACGTTCCTGCTCTGGCTGCTGAGCGAACTTTACAGTACGCTACCCGAAGTAGGCGACCTGCCGCTGCCGAAGCTCGTGTTCTTCTTCGACGAGGCACACATGCTGTTTACCGATACTTCGAAGGCACTGCTCGACAAGATTGAGCAGGTCATCCGACTCATCCGCTCGAAGGGCGTTGGTATCTACTTCATCACCCAGAGTCCGACGGACATCCCTGAGGTGATACTGGGACAGCTGGGTAACCGCGTACAACACGCCCTGCGTGCCTACACTCCGAAGGACCAGAAAGCCGTGAAGGTGGCTGCCGACACGTTCCGTGCCAATCCCGAGTTCAAGACCGACGAGGCCATCATGAACCTAGAGACCGGTGAAGCCCTCGTGTCGTTCCTTGACGAGAAGGGTGCACCGGGCATCGTGGAACGTGCCAAGGTGCTGTTCCCGCTGTCACAGATAGGTGCCATTACCGACGGACAGCGTCTCGACCTCATCAAGCAGAGCCGCATCTACGGAAAGTATGACACGCCCATTGACCGCGAGAGTGCTTTCGAGGTGTTGCTGGCAGAGGCAGAGGCAGCCCTTGTTCCGACAGACTCTCCTGAGGTTCCCGTCCCTGGAGGCAAAGCAGAGAAGCCCGCCAAGGAAGAGAAAAAGAAGCCCGGCATCATGTCAAAGGTGTGGAAGGCTGTGCTGACCGCTGTTACCTCAACCATCGCCGCCATCTTCGGCTCATGGGTCAGCAGCAAGGTCAGCGGAAAGAAGCAGCGCAAGAGCAGCACGTCAGCCCGTGAGCGTGTGGTGAAGAATGCCACCAGTGCCGCCACGCGTACCATCACCCGTGACATTCTGGGCAACCTGATCAAATGAAAAATCAAGACCTGTTCATCGACTTCGATGACACGTTATACGACACCCACGGCAATGCCGTGATTGCTCTGAGGGAACTGTTCGAGGCCTTTGACCTCGGACGGTTCGCTCCTGATGCCAAGGTCTTCTACGATGCCTATTGGGAGGCAAACATCGACCTGTGGACACGCTATGCTAAGGAGGAGATAACGCGTGAATACCTTATTATAGAACGTTTCCGCAGACCCCTTGATGCCATCGGTGCCCTGTCGGAAGGCAAGGACTACACGGACTATATTCTCAAGATGAGCGACACCTTCCTGGACTTCTGCTCAACGAAGCCTGGCGTGGTGGAGGGTGCCCACGAGCTGATGGAACACCTGCGAAACTGTGGCTACCGCATGCACATGACGAGCAACGGTTTCCATGAGGTGCAGTACAAGAAACTGAAAGCCAGCGGGCTCACAGACTACTTCGACACCATCGTGCTGAGCGAAGACGCTGGGGCCAACAAGCCCTCGGCTGCCTTCTTCGACTATGCCTTCCGTGTGACAGGAGCTAAAAAGGAATCAACGCTGATGATAGGCGATAACTTCAACACCGACATCCTCGGCGCCCTGGATGCGGGTATTCCAGCCATCTTCTTTAACCGATACCCGGAATATCCAGCCCCACCAAACCTCCAAGGGGCCTCCACCTTTACGGAGGTAAGCAGTCTTTTGGAAATCAAAAGAATGTTGAACGGATAACGTCGTCAACAACCTGCGGGAAGTACTTCATTTCCAACTCATGCTCCTTGGCGGCAATGTCGTCAACGCTATCATCGGGTGTTATGGCTGTCCTGAACTGAGCAATGGGTTCGCCGCCATCACAGACGGGCGTCACATAGTGGACAGTCATGCCTGTCTCCGTCTCACCGGCAGCCTTCACGGCCTCATGCACATGGTGCCCCCACATACCCTTGCCGCCAAACTTTGGCAGGAGTGCGGGATGGAGGTTAATGATGCGCTGGGGATAGTCATTGATGAGAAAATCGGGCACAATGGGCAGGAAGCCGGCCAGCACGATAAAATCAATACGGTAATCCTGCAGCAGTTTTCTCATAAAGAGCATGTCGTTCAGCTGGGCCTTGGGGGTCACAGCCGTCGGAACATTCAACCGCTTGGCACGCTCCAGCGCAAAGGCGTCGGCCTTATTGCTGACTACAAGTGCACAATTGACGCGTGGTGAATCCGTGAAGTAACGAATGAGATTCTCACAGTTGGTGCCGCTTCCCGACACGAAGATAGCGATGTTGATTTTCTTCATCTATACCTATTTAGCTTTTACTTTTTTACCTTTTTTCTTTTTTACCTTCTTACCTTTTTACTTTTTGCAGCAGTTTCTCTACCAGACGAGGCACGGCATAGTGGTCAATGTCAGACTCTGGAATCCAGGAATAGCCCTCAGGCAACGCAGGACGTTCGTCAGGTTCCCACAGGTAGAAGTCTGCGTAGATAATGCGGTGTGTGAGGACGTGCTTCTGCTTCTTACGAAGCAATTGACAATTAGCAATGCACAATTCACAATTATCCACTGTCCATTGTCCATTTTCAATTAATAAAGGTTCGTACAGTCCCTGCCAGATGTCACCAGCCGGACGGCGGCGCAGAGCCGTCTCACCCTTATACCTTATATATATATAGGTCATCTTGATTTCCTTGACCTTCAGTTTCTTCAGTTTGACGGGTAACTCCCCTACCCTTCCCTCACGGAAGGCACAACAGCTGTCCATCAACGGACAGGTTCCGCATCTGGGCGATGCTGGCGTACACTGGAGAGCACCGAAGTCCATAAGGGCCTGATTGGCCTCTCCATACCTCCTCGAAAGGGGAGGCTTACCTACGGACTCCATAGGTAATTCCAACAGATGCTGCGCCAATGCCGCAAACTCCTTTTTGCCTTCCGTAGTATTGATGGGCGTGGAGATGCCAAAGCAGCGGGAGAGCACCCGATAGACGTTGCCATCTACCACGGCGACAGGCAGTCCGAAGGCGATGCTACCAATGGCAGCTGCCGTATAGTCGCCAATGCCTTTCAGCCGTCGCAACTCCTCCATTGTGTTGGGAAAATGGCCTATGGCTGCTATCTGTTTCGCTGCCGTATGCAGGTTTCGTGCCCGACTATAGTAGCCCAAGCCCTGCCATTCACGTAGCACCTCGTCCTCTGTAGCGGCAGCCAGACTATCGACCGTCGGCCAGCGTTGCATGAAACGCTCCCAATAGGGACGACCCTGTTCGATACGCGTCTGCTGAAGGATGACCTCCGACAGCCAGATGGCATAAGGGTCGTTCGTCTCACGCCACGGAAGCGAACGGCCGTTCTCGCGGTACCATTCAATAACGGAAGTCGTAAAGCTCATTTACTGTCGTACGCATGCTGGGGATAGTCGGTGGTAAAGTGCAGCCCACGGCACTCCTTACGTTCTAACGCCCAACGGGTTATCAGGTAACCTACGTTAATCATGTTACGCAGTTCGCAGATATCCTTCGATGCCTTCACCCGCTTGAAGAGGCGTTCCGTCTCCTCATAGAGCATGTCAAGACGGTCCCAGGCACGGTGCAGACGGAGATCGCTGCGCACGATACCCACGTAGTTGGACATAATCTGGTTGACTTCCTTCACCGACTGGGTAATGAGCACCTTCTCCTCGTTGGTCATCGTCCCCTCGTCGTTCCACTCAGGCACCTGTTCGTTGAAATCGTACAAATCAACATGCTCCAACGAGTGGCGGGCTGCCGTTTCGGCATAGACCACTGCCTCAATGAGCGAGTTGCTGGCCAGACGGTTGCCGCCGTGCAGTCCTGTACAAGAGCACTCGCCCAGGGCGTAGAGCCGTTCGATGCTGGACAACCCGTTCAGGTCCACCTTGATGCCGCCGCACATGTAGTGGGCTGCAGGACGTACGGGGATGTAGTCGCAGGTTATATCAATGCCTATGGAGAGGCACTTCTGGTAGATATTGGGGAAATGGTGGCGCGTCTCGGCAGGGTCTTTATGCGTCACGTCAAGGCATACGTGGTCAATGCCGTGGATCTTCATCTCCTTGTCGATGGCACGTGCCACAATGTCACGGGGAGCCAGGGAGAGAGGCTCGTCATATTTCTCCATAAACGACTCGCCGTTGGGCAGTCGCAGTATGCCTCCATAGCCTCGCATGGCCTCGGTAATGAGGTAGGCAGGGTGCGTTTCTTTGGGGTTATGGAGTACGGTGGGATGGAATTGCACAAACTCCATGTCGGCCACCGTACCCTTGGCGCGATAGACCATAGCGATGCCGTCGCCCGTAGCAATCACGGGATTCGAAGTGGTAAGATACACTGCTCCGCAACCACCCGTACACATGACGGTGACCTTGGAGAGGTAGGTATCGACCTTCTCCGTCTTGGGGTTCAGCACGTAAGCACCGTAGCAACGGATGTTGGGAGAACGGCGGGTGACGCGTACACCCAGATGATGCTGGGTAATAATCTCCACGGCAAAGTGGTTCTCCTTCACCTCAATGTCAGGACAGGCACGTACGGCAGCCATCAGCCCACGCTGTATCTCAGCACCCGTATCGTCGGCATGGTGCAGGATACGGAACTCGGAGTGTCCGCCCTCACGGTGCAGGTCGAAGTCACCCTTCTCGTTACGGTCGAAGTTAACCCCCCACTGCACCAGTTCCTGTATCTGTGTGGGGGCCATCCTGACCACCTGCTCTACGGCAGCGCGGTCACTGATATAGTCGCCGGCAATCATTGTGTCCTCAATGTGTTTATCGAAGTTGTCCAACTCCAGATTGGTAACACTGGCAACTCCGCCTTGGGCAAACGACGTGTTGGCTTCATCAAGACTGGTCTTGCATATCAGGCAGATGCGGCCCTTCTTCTCACGTGCAACCTTGAGAGCGTAGCTCATTCCCGCTACGCCGGCTCCTATAATCAGGAAATCGTATTTATATACCATGCTTACAATGATGAGATTTGTATTTATTAGTATGCAAAAGTAAGAAAAAGTTGAGAGTTGAGTGTTGAGTGATGATAGATTTTTGCTACCGCTTAACTTTTTTTACCTTTTTAGCTTTTTTCCTTTTTACCTTTTTCCTTACTTTTGTATCCGAAATGAAAAAATTAGTATTCTTATCTATACTGTGGGCATTGGCCCTCGTGAGTCCTACCTATGGGCAGGATACACTACGTAATCCTCAGGACTCCACCCTCCGCTGTTCGCTCGGCTCTGCCGCTTTGCCCAGCAAAGAACTCTCAAACCTCATCGACTCCCTGATTGCCACTTCCCCGCTGCTCGACGTTTCAGAAGTTGGCATTATGGTCTATGACCTCACGGCTGACAGCACACTCTACACCTACCACCACCGTCATACGCTACGTCCGGCGTCGAACATGAAACTGGTCACCGCCATTACCGCGCTCGACCGTCTGGGTGGCTCCTACCGTTTTCGCACGTCCATCGCCTATACAGGAAGCATCAACCAGGCTTCCCTCGTTGGCGACCTCTACTGCGTGGGAGGCATGGACCCCCGCTTCGAAAAAGAAGACCTCAATATCTTCATTGAACAAATCAAGAGCATTGGCATTGACACCATCCGCGGACGCATCATCGCCGACAAATCCATGAAGGATGCTGACCTACTGGGCTGGGGATGGTGCTGGGACGACGACAACCCCGTGCTGTCGCCATTGCTCATCTCACGGAAAGACAACTTCACCGAAGCCTTTGTAGCAGCCTTACGGAAGGCGGGCATCTTCGTCGATGTCACCATGGCCGAGGGCAAGCAGCCCGCACAAGCTACCATCCTGTGTGCCAGCTATCACACCATCGACCAGATTCTGCTACCCATGATGAAGGACAGCGACAACCTCTATGCCGAGGCCCTGTTCTACCAGATTGGTGCTGCGGCAGGCGGACGGCCTGCCACCATGAAGAAGGCGCGGTCAGCCGTCCATCAGCTCATAGAACGCGTAGGCCTGAAGCCTGAGAACTATAACATTGCCGACGGCAGCGGGCTGTCACTCTACAACTACCTTTCGCCTGAGCTGGAAGTGGCATTGCTGCGCTACGCCTGGAACAACGAGGCTATACGTCCCCATCTCCTTTTCTCACTCCCCATTGCAGGACAGGACGGCACGCTCTCGAAACGCATGCGTAACACGGTTGCCGAGGGTAACGTCCACGCAAAGACGGGCACGCTGAAGGGCGTCACCACGTTGGCAGGCTATTGCACGGCCCCAAACGGGCACATACTCTGTTTCTCTATCATGAATCAGGGGGTAATGCAGCTCAGTCGGGGACGCGACTTCCAGGACCAGCTCTGTGTACTGCTGTGTACTCCCCTTGTCAACGAAGAGGACAGCGTGACGGTAGAAGAAGGTGTGACGGTAGAAGAAGGTGTGATGATAGAACAATAAAAAGAACGAAGCAGTATGGAACAAATCAATCAGTATGTAAGTGACTTCCTGTTATCATTGGGCGTTTCAGCCGAGGCCGTATCGCTCGTCTGTCATGTCGTACTCATCATTGTGGCCGTGCTGCTGGCATGGTTTGCAGGCTGGTTGTGCAAACGCTTCATTCCCCTCATCACCAAGCTGACGGCAAAGACTGAGGCCAAGTGGGACGATGCCTTGTTCAATGAACACGTGCTGCGTTCGGTTTGTCAGATAGTGCCTGCACTCGTCATTTGGCAACTGCTGCCTGCCGTCTTCTACGACTTCCCCACCGTGCACGAAGTGCTCAACCGCCTTACCGCCATCTACATCACTGTCATGTCCGTGCGCACCACGCTCATCTTTGCAGATTCCTTCCGACTCCTTGAGGACGAACGACGCACATCCAAGCAGCAGTATCTCTATTCCTTCATCGGCATTATGAAGATCATCCTCATCTTCATTGCCGTCATCGTGGTTATCTCCATCATCCTTGACAAGAACCCCACCAAACTCTTCGCAGGACTGGGAGCCGCATCGGCCATCATGATGCTGGTGTTTCAGGATACCATCAAAGGCCTTGTGGCAGGCATCCGACTGACATCCAACGACATGGTACGCGTAGGCGACCGCATCACCGTGCCGACTGCCGGAGCCGACGGCATCGTGGAGGACATCATCCTCACCACCGTCAAGGTACGCAACTTCGACAATACCATTATCACCGTCACCCCCCAGACGCTCGTTGACGGCTCGTTCCAGAACTGGAAGGGCATGAAGGAGAACCTTGGGCGAAAAGCCGTGCGGAAGGTGTTTTTCGACTTCCGTTCCATCAAGGCCACGTCTGCAGCTCCCTCGTCTGAAGGGAAAGGGGCAACTGCCCTTGTCAACCTCACCCGCTATCGTGAACACATGGAGCAGTGGCTGGCCAAAAATCCCTTGGTCATAACTGATAAGCCCATTCTTGTTCATCAGCTTGACGCCACGCCCACGGGCCTGCCTGTCGAGTTCGTATTCTGGCTCCACGCCCAGGAAGCCATCCCCTACGAACATGCCATCTCCGAAATCATGGAGTACGCCTATGCTGCCTCCACCAACTTCGACCTCCGCATCTACCAGCAGTTCCCTGAACAATAACAATAACAGCATCTTCGTTTCCTCGAAACGGCACCTCTTCAATAAGAAAAGTGCCATGCGATAAAGCGTGAAAGAAAAAAAAGCGGACAATATCTTTGGATTATTGCACGTTTTTTTGTACTTTTGCCCACTGTTATCGGATTATTCAATAACTTAAAACAATAAAACTATGAGATTAGACGGAAGAAGACAGAGTTCTAATGTGGATGACCGCCGTCGTATGAGCGGTGGTGCAAAGGCCGGAATCGGCGGTATTGGTGCCATTCTGCTGGCCGCAGTAATTGGATATTTCAGCGGTGGTACGCAGGGTGCCCTGAATGCCGTGGTGAATGAGGTGACCAGTGCTCAGACGCAGACCACTCCCAACAACCGCGAGTTTACAGCGGAGGAGCAGGAGCTTGCCACTTTCTCCAGCCAGATTCTTGGCGGCACGGAAGATGTGTGGACACAGATCTTCCAGGAGCAGGGCTGGGGCGAGTACAAAAAGCCTACTATGGTGCTCTACACCGACGGTGTGCAGACAGCTTGCGGACAAGGTTCCGCACAGATGGGCCCGTTCTACTGCTCGGGTGATGAGAAGCTCTACATCGACCTGACGTTCTTTACCACGATGAAGAGACAGCTGGGGGCTGACGGTGACTTTGCCTATGCCTACGTCATTGCCCATGAGGTGGGACACCATGTGGAGTATCTGACAGGGCAGTTACAGAAGGCACACCAACAGATGCAACGCCTGAGCCAGGCAGATGCCAACAAGGTGAGCGTACGTCTGGAACTGCTGGCTGACTTCTATGCCGGCGTTTGGGCACACCATGACAACAAGCGCTTCCAGTCGCTGGAGGACGGTGATATTGAGGAGGCCATCAAGTGCGCCCAGGTCATCGGCGACGACTACCTGCAGAAGAAGGCTCAGGGCTATGCTGTACCAGAGTCCTTCAACCACGGTACTTCAAAACAGCGCATGAAGTGGTTCAAACTGGGACTGGAAACGGGCGATGTGAGACGCGGAACTACCTTCCAGTGCTCGGATGCAGAACTCTGATTAAGGGTAAAGTAAAAAATTTGCTGCCGCCTTAGTGGGATTATCCATTAGGGCGGCAGCAATTTTTTCACTTTTCACTTTTACTTTATACCTTATAACTCTGCCAGTTCGATGACCTTATCAACAGCAGCAGAAAGTCCGTCAACGTTCTTGCCGCCTGCCGTAGCAAAGTGGGGCTGTCCGCCACCACCACCCTGGATGAGCTTGGCAGCTTCACGTACCAGCTGGCCTGCGTTGAGGCTGTGGTCGCTGACCATGTCGTCGGAGAGCATGATGGTGAGCAGCGGTTTGTCCTGGTACTTTGAGCCGATGACACAGAGCAGGTGCTCAGGCTGTGCCTGACGAATCTTGAAGGCAAGATCCTTGGCCGACTGTGCATCAATGGGTAGCACGGCACTAACTACCTTCACGCCATTTACGTCGCGGGTCTTGCTGAGCAACTCTTCCTTGAGACGTTCTACGGCCTGTGCCTGGAAGCCCTCAATCTCCTTCTTCATGGCATCGTGCTCGTCAATGTACTTGCGGATAACACCCTGCAGGTCCTTGGCGTTGTTGAAGAACGACTTAACAGCCTTCAGCGTATCCTCCAGATGGTAGAGCAGTTCCTCACACTCGCGGCCTGTCTTAGCCTCAATGCGGCGGATGCCGGCAGCCACGCTGCTCTCAGAGAGAATCTTGAAGAAACCGATGCGGCCTGTACTGGAGGCATGGATACCGCCGCAGAACTCACAGGAGGGACCGAAGCGTACCACGCGTACCTTGTCGCCGTATTTTTCACCGAAGAGGGCAATAGCGCCCAACTTCTTAGCCTCGTCGAAGGGCACGTCGCGATGTTCATCGATGTGGATATCCTGACGGATCATGTCATTCACCATGCGCTCCACCTCGCGCAGCTGTTCGTCGCTGACCTTCTCAAAGTGTGAGAAGTCAAAACGCAGCGTGTCAGGACTAACCAGCGAGCCCTTCTGCTCCACGTGGTCGCCCAGCACCTGCTTCAGTGCATAGTCGAGCAGGTGGGTTGCGGTGTGGTTGGCGGCCGAGGCGTCACGCTTGTCCGTATCGACGCAGGCCATGAATTCGGCTGCGGGATCCTTCGGCAGCTGCTTCACGATGTGGACGCTCTGATTGTTCTCGCGCTTGGTGTCGATAATCTCGATGGTCTCGTTCTCATTGCAGAGCACGCCACAGTCGCCGACCTGTCCGCCCATCTCGCCATAGAACGGGGTCTGGTCGAGCACTAGCTCGTAGAATTCGTTCTTCTTCTGGGTTACCTTGCGGTAGCGTAGAATGTGACAGTTATATTCGGTAAAGTCGTAGCCAACGAACTGCTGTTCCTCGACGGCAGAACCGTCGAGCACACTGACGTTAACCCAGTCGCTGTTTTCTACCTGTGCGGCATTGCGGGCACGCTCCTTCTGCTTCTGCATCTCCACGTTGAACTGCTCCTCATCGACGGTAAAGCCGTTCTCACGACAAATGAGTTCCGTGAGGTCAAGGGGGAAACCGTAGGTATCGAACAGGCGGAAAGCCTGTACGCCACTTAGCTCTTTCTCTCCTTTACTCCTCATCTCTTCCATGTCCTTGTCGAGCAGGGCAATACCCTTATCGAGCGTACGCAGGAACGACTCTTCTTCTTCCTTGATGACCTTGGTGATGAGTTGCTGCTGTGCCTTCAGTTCGGGGAAGGCGTCGCCCATCTCTGCTACGAGCGTAGGAACAAGCTTATAGAGGAAACCCTCCTTCTGGTCGAGGAACGTGTAGGCATAACGTAC
>JAEEGJ010031219.1_pt1 | contig 10338 bp, 10 predicted proteins | sample 8958761 | NCBI WGS metagenome assembly JAEEGJ01 (sample SAMN16246546, study PRJNA631951) | gut metagenome | biome: gut microbiome; feature: rumen; material: RS-attached | host: Bos | place: Iran: Karaj | collected 2018-10 | reverse complement strand
CTCGAACATACGTCCGACTCTTATGAGCGGATGTATCTTTCCGCGTATGAATTCGGGCGACGGGACGGTGAGGTCGACCGCGGAGGAGGATTTTGCCATCTCCGTTATCTTCTTTCTGACAGCCGCTATGCGCTCCTCAAATTCTTTTTTGAAATTGTTTATAGCCGCGCCGACGTCCTTTTTCTCCTCGTTCGGCAGTGTTTTCATCTCCGCGAAAAGCTCCTTCATCACCTTGCGGAAGGATGATTCAACCATTTGAAGCTTGTCCGGCGCGTCGCTTTGCTCAAGCTTTTCGGATAGCTCTTTCTTTTTGTCGTCAATGAACTGTGCCATTTTACGCACTCCTTTTTTATGTCAAAATACAGTATTTTTCATTATATAATATCACAATAAAAAGCGTATGTCAAGTATATTTTTTAAATTTTACGCACGTAAACGCCGCGCCTCCGCTGCGCTGTTTTGTGTAAAACGAAGCCGGACGGGGCGACGGACAGGACCGGGCATATCAAAAAGCCTCCCCGTGTGAACGGGAAGGCTTTGATTTTTCCGGTATCTGACCAAAGAGTGAGGTAAGCTTTTATCTCTTTGAGAACTGGGGAGCGCGGCGTGCGCCTTTGAGACCGTATTTCTTTCTCTCTTTCATTCTCGGGTCACGAGTGAGAAGACCCGCTTTCTTGAGAGCCGTACGGTATTCGGGGTCCGCTTTGAGAAGCGCTCTGGCAACGCCGTGACGGATCGCGCCCGCCTGGCCGGAGATGCCGCCGCCCTTAACGCTGCAGATTATATCGAATTTGCCGGTCGTTTCGGTCACGCCGAAGGGCTGGTTGACGATGAGCTTGAGCGTTTCAAGTCCGAAATAATCGTCAATATCTCTCTTGTTTATGGTTACGGCGCCCGTTCCGGGAACAAGACGTACGCGGGCTATGGATTTTTTTCTTCTGCCGGTGCCGTAGAAATAAGGTTGAGCTTCGTTATACATTACAATTACCTCCTATACAATTAAGCAAGTGTCTCGGGCTTCTGAGCCTGCTGCTTATGCTGTTCGCCCGCATAAACCTTGAGTCTGGTTATAGCCTTGTCGCCTATGGAGTTGTGGGGGAGCATTCCCTTGACCGCCTTAACGAACGCGAACTCGGGTTTTTCCGCCATTATCTTCTTGTACTGTACAGCCTTCAGACCGCCGATGTATCCGCTGTGATGATAGTAATACTTCTGTTCAAGCTTCTTGCCGGTGAGGACCGCTTTGGAAGCGTTGATGATTATTACGAAATCACCACAGTCTACGTTGGGCGTGAATTCGGGCTTGTTCTTGCCGCGGAGTATGTTTGCCGCCTTAACCGCCGTTTTTCCGAGCGGAACGCCTGCTGCATCTATAACATACCATTTGCGGTCAACATTTTCTTTTTTTGCCATATAAGTGGACATGAATGTTTTCCTCCGTATATATATAAAATTCGTTATCAACGGTTGAGAGTATATCACAACATTTTGATTTTGTCAATACCTTTTTTCAAAAAAATTTGATTTAGCAGTATATTTTCTTTGATTTTCTCTTGTTTTCTTTCATTTTCAGCCGTTTACAATACATTTTGGTGTATAGAACACGGTATAATGTACCTGAATCTTGCGCGCAGCGCATATCGAGTGCTTCAGCACACATCGAGCAGACCGTATAGGTCTGCACATCGAATCGCGTTAAGCGATATATCGGCAAAACAGTCGATGTGCCTGCGGGCTCGATATGCCGTACCGGCTCGATATGTCCCTTACGGGACAAGAAAAGAAGCGGGCGACCAATGGTCGCCCCTACGAGCCAGGCATCGCGGACGCCGGCCCCTACCGCAAAAAAAGCCCCGATACTTCGGGGGGTGGTGGGGTTTGGGGCGGTAATAGGGGTTCCCCGTTGCGAACACAGTGAGCAATGGGGGTTCCCGTAAGGGGGGCGACCGGGGTTCCCCGAAAACGAGCTTGCCGAGTTTTTGGGGGTTCACGGGCGGGGAGCCCCAAGAGCGCCGGTACGGCGCACAGATCGTCGGCTTCGCCGACACCGATTTTTATTCTTTCTTCTTTATTATTTATTATTTAATATCCAAATGTAAATAAATTACAAAAAACAAAAAAGCTATTGAAATTTTTGCCGTTATGTGATATAATACACGGTACACAAGCTGTGAAATAAGGCCATACGGGCCGGGGCGATAGCGGTGCCTTGTACCTGCAATCCGCTTAGCAGGGGTCATGCCTATTTTAAGGGCAGCACCGTTCGGTCCGTGCCGCACGCCCCGTTCGTTGACGGGTTGGTCCTTTCGCAATCAAAATCCACGAACCATGTCAGGTGGGGAACCAAGCAGCATTAAGGGGAATCTTTGGTGTGTTGAGAGGGTGCCTGCCCTGAGGACGGAATGCGGTCAACGCGGACGGCTGTCTGTTCGAGATTTCGGCGTATGGTCTTATTTCACAGCTTGTATTTTTTGTAAAGGAGAGCTCTCATGCATCAGGCTTTTTACAGAAAATACAGACCGAAAGTCTTTTCGGACGTCGTAGGGCGGGATGAGATAACCGCGGTGCTGCGTGGTCAGGTAAAATCCGGCAAGGTGAGCCACGCTTATCTTTTCTGCGGCATGAGAGGCTCGGGCAAGACGACGTGCGCTAAGATACTTGCAAAAGCCGTCAACTGCCTGTCTCCCGTAAACGGCGATCCGTGCGGACAGTGCGAGGCGTGCAAAGCGATAGAATCCGGTCTCACGCTCGACATAGTTGAAATGGACGCGGCGAGCAACAACGGCGTTGGCGAGGTGCGCGACATGATAGAACAGCTCACCTACACGCCGTCCGAGCTTAAAATGCGCGTTTATATAATCGACGAGGTGCATATGCTCACCCCCGCGGCGTTCAACGCCCTGCTTAAAACGCTTGAAGAGCCGCCGTCGCACGTTATGTTCATTTTAGCGACGACCGAGGTGCACAAGCTGCCGGCGACCATCGTTTCGCGCTGTCAGAGATACGATTTTGACAGGATCCCAATGGACGACATAGTTTCGCGCCTGCGCTACGTTGCAAACGAAGAAAAGATAGAATGTGACGACGACGCGCTGTACGTTATGGCAAAGCTGTCGTCCGGCGCTCTGCGCGACGCGCTCGGTTATCTTGAGATCTGCGCGGCGTCCGGCAGAAGGCTTGACGAAAAAACGGTCTCTTCCCTTCTCGGCACGAGCAGTTACGATTTTCTCGTGTCGATCGTGGACGCGATATCGGCAAAGAACGTTTCGTCCGCTTTTACGAAGCTTGACGAAGCTTACAGGCGCGTAAACGACATTTCGGTTTTGTGGTTCGAGCTCGTTTCCGTATACCGCGATCTGCTCGTTATGAAAGCGACAGGTTCCGCGGATTATACCGATATGACGCCGTCTCAGGCGTCGGCGCTTGCCGCGGTATCCGGCAGATTCAACCGCGAAAAGCTGATGTATACGATAAAAACGCTTGAAGACGCGATATACCTTATGCAGCGCTGTCCGTCTCAGAAGCGCATAATCGCCGACATGTGCGTTATAAGGCTCTGCGACGAAAAGCTTGACACGGGCGCGGAAGCTCTGGCTTCGCGCATAGCCGCGCTTGAAGACGCGGTAACAATGATAAATTCCGGTATAAGACCGGCGGAAGCCGCAGCTCCGGCACCGAAAGCCGAAGCTCCGGTGACAAAAGAAGAAAAACCGGCGGTGGCGGCGGTAAAAGAAGAAAAAAAGCCGACCTTAACGGTAAGCCGGAAGTTTGCGGATATAGCGTCAAAGCTCAAGGCGGCTGATCCGTCAAGCGCGGCGTGGCTTTCTTCCGCGACGGCTTACGAGGGCGACGACGGCACGTACAGGATACTTATATCAAACGGTTTTGCATTAAATCTCGCGCTGAACAGCAAGGACACGGTAGACAAAGCGGTCATAACGGTTACGGGAAAATACACGCCGGCGACCATTCTGATACAGCCGGGCGACGTGAAGACCGAGTTTGAGCTCATTGATGAAGTAATAGAAGCCTTAAGCGAATAAGGCGTACAAATATACGGAAAGGACATAACAAAAATGAAAGCAAGATTACCGCAGGGTGTGGGCGGCGGCCCTCAGAACATGAACGCGATGATACGCCAGGCGCAGAAGCTCCAGGAAGATATGGAAGCGCTTCAGGCGGAGCTTGACGCGAAAGAATACGACGTATCCGCCGGAGGCGGCGCCGTAAAGATCAGGATCAAAGGCACGCTTGAGATACTGAATATAGAAATAGCGCCCGAGATAGTTGACCCGGACGATATAGAAACGCTGACGGATCTCGTTACCGCTGCGGTAAACGAGGCGATAAGCAAAGTTACAAAGACGAACGAGGAAGAAAAGAACAAGCTGTCTTCACAGCTGAATATTCCCGGTATATTTTAATGGCTGATTATATTTATCCGATAACGAGGCTCATAGAGTGCTTCCGCAGACTTCCCGGCGTGGGTTCGAAATCCGCCGCGCGCATGGCGTTCGGCGTGCTTGAAATGCCGGAAAACGAGGCGGAGGAATTCTGCGCCGCGATCCGCTCGGTAAAGCACGACGTGGGCAGATGTTGTGTGTGCTGCAACTTATCCGACAAAGATAAATGCGATATATGCTCCGATCCCGGCAGAGACGAAAGCGTCATCTGCGTGGTGGAGGACGCGCGCGCCGTCAACGCGCTTGAGCGTGCGCACGAATACACCGGAACGTATCACGTCTTAGGCGGCGTTATCTCGCCAATGAACGGCATCACGCCGGACAAACTGAACGTAAAGGAGCTCATAGCGAGGCTCAACGGCGACGTGAAGGAAGTCATAATCGCCACGAATCCCGATATTGAGGGAGAGACGACGGCGGTATATCTTTCAAAGCTGATCCGCCCTCTCGGCGTTAAAGTCACGCGGCTCGCGTACGGCGTACCCGTCGGCGCGGACCTTGAGTTTGCGGACAGCGAGACGCTTGCCCGCGCGCTTGAAGGCAGACGGGAATTCTGAATAAAAAGCGGGGATCACCCCGCTTTTATTATTGCGCCGATTCTATGGCAAATCCGAGTTCTATCCTCGCGGCGGCGAATACCGCGTCGCTGTCCGTGTATTCAAGAATATTCGTGGTTACCTTATTAAGTATTTCATTCATTTTATCAGCGCCGCACAGCTTCTCGCACATACAGAGCATATCGTAATCGTCAAGTCCGTCTCTTACCGCCTCAAAACGCAGCGTCGAGCACGGTCCCGTATATCCGAGTTCTTCCTTTCCGTAAGCCAAAAGCGAACCGTCGCGGTTGAAATCCCTGCTGCTCCACGGATCCTTGTTCCAGTATGTGCACGCCCAGTACAAAAAACCGGTTGCGTTATACTGCTTTTGCTGCCAGAAAAGCACCCTGTTCTGCAAACCCGTGTAATCTATCATCAGATTGCAGTATTTATTTATCGTCGGGTAAATGCATACGTACCACCACAATTCGCCCTTTTCCTTCGTTACATCAGCCATTCTTTCGCTCAGCCACGGGTATTTTTGTGCGGCTTCCTCTGTCGGGTATATGGAAACGATATCCTTGCCGTTGGCAACGCCGCCCTCCGTGAAGCCTGCGGCTACGGGACACCATATATCTATATAGTCACGCATAAAGTCGATCCCGTCCGTATTTTCATCATATACGGCGCTGACGTAGAAGGGCGCTATAGTACGGATCAACGGATAATTCTTTTTCGTCTTACCGTAAACAGCTGCAAGTTTGTCAAGCGCCGCTTTGTCGCTTGGCTCATCCACCGCATAGAAATACGCTTTACTGATCCAGTCGTCGTTTGTCTTCAACTTGTTATATACCGCGTTAGTCTGAGGAACTATGAAAGAGGTAACTCTCGGATCGCTCATATACGCGTCAGCCTGACTGTCCGTAATATCATACGGCAGATAATACGGCGATATGCGGTAATCTATCACAAAATCATAATACGACTTATAAAGCTCTTTATAATCAGTATCGTTAGCGTAATTCTTTATCTGATCCCATATTCCCATCGCGCTTTTTGAATTTGGCGTATCGGGAATTTCAAAATCCCATACGTGACAGTTGAGCGGGCATACGCGCACAGGCTCGCCGTACTGTTTTACTATCAAATCTCCGCTGTAATCTCCCGGCTTTGTTTCCTTTTCCGTTCTTATGCGGACGATTATAACCTGACTGTTTTTCTTTTTGATATCTATCGTATCGATCTTTTCGTTTATCGGGACCATGATATCGGGATAATCGCGACCGTTCGAATACGGTACGGAATAAACGCGGTAGATATCTGTTTGAAGAGAATTCCCGTCTCTGTCGTTGATACCGGAAAGCTCGACGGATATACCTTCTATTCCCGCAGGGGCGTATAACCAAAGCTGAGCGTTTTCATACTCGTTTTTAGCCATATATACAGTATAATCCTCCGTACCTGCGCTGCGGAGCTCATTGGGTTTTATATTCGTAGGCGATTTGTTGAAAGCGTGGTTATACCACACGTCAAGATGCGCGTCCGTCTCCTTAAGATCTATTTGCGTAGATTCCGTTTCCGTTACGTATTCCGTTTCCGTATCAAGCGTCAGCTCCGCCGTTGTGCCGTTGATTTGCGTGTCGGCCGATGTGGTTACGTCGGGATCGCCCGCGCATCCGGAAAGAAGCGCCGGTATCAATATGAGTGCAGTCAGAATAACAGATTTTTTCATTGGTTTCTCCTGATTATGAAAGTTTGTCTATATATTGTCTCAGCTTCCCCCGATATATTATACCGAACAGAAGAGATATGATATACGCCTGCAGCGTGCAGGAGAGTATCTCCTCCGCGACGCGCGGGATAAGCAGGACAAGCACGGCTCTGCCGGACCAGACCTCGAGCACTTCCTTTAAAATAAACGTGTTTACCGTCGTTACTATAACGCCGGTCACCACGCAGGCGACGGCTATGCGCATTATGCCGAGAGCTCTGCTCTGTCCGTCTTCTCCTTTGTCAGCCTTTGACAGCACGATATTCAGCACGACGAACAGTATGCCTACGAGTCCGGTCAGTTCGAGTCCGAACGCGAGCAGGTTTATATACGCGGCGAGATTTTTCCTGTAAGCGTCGGATGATGAAAACGCAGCGTCCGCGCTGTTTTCGTTCGCGGTCAGCTCTTCGACCTCCGATACCTCAAACGGCACGCCGATCTTTTCCGCGTATTTCTGCGCGGCTGAGCCTTCTTCGCCTTTGATAACGGTCACTTTTTCCGCTCCGGCGTCGTCCGCTATGGTTTTATAAGTTTTCGGGATATACAGCTCGCCCTCGCAGTCTGACAGCGCGCCTTTGCCTATCTTCGTCACGGTGTTCTTATATCCGGCAAGCTCGTAATACGTATAAAGCGTATTGCCTGACTGACGCGTCAGCGTTACCGTGTCCTTGTTATATCTTGCAAGACCTACTGTCAGCTTTGACAGCGGTGAGAGCTCCATCTGCTCGGCTTCACCGCGCAGCGGCAGCTCGCTCTGCTGCGCTATGACGCCCTTCATAACGCCGTCCGCGCACAGCGAAATATTGACGGACGCGCCGAAAATGCCGATAACGGCAAAAACGGATATGAGGATTATACGCACTTTTTTCGCGGCTTTTTTGGTAAGAAGCATCCATAAAAGTCCTTTTATGACGCCGCCGCAGAACGCCGTGAGCGTCAGCCACGGGATATACGCGCCGTCCGGCGCGACAAGATATCCCAGAACGTCGGACAATGCGGAAGCGGCGCCGCCGAATAAGGGTCCGCAGAACGCCGCGGGAAAGAACGTGAAAATGCCGGAAAAACCTATCTTTATACCGACGCCCGGAATATTGAGCGCCAGATTGGTAAATGATTTTACGACGACGGCAAGCGCCGCGAAAACGGCGGTAAACGTCATTTTATAAAGCAGTTTTTTTGTTTTTTCGCGTGTGAAAAGCTTCTTTTTCTCCATAAAAAACACCTCCCTTTACAGATTTTCCTGCATACAAGGGAGGATATTTTCTTCCGTTGCACAGCGGGATGCGGAAATTCGACCGCAGGATCTCTCCTTTCGTCCGCGCGGCAACTCCCCGTCCGCACGGCACTTAACGCCTTATTCCCTACTCTGTTACACGTATTGTATCACAAAATATTACGCGTGTCAATAGTTAAAATGACAAAACGCGGAGCAATTTGCTCCGCGTTTGCGCATATTCTGATTATTCTGCAGCTTCTTCAGCTTTTTCCGGTTCCTCTGCGGGAGCTTCCTCTGCGGGAGCTTCTTCGGCAGCGGCTTCAACGGTTTCTTCAACTGCTTCGGCAGCTTCTTCAACTGCCGCGGGCTCTTCGACTGCTATTTCTTCTGCGGTCTCAACGGCAACTTCTTCAACCGTCTCAACTGCTTCAGCTTCCTCAGCCTTTACGATCTCGGGCTTGCTGTATGCAAAGTGTTTTGCTTTTGCAAGTCTGGTGACCTCTGCGTCGTACGGGAGCAGAGCTACCTGACGGGCTCTCTTTATAGCGGTCGTCAGCTCACGCTGATGTCTTGCGCAGGTACCCATAACTCTTCTCGGCAGGATCTTTCCGCGCTCGGATACGTATTTTTTAAGCTTGTCTGCGTTTTTGTAGTCTATGAATTCCACTTTTTCCGCACAGAAGGCGCAAACCTTCTTTCTTCTGCGGATATTGTTGCGGAACGGCTTTTGTTCCTTATCCATTATAATTTCCTCCTGTTAATTTAACCGCAATTCGATCAGGCGGCGGCTCGCCTTGTGTGATCAGAACGGGAGATCGTCCTCGTCCGCTTCCTCAAACTTCGTGAGCTCTGCGGGAGCCGTTGAATATGCGGGAGTCTGCGGTACTGCGTCCGGCGCGAAATCTCTGTTCGGACCTTCTGATTTTGAGTCAACGAAATTGAGCTCGTCAACGATAACTTCCGTGGTGGTTCTCTTATTGCCCTGCTGATCTGTCCAGTTGCGGTTCTGAATATTGCCGACTATACAGACGGAAGAACCTTTTCTGAAATATCTTGACAACAGCTCTGCCTGCTGGCGCCATGCGACGCAGTTGATGAAATCCGCCTGCGGCTGTTCACCCGCTTTGGTAAATCTTCTGTTTACCGCAATGGTGAAAGAGCATACGGAAGTATCGTTTGTCGTGGTCTTTTTCAGCTCCGGATCAGCCGTGAGTCTGCCTGCCAGTATGACTTTGTTTAAATTCAGATTAGCCATGATAACACCTCGTTTTTAATTACTTATCAAGTCTGACAACGATCGAACGCATAATGCCGTCCGTAATGTTGAAGATACGTTCAAGCTCGGGAGTGAAGCCCGGCTCGCTCGTAAAGGTGATAAGTGCGTAATAGCCGTCCGCCTTTTTGTCTATTGCGTATGCAAGCTGGCGGGTGCCCCATTTTTCGACCTTTTCAACTTCGCCGTTTGCGGCTATAAGATCGTTGAACTTGCCGATGACAGCGTCGATACCCTCGTCTCCGAGAGAAGGATCGACGATGAACAGGGTCTCGTATTTACCTTGTACCTTTTCCATTATATTAACCTCCTTCTGGACATAAGTCCGCGCTTTGCGCGCGGCAAGGGACGGGATCATAATATCCCGATTGGTTATTATATCAGCAAAATCCGGTTTTGTCAATAGGTAAGAGGCAATTTTTTCCGGATATTTGTAAAGAAAAATATAAAAATAATTTATTTTCCCCTTGACGAATACAATTTAATGATGTATAATAATTTAAAAGAGGGTTTTGTACCCGCATTTTATCGAAAGGAAGCGAACAATGAAAAAACTTACTGTAATCTTGCTTGCGCTGCTTATGGTCGCGCTGGAGATCTGTATAGCGTCATGTCAGACGTCTCCGCCTGCAAATACGGACCAGTCGGAAACAGCGGCTGACACCGTACAGCAGCAGACGGAAACGGACGCGGGCACGGAAACGGAAAAGCTCACTCTCAACGTACCGGACGACCTTGACCTCGGTGGCGATACGATAACCTTCCTCGTTATCGACGGCAACTTCAACGGCGCGGCTTGGGAGAGCCAGGATATTTATCAGGAAGAGGATTCAACGGACCCGATAGCATCCGCTGTTTACAGAAGAAATAAATATCTTGAAGACAAATATCATGCAACGATAGCTCAGGTCGAGCAGACGAGCACGGGCGCCGTCGCAAAGAAGGCGATAAACTCCGGCTCTGACGAATATCAGGTACTTATGTGCGACACTAAGAGCACGCTTTCGCTCGTTCAGTCCTGCCTGCTCCGCGACCTCAATTCACTTGAGGGACTTGATATGACTCAGCCGTGGTGGGAT
>JAEEGJ010031216.1_pt1 | contig 10339 bp, 5 predicted proteins | sample 8958761 | NCBI WGS metagenome assembly JAEEGJ01 (sample SAMN16246546, study PRJNA631951) | gut metagenome | biome: gut microbiome; feature: rumen; material: RS-attached | host: Bos | place: Iran: Karaj | collected 2018-10 | reverse complement strand
GATGGCGACCGTGGCCGCGCTTCCCGGACAGGTGCTCTTCTCGGGGGACAAGCTTGCGGAGCTGCGCCCGAACCGCATGAGGATCATCCAGCAGTGCCTGCCGGTCGCGGACATCCATCCGCAGAACCTCTACCCGCACGCATCTACGTCGCTCGTGCCGATCTGGAACCTTTCGGTGACGCGACCGTTCGGCACGTGGCGCGTTGTCGCCGTCTTCAACTTCAAGGACGCGCCGCAGAACTTCGAGCTGCCGTTCGGCTCGCTTGGGTTGGACGGCGGGAAGGCGCATACCGTCTTTGAGTTCTGGCGACAGAAGTGGATGGGCACGCTTTCCGGCGGAATCTCGCTGGAGATTCCGATGCGCACCGTGCGCCTGCTGGCGATATGGGAAGCGGCTGACCACCCTCAGTTCGTCGGTGACGACCGTCACGTGACGCAGGGTGCAGTGGAGGTGAACGGCGTCAAATGGGACGCCGGCGCGAAGACGTACACGCTCGACGTCAAGGCGATCGGCGGTTTCCCGTTTACGTACTTCGTGCGCGTGCCGGAGGGGTTCTCGTTCAAGGGCGCATCCGCGTCGAAGGGCGGCAGGGCCGAGGCGAAGATGCGTGAAGACGGCCTTCTGGCGGTCACGGTGTCCGCCCCCGCCACGCAGGACGTCGCGGTCATTCTCACGTTCTGACGTCCAATCGCCCCCGCTTCCGGACGCAAACGACTCGGGATTTGGTGAGGTTGCCGTTGGGTGGCGCCACTTCATGCCGTGAAGTGGGCGCGGCGGTACTGGGCGGGAGTCTGGCGGCGGATGCGCTTGAACGTGCGGATGAAGTGGCTCTGGTCGTAGAAGCCGCAGGCGTGCGCGATCTCCGTGAGGAGCATGCGGGTGGAGGTGAGCAGCTTGATGGCCGCGTTCACGCGGATCGTGGCGATGTAGCGCGAAGGGGAGATGTGCAAGATGGCGCTGAAGCGGCGGCGGAAATGCGTCACGGAAAGGCCGGAGATGTCCGCCAGCTCCTTGAGCGCGAGCGGCTGCGCGTAGTTCTTGTCGATGAACGCGACGACCCGCTTCAGGCTCCCGTACCAGTCCGGCAGCGAGTCGCCTGACGCCACCGGACGCCACACGCTCGCCGTTCCGATGATTGTGCCGTTCGCATCCTGGAGCGGATAGACGCTCGCGATGCGGAGGTCGGTCGAATGGTTGGCGGCGTGGGTGTAGACCTGGTTCTCGACCGGCTGGCCGCTTTCCCGCACCTGACGCACCAGCCCCATGTACTGCTCGGCGAAGTCCTTGGGGTAGATGTCCTTGCACGTGCGCCCAACGTAGTCCATCTCCGAGACAAGGCCGTTCTCCTCGCAGTTGCGGTGGTTGAACGCGACGATCCGGTCCTTCGCGTCGATGATGTAGAGCCCGGCATCTGGGAAGAAGTCGAGGATCTTGCGGAACGTGGCCGCGTTCGGCCCTGCCTTCCTGAAGAAGGCCGCCTGGAACGCATGTTTGTTCTTGATCGTCATTACCTGAAGATGATGGTGACGCCGGAGACGGGCTTGTGCTCGATGCGGATGTTGTCGAACAGCGGGATGTCCAGCGGCACGGCCTTCCAGATGTCGTCGGAGTAGGTGGCCACGTCGCCCAGCAAGACAACCGAAAAACCTTCTCCGTCTTCCATCGCCGTATGGTAGGGCAGCTCGGAACGCGAGACGACGGCCGTAGAGGGGGTGGGGGTCTCCAGCGTGGGCTGTGCCGTGCCCATGTCGAACACCTCCAGATCCCATGTGCCGCGGTCGATGCGCGTGGTGGCCTTAAAACGATACCAGTGCGTGGCGTTTGCCGACTCGGAGAGGAGCGTGTTCCCCGACGGGCCAGCAATGAGGAACTTGACGGTGTTGATGAGACCGCAGGTCGTCGTGGAACTGCCGCAGCCGAAGCCGAACCGGACGAAGTACCTTTCGTAGAAGGTGCGATCGTACATGTTGCCTCGGTAGAATCCGTCCGCGCCGAAGGTCACGTGCGCGACGCCGCCGGACTGTGTCCATCTGCACGGCGGACGGACGTCGGCCCACATCTTCACGACGCCTTTCGTCAGGTTCGTGCCGATCGGCTGCGCGGCAAAGACATGGCTCGTGTCAAAGTGATTATTGTTCCAGGTAGGAATCCTCCGCTCGATCCTGTGGGCGAATGGATTGTCGCCGTTGCCGCTTGCGACGAGCTGGTCCATCCCGTCGCCGAGGGATTTCCACCAGTCCGTGCCGTCCGCCCGGTTCAACTTGTCGGTGAGCGTGCACGTGGTGAGCGGTACGTTGTAGTAGCGACGTGTGTTGAAGTCGTTGTAGTAGATCTGGTGCCAGGTCGTCTCGTTCGCGCTCTTGCGCCATGCGAAGATGTTGTCGAAGTAGATGATCCCCTTTTCGTTGAAGGTGCCTCCGATCTCGCCGCCAGCGCCCATCGACATGAGCGCGAAGCAGGAGATTTCGGGAAGCTCGGCATTGCGAAGCGGCTCGCCGGAACTGGAGAACACGGCCGTCGAGGCGTCCGGCGTGGGGAAGTTGTAGGCGGCAGAATTCTCGCCCAGGTCGAAGATCAGGGTGTCGTATGTCTTGTTGTCGATGTCCACGGTCATGACGGCGCGATACCAGTGGTTTGACTTGCCACCGGCCGCCGTGGTGACCGTGGCGTTCGCGCCCGTCCGCATGAACTTGAAGTCGTTCACGCCTGAGGAACCATCCATGCCGACACGTGCCGCGTAAAGAGTCGTCTGCTGGCTGTCGTTGTATGAGTCGTAGTAGGACTGCGGGGCAAGCATGATGCGGATGTTGCGGCATGACGCAGTGTTGTGTACCCATTTGTTGGGCGTGCGGAAATCGACGGAAAGGCGGACGGAACCGTTGCTGATCGTCTGCCCCAATGGGTGTGCGAAGATGCTATAACGGTTGTAGTCATTCGAATCTGCGGTCGTGGCAATCATCCAGTTTCCGGCGCCAACGGAACTCTTGATGATAGAAGCGTGCTGGCGACCGTTGGCGTTCAGCCGCCGCCATCCGTCGAGCCCGATTGGCTGTTGACCACTTCCCGTGTTGTTCGGGAGAATCTGATAGCCCGGCAGGCCGGCGGACGAAAGCTCGTTCACGGGGTAGTGCCCATACCACTCAAGCGTCTTTGCCGTGGTGGTGGGCGTGTAATCGCACGACGGGGTTCCGTTCGGTACGATTGTTCTGATGCGGCATTTCGAGAAGTCGTTCTCGTAGAAGAGGTCGGCGTCGGAGAAGGACGTGCCGCTCGCGCGCCACCAGCACTTCACGTTGTCGATGCGCGGCGCAAGCGACTCGTTGAAGTTGTCGCCCCTGCCGGAAACGCTGCCCACGTCGCGGATGATGTAGCCCGTCACGGGTCCGAGTTCGGCGGAGGGGTTGGCGTAGAACGAATGTTGGCGCAGGGTACACCATTGCGTGCCCGTGCTGGCGGGCGTCGGCACGTCCGTGCCCATGTCGTAGACAACACCAGAAAGCTTGCGGGCGTCGAAGTCGAAGTCCACCACGTAGCGGTACCAGTGGCCGGCCGTCAAGTCGCTGCCCTCGGAGATGCCGTCATACGTGCCGCTGCCGGCGCCGTTTCCGCCAAAGCTGTAGGCCCTGAAGGCGTTATTGAGATGGTTCGCGCCGAACATGCCCGGGTAGCGGAACGTGTTGCTCTGCCAGAACCCGCCCATGTACATTTCATAGAGCGGCCCGACGAAAAGGTTTATGTTGTCGGTGGTGTTGGCGGGGTGGGCCGGCATGGCGATGTCGATCGACATGCGCAGGACGCCGCTGGAGATGCGGTTGAAGAACGGATGGATCGCGTGCGTGCGGTGGTCGAAGTTGATGTTCGTGATGACGCCGTCGTTGATGAACGCAGCATACTGGTTGCCGCCGTTGGACAGCACGCGGAACGAGGCGTCGTTCGTGAAGGACTGGTCATAGACCTTCAGCCAGGAGTCCTGTACGTGGTTGGTTTGTGATTGCGCGTTCGCGGATGACCTATACTGGTTGGCATTGCCATGCTTCGTGGCGTAATTCACGAAGAGGTCGGTATCCGCTACGTAGGTCGCCTCTGACCACCGGGAAGCCGGCACAGGGGATAGGCTCGTGCGGGTGGAGAAGTCGTTTTGATAAACGCACGTATAGCCCCCGTCGCCAAAGAGCGGGAAATGGGCGACGCCTGCGCAGAGAGCTGCGGCAATGATCATGATGCGTTTGTCTTTTGCTTTCATGCGGATGCTCCTATTCCTTGGTGAGAATCATGCGTAGTATATCAAAATGTTGGCAAGAGAAATTGGAAAATCAATCCAAAAAAATGTACGATGTGTCCATGGCTATGATAATGACCAAATCCGCTCGAGAACATGAGATTTGGTCATTATCGTGATTTTTCACGCATCATCTTGACCAAATCGATGCTCGTGTGGTATAATTTGGTCAAAATCTTGAACGGAAAGGATGTCTTGTGATAGGCCGAATTGCAGAGAAAGCGCGTCTGTTGAAATATGCGGAGTCTGATGAGTCCGAGTTTGTGGCTGTGTATGGCCGTCGGCGCGTCGGTAAGACATATTTGATTCGGCAGACGTTTCAAGCTCGATTTTCGTTCCAGCATACCGGAATCGCGCGCGGGCGCACAAAGGAGCAGCTGGGGGCCTTTGGTGATTCGCTTCGTGAATGGGGCTCCGATTTCAAGGGTTCGCCAAGGGAGTGGTTCGAGGCCTTCAACTTGCTGAAGGTTGTGATCGCGAAATCTGCCCAGAAGAGGAAAGTCGTCTTCTTGGATGAGCTTTCGTATCTGGATACGAAAGGTTCACGCTTCGTTCCGGCATTGGAACATTTCTGGAACGGATGGGCCTCGGCGCGGAACGACGTTCTGCTGATCATCTGCGGCTCGGCGACTTCCTGGATCATCAACAAGGTGATCAAGGACAAGGGCGGCCTCCATAATCGGGTCACGGGGCGCATCTCGCTCCAGCCGTTTACGCTGAAGGAATGCGAGGACTACGTTGAATCGCGCGGGATCGCGATGACCCGATATCAGATTGCCGAGACGTACATGGCCCTGGGCGGGATCCCGTTCTACTGGAAGCACCTTGAGCCGGACCTGAGCGCGGACCAGAACATCGACGACCTTTTCTTCGCCCGGGCCAACAAGCTTGAGGGCGAGTTCGACGAGCTGTACGCCTCGCTGTTCCGAAAGCCGGAACCATACCTGAAGATCGTCATGGCGCTCGGGCGCCGCAAGTCTGGTCTTTCACGCGATGAACTCGTGGAACGGACGGGGATGGTTTCGTGCGGGAACCTGACGCGGTATCTGCGGGAGCTCGAGGAGTGTGGCTTCATTCGCAAGAGCCTCGCTTTCGGAAAGAAGTCCAAAGGGGCGCTCTATCAGTTGATAGACAACTTCACGCTGTTCCACTTGGCGTTCGTCGGGGAGAACAAGACAAACGACCGCTGTTTCTGGAGCGTTTCGTCCGATTCGCAGTTCCGCGTTGTCTGGGAAGGGCTCGCGTTCGAGCGGCTATGCCTTCAGCATGTCCGCGAGATCAAAGCCGCCCTTGGCATTTCCGGCGTCGTCTCGAACGAATGTTCGTGGCAGGTTGCGCGGACGGCAGAACACGAGGGTGCCCAGGTGGATCTCCTGATTGACCGGAAAGACGGCGTCATCAATCTCTGCGAAATGAAGTTCGCCTCGGCTGAATATGAAATCAAGGATGCTGAAGATCGTCGTGTGCGGGTGCGAAAAGAGCTGTTCAAAGAGGCTACGGGGACAAGGAAGGCCGTGCATCTGACGTACGTGACGACATACGGATTGAAACGCAACAAGCATTCCGGCATTGTACAGTCTGAAGTGACGCTCGACGACTTGTTCCGTCCCATTTGACCGAAGAAAGAGATGAAGGACGTTCCATGAAGAAACTTTTGATTGCGATGATCATCCTCGGGGAAGCGGCGCTCTCGCCGCTTCTGGCCGCGACCGCAGCCGAAATCGAGAAGGACTGGATGCGCCAGGATTCGGGGCGGGTGGATGTTTCCGCCTGCTTTGCCGATGCGGCGACGAACGCGCTGGAGGCGGCGATGGTGGAGACGGTGGTTTCCGAGCTGGAGCGGCTGGGTGCGCCGTCCGCCGCCGCGCGTCGCGCATCGCTTGCGGCGTTGCTGAAGGAGGGACGGCCGGGCAATGACCCTGCGTGGCGCGCGCTCTACCTCGCTGCCGCGCGCGAACGGCGTATCCTGCGGCTCCGGAAGCTCGTGGCGAAGACGCGCCAAGTATTCTTCACGCGCCACTGCCTGATCGCCGCACCGGGGAACATTTCGTCCAACCAGCACCCGTCCGACTGGCGTCCGTCGCACTTCCGCGTGGGAAAACGCCCACTGTACCTCACATGGGAACCGGGCGCGGAGCTGTGCCTCCTCACGCTTGACGACGACGGCAACGCGACCGTGGAGACGGTATTCGAAACGCCTGACGGATTCATCCGCGACCCCGCCCTCTCCTATGACGGCCGGACGCTGGCGTTTGCCCGCCGGGAGCGTTTCTTCACGGACGACTACCAGATTTACCTGATGGACGTGGAGACGCGCCGGACGACGCGGATCACGGCACCGCTTTCGCCCGACTATCCCATTTCCAACATCTACCCGTGCTTCCTCCCGAACGGACGCATCATGTTCCAGTCCACGCGCTGCGCGCAGCTCGACCCGTGCGGCTGGGACCAGACGGGGACGTTCTTCTCGATGAAGCCAGACGGCACGGACATCCGCCGCCTGACGGCGGACCAGGTCTCGACGATGCTGCCCACGGTGATGGACGACGGCCGCGTCCTCTACACGCGCTGGGAATACAACGACCGCACGCCGGTCTACGTCCAGCCGCTCTTCACGATGAACGAGGACGGCACGTCGCAGGCGGAGTTCTACGGAAACGATTCCTGGTTCCCCACGTCGCTCATGCATGCGCGGGGGATTCCCGGAACCGGCAAGGCGATGGCAATCGCCTCCGGGCACCACACGCTCCAGAAGGGCAAGCTCGTGATCGTCGACCCGCGCAAGGGCACCGAGGAGGAGGCGGGGATCGAGTACATCTGCTCGTCGGCGCCCGACGGCACGCGCGGACGCAAGGCGGCGTCGGAGATTCCGCTCAAGCACGACAAGGGACAGCACCTCGACGGATTCGGGCAGGAGGGACCGCAGTTCGCGCATCCGTTCCCGCTCGGGGAAGACAACATCCTCGTCTCGTTCACGGCGGACGGCTACCAGGGCTTCGGCGTGTGGGGCGCGAAGTCGAAGAACCCGAACCGCAAGGGCGAGAACTTCGGACTGTTCTGGATGGACGCGGACGGACGCCGCGAGCTGCTGGCGTACGACGCCCGGCGCAACTCGCTGGAGGCGACGCCCGTCGTGGCGCGCGCGAAGCCGTTCCTGCGGGGTTCGCGCGTGGACGAACGACAAAGTTTCGGGACGTTCTACGTCAAGGACGTGTACCACGGCCCGGGCGCGGAGGGAATCGCGCGCGGCACGATCAAGAAGCTGCGCGTGGTGGCGCTCGAGTACCGCGCGGCGTGGGCGGGTTCGCTGTGGGCGCAGGGCCCCGGCGGCGATTCGTGCGCCCAGACGCCCATCGGCCTCCAGAACTGCTCGTGGGACGTGAAGCACATCCTCGGCGAGGCCGACGTGGCGGCGGACGGCAGCTGCACGTTTGCGTGTCCGGCGCACCAGGCTGTCTACTTCCAGCTGATCGACGACAAGGGACACTGCGCGCAGACGATGCGTTCCTGGACGCATCTCATGGGTGGTGAGTCCGCCTCCTGCACGGGGTGCCACGAGTCGAAGACCGAAAGCTACCAGGGCGCGCCCGCCGGGCAAGCGGAAGCCAAGCCGCAGCGTCTCAAGCCGTTTGCGGGCGTGGAGCATCCGCTCCTCGCCCGCTACGAGAAAGAAGGACGTCTCGCCTCGGTCGAGAACTACCTCGGCGTGAACGCGGTCCGGTCGTTTGACCATCAGGCGCCGATTGAGGGCTTCAGCTTCGAACGGCGCGTCCAGCCGATTCTCGACCGACATTGCGTGAGGTGCCACTCCCCGGAGGCGAAGGCGGGGAACGGCGTGAAGCCGTCCAAACTGGACCTGACCGCGCGGAAGGTGCGCCGCGTGGGCGACAAGAAACGGAACGGGGCGGCGGTGCAGCGCGTGTTCAACCAGTCCTACATCAGCCTCACGGGCAATGGCAAGCCGACGCCAACCGTGAACTGGGTTCTCCAGGAAAGCGCGCCGCCGCTGCAGAAGCCGTATTCCTGCGGCTCCGCCACATCCTCGCTCACGAAGCGCCTGGAGCGCGCGCACTGCGGAACCGATCTGACCCAGGACGAGAAGGACACGGTGTGCGCGTGGATCGACCTCGCCGTGCCGTATTGCGGCTCGTATCTCGAAGGGCGCGCCTGGGACGCGGAGGACGAAGAGGCCTACGCGCGCTTCCAGCGCAAGCGCGTGGCCTACGCCGCGCAGGAGCTCGCCGATCTCCGCAAGGCGTTGAACCGTTGATGCGGAGTGTGACGAGCGTGATAAATCCAAGGCAAAAGACAATCCATTTCGTGACAAATTCCATGTATTGAACATCCCATTTCGTGACAGGATACTTGACCGTGTAATAAGAATATGGTATATTTCCGCGCACGGGAGAAGAAAGACACAGTTATGGCGCATGAGTTCAACAGGAAATTTTACGGCAAGATGCTGGAGTGGAAAAGGCATCTGGCCGATCGGTATGCGCTTTTGGTGGAAGGGGCTAGGCGTGTAGGAAAGACATATTTGGTGACGAAGTTTGTGGAAAGCGAGTATGAAAACTTTGTTTATATCGACTTTTCGTTGAAGAACAAGGTGACGAAGGAGAGCAAGCGGGCTTTTGAAGAGGAACCGACCATTGAGAACACGATTGAACGTCTCGCCGTCATTCAAGGTGTCAGGTTGATTCCTGGTCGGACTTGCTTTGTGTTTGACGAAGTTCAGCGCTATCCTCCTGCGCGGGAGGCGATCAAGGCGTTGATGGCGTTTGGCAAATACCACTACATTGAAACAGGATCGCTTCTTGGAATCAAGGAGAATGTCGAGGATATCGTCATACCGTCTGAAGAGCATTCGATGAAGCTTCATTCTCTGGACTTTGAGGAGTTTCTCGATGCCCTGGGGGAGGACGTGCTGAAGGACAAGATCAGGGAGGCCTATGCCGCGCGAGTGGCGTTGCCGGACTATCTGCACGACAAAGCCATGCGGCTCTTCCGCATCTACATGGTCGTGGGGGGAATGCCGCAGTCGGTCTTGGCGTATCTTGACGGCGAAGAGCGCAAGCTTGAGGCGTCAGATTTCGCGAAACGGGAAATCATCGCGCTTTACCTGAAGGACATCGGGAAATACGCAAAGGGGTATTCGGCCAAGGTTCGGGCTGTGTTCAGAAACATTCCAGGGGCACTGAATTCACGTGAAAAGAAGTTTCATCTGTCCGATCTGTCTGTCAACGCGAGGATGCGCCGCTATGAAAATGCATTCCTCTGGCTGGCGGACGCCATGGTTGCAAATATCGCCTACAATGCGACAAGCCCAGAGGTCGGGCTTGAGATGAGCCTTGAAAGCTCGTTGTTCAAATGCTATTCGCTTGATACCGGTTTGTTGCTGACACAGGCGATGTCGGGAACGAACGACGTTGACGGACGCCTTTTGAGGGGTGTCTTGTATGACAATCTCGGAATCAACGAGGGTATGTTCTTCGAGAACGCCGTTGCTCAGTCGTTGACGGCACAGGGAGTCGATCTTCTGTTTCATTCAGTGAAGGACAGCAATCGCCCAGAGCGGACGATGGAAATCGACTTCCTGTTCCGGAATGGCATCAAGATTTGCCCGGTTGAGGTCAAGAGTTCCCGTTGCCGCGAGCACGTATCGCTCGATCGTTTCATTGCGGCGTACGCCAAGTGCCTTGGAAAGCGTTATGTTGTCACGGCAAGCGGGTATTTCAGTGAGAACGGTATTGAGTACCTTCCCATCTACATGACACATCTGATCGTTGATTCGGTATCGAGAAAGGACATGACATGCAACTGACGAGAAAAGAGTTCATCGGAGGATCGGCCGCGCTGATGGGCGCGGCGGCGGTCGCGGGGCAAGCGGCGGTCGCGGGGCGACCGCCCTACCGGGAGGGTCGCGCTGCTGCGCGACCGGGAACATCCCGGGCGTCGGATTATGCTGCGCTCAGGAAGCAGCTGCGCGCGTTCTATCCCGACGAGTGTCACGGCAAGTGCAAGGACCCCGCGTTCGACGAAAGCGACCGCGCGATCCACGC
>JAEEGJ010031207.1_pt1 | contig 10341 bp, 7 predicted proteins | sample 8958761 | NCBI WGS metagenome assembly JAEEGJ01 (sample SAMN16246546, study PRJNA631951) | gut metagenome | biome: gut microbiome; feature: rumen; material: RS-attached | host: Bos | place: Iran: Karaj | collected 2018-10 | reverse complement strand
TTCCCCGGGATGGTTTATCCTGTCACGATTGGCCGTGACAAGTCCATCGCCTTGGTCAAGGACGCTGAACGTGGTTCCTCATTCATTGGCGCCATCCCGCAGAACGATATCTCCGTGGAAGATCCTAGGGACAAGGATCTGTTTGAATATGGCACCGTGGCCAAGATCATGAAGATACTGGAGATGCCCGACGGTACTGTGACCGCTATTCTCCATGGTGTCAAGAGGATACGCAAAGGGAGGATACTCTCCTATGAACCATACATCACCGCCAATGTCACTTATGTGGATGATATCGTCCCAGAGAATGACAACAACACCCGGATGATCGCCGAGTCGCTAAAGGAGAAGGCGGCCGCCATTATAAAGTCATCTTCTTTCGCGCCTAGAGAGGCTGTCGGAGCCATGAAGTCCATCGACAATTTCCAGTTCCTGGTCAACTTTATAGCCACCACAGTGGAGGTCGAGAACTTCTCTGAGAAAGTCGAGCTCCTTAAATACGACGATGTCAAGGTCAGGGCTATGAAACTGCTCGCTGCCCTTGAGACTCAGACCCAGCTCCTGAAAATCAAGCAAGAAATAAACCAGAAGGTCAAGAGCGATATCGACCAGCAGCAGAGGGAGTATTACCTCAACAACCAGCTCCGTACCATCCAGGAAGAGCTTGGAATGGACGAGGAGGAGGAATTCGAGAAGTTCAGGGCGAGGGCTAGGGAAAAGAAGTGGCCGGAGACTGTCGCCGCCCAATTCGAGAAGGAATTGGCGAAGCTGGAGAAATACAATCCTTCCTCACCGGACTACAGCATCCAGTATAATTATATCGAGTTCATGCTCGACCTCCCGTGGGGCGAGATGTCAAAAGACAATCTCGATTTGAAGCATGCCCAGAAGGTTCTGGATAATGATCACTATGGGCTGGAGTCTGTCAAAGACAGGATCATCGAGTACCTGGCGGTTCTGAAGCTAAAAGGGAATATGAAATCCCCGATCCTGTGCTTGTATGGCCCTCCCGGGGTAGGCAAGACAAGCCTAGGGAAATCCGTCGCGAGGGCGCTTGGAAGAAAATATGTCAGGATAGCTCTCGGAGGCATGCATGATGAGGCTGAGCTCAGGGGACATCGCAAAACATATGTGGGAGCACTTCCCGGCAGGATTCTGAGCGGGATACAGAAAGCCGGGACATCCAATCCGGTGATAGTCCTTGACGAGATTGACAAGGTTGGTGCTGATTATAAGGGAGACCCTTCGTCAGCTCTTCTGGAAGTTCTTGATCCTGAGCAGAATGTCGCTTTCCATGATAATTATCTGGACATAGATTACGACCTTTCCGACGTGCTCTTCATCACCACTGCCAACACTGTCTCAACTGTCCAATCAGCGCTGCTTGACAGGATGGAGCTTATAAATGTCACCGGATATCTCGCCGAGGAGAAGATGGAGATCGCCAAGAAATACCTTGTGCCTAAGCAGCTTCAGGAGCATGGCATCGCCAAGAAATCTTTGAGGATAGACAAATCCGCCCTCGCGGCTATCATCGACGAGTACACTCATGAGTCCGGAGTCCGCGGGTTGGAGAAACAGATCGCCAAGATCGCCAGGGTGACAGCCAAGAAGATAGCCTTGGAGCAAGAGTGGCCCTCCGTCATCAAGAAAGAGCATCTCAAAGAGTATCTCGGTCTTCCGACGAATAATCATGACTTGCAGAAGGGCAACGAGGCTCCTGGAGTCGTCACAGGCCTTGCTTGGACACAGATGGGAGGGGAAATCCTCTTTGTGGAGAGCTCTGTCAGTGCCGGGAAAGGTGTCATGACCATGACCGGAAACCTCGGGGATGTGATGAAAGAGTCTGCCACGATAGCATATCAATACATAAAAGCGCATCCTGGGCTAGCCAAGATGACCTCGGAGGAATTCGGGGCGAAAGACATACATGTCCATGTTCCTGAAGGCGCTGTGCCCAAGGACGGCCCTTCCGCTGGAATCACGATGGTCAGCTCCATGGTCTCGGCTCTGCGTGGCACGAAGGTAAAGTCCGGAGTCGCCATGACAGGTGAGATGACTCTGAGGGGCAGGGTGCTTCCTGTTGGCGGAATAAAAGAGAAGATACTGGCTGCCAAGCGCGCTGGGGTACATGAGATTGTCATATCCGAGGATAACCGCAAGGATGTCGAGGACATCAAGCCGGTCTATGTTGAAGGATTGTCTTTCCATTATGTCAAGACAATCGATGACGTGATCGCTGAGATATTCGATTAATTTGCTATCTTTCGGGATATGGACGTCAAGATAGAGAATAGTTGGAAAGAGGCGTTGGCGGAAGAGTTTGAAAAGCCTTATTTCGCAGCCCTCGCCCGTCAGCTCCACAAGGAGAAGGCTGAGGGGAAGGTGATATTCCCTCCCGGACCTGAGATATTCAAGGCTTTTGAACTGACTCCCGTTCAGAATGTTAAGGTTGTGATTCTCGGTCAGGATCCGTATCATGGTTACGGCCAGGCCATGGGACTGTGTTTCTCTGTCCCGGACAACATACCCGCACCTCCTTCACTGAAGAACATATTCAAGGAGATTGAGGATGATCTTGGGATCAGGATGAGCGGAAGGCCCAATCTTGAAGGTTGGGCCAGGCAAGGGGTCCTTCTCCTGAACGCCATTCTTACAGTCCGCTCCGGAGAAGCTGCCTCACATAGCGCTATAGGGTGGCAACAATTCACTGACGCCGTGATCCGCTATATCTCTGATAACCTTGAGGGGGTGGTTTTCCTCCTTTGGGGTAATTTCGCCAGGACAAAAAAGGAACTCATCGACACTTCCAGACACCATGTCCTTGAGGCTCCACACCCTTCACCATTAGCTCGCGGCGCATTCTTCGGCTGCCGTCATTTCTCGAGAACCAACGAGATTCTCATCTCTGAGGGCAAGACACCAATCAATTGGCAACTATAATGGGTAAAACTGCTTTATTCCCGGGTTCTTTCGACCCTTTCACATCGGGTCACCTGAATATCCTGACAAGGGCGCTCACTATCTTCGATGAGGTCGTCGTCGCTGTTGGTATCAACCAGGCAAAGCGAGGCTTCTTCTCAATGGAGCAGCGGGAGGACATCATCGCGCAAGCCACTAAGGGGCTGAGCGGAGTCAGGATCATGAGTTATGATGGCCTCACTGTCGATCTCTGTAAAGAGTTGGGCATCAGACACATAGTCAGAGGGGTCAGGAATATGACCGATTTTGACAATGAACAGGCGGTCTCTGACGCTAACCGTCATTTGTCACCGGACATCGACACCATCATCATTCCTACCGCCCAGGAATATTCCCATATTTCCTCATCAGCGGTCAGGGATCTTCTGAGCCATCACGGTGATCTCTCCCAGTTCATTCCCGAGTGGGTAGTCCTCCCGAAGGTCTGATGAGGAAAGTCGCCGCCATATTATCAGTTCTTTTACTCTGTGCCTTTGATTTGGCGGCGCAGATTGACTCGACCAGGCTTAAGGAGTTGGATACCCGATTGGAGCGTTATTTCTCCTCGCTTGAGTCGGAGCCGGTGCAGGTGAAGAATAACGAATGCGACGCACTGATAGAGGCGGCTTCGGACAAGGATCTTCGGCAAAGAATAGCTCTGAAAGTCTATGACCACTACCGCAAATCCTCTCTCATGGGAGATGAGGCTGTGGCTATCCATCTGATTGATAGGTGGTTCTCGAGTGGTGAGATTTCGATGGGCTCCGACCAGGACCTGCTTGACGCCAAGCTGTTCGCCGAGTTCAACCGGAACTCCCTCATCGGCATGTCTGCCCCGAAAGTGACTCTGCTCGACTCCTTCGGAGAGTCTGTCCAGATTCCTGTCATTTCTGGCTCTACATCGTCCGTCATTGCCGGCTCGAACTGTAATCCCCGTTTCCAGATCCTGTATTTCTATGACACGGATTGCGCCAAGTGCAAGTTGGAGTCTCCGATGCTTCGCTCTCTACTGGACGATAAAAACTATCCTGTGGATGTCACCGCTGTATATGTCGGCCGTGATGAGGACAGATGGAAAATCTGGAGGGAGTCCACTTTCGCTGTTAAATCCGGTTCCGTACGGGTCTTCCACCTTTGGGATCCTGAGGATTCCTCCGGGTATCAGATGATGTATGGTGTGACTTCTACGCCGAAAATGTTCCTCATTGATCCTGAGGGCATCATTGCCGGGCGCGGGTTGGAGACCGACGCATTGGAGCGGCTCTTGGATTTATTCCTTGCCCCTGAGGATTATCAATATGGGGGAAAGGAGTCCGAGGAGCTCTTTGACAAGCTATTCTCTGTCTATGGAATGAAGGTGGCTCCGGAGAATGTGGTGGAGGTTGCCTCCTTGCTGGATGGCCACTCTTTATCGAGAGGAGATACCCTCTCTTACAAGCGGCTTGAGGGAGATCTGCTTTATTATCTCATCTCCAAGAGGGGAGAAGGCTTTAAGGAAGGAACTTCTTCATTTATAAAGGATTATATTCTCTCAAGATCGGATATCTGGAATACTCCTGACGACAGTTTGAAGGTGGTCGGGATGGCATCCATGATGGACGGGCTTTTGAGTAAGGCTCCCGTCGGGGCGAGGATTCCCAAGACTTCCATAAAAGGTTGGAATAAGATGCGGCGCAAAGGTGGGTACTTTTTCTTCAGCACCGAGGGCTGTCCTGTCTGCGCCGCTGAGAAAGAGGCCGCTGACTCACTGAATCTCTCGTTACTGAGAATCGATATGACCTCGCTTGAGAAGGAGTCTCCAGAAATCGCCCGCGAATTGCTGGATTTCTTCGATTTTTCCAGTCTTCCATACATCATCGAGACAGGTAGACGGGGAGTGATAAAACGACGTTATATAAGCTTAGTCGAACATCTTTTATTTTTGGGTGAAAAAGACTAAATTTGCACGGCTTTTGAAGCCACGCTGACGGATTTGACAAATTCTTATTAGTTTTATTTATACAATTATGGTTTCTTACAAAGATCTTGGCCTTGTGAACACCAGAGAGATGTTCGCTAAGGCTGTCGCCGGTGGTTACGCCATCCCCGCATTCAATTTCAACAACATGGAGCAGCTCCAGGCCATTATCCAGGCCGCCGCTGAGACCAAGTCTCCGGTCATCCTCCAGGTTTCCAGCGGAGCGCGTAAATACGCCAACCAGACCCTTCTCCGCTACATGGCTGAGGGCGCTGTCGAGTATGCTAAGGAACTCGGTTGGGAGCATCCCCAGATTTGCCTCCACCTTGATCATGGCAACTCTTTCGAGCTCTGCAAGAGCTGCGTTGACATGGGCTTCTCTTCAGTCATGATCGACGCTTCCTCTCTCCCTTACGAGGAGAATATCGCCTTGACAAAGCAGGTTGTGGATTATGCTCATAAATATGACGTGACTGTTGAGGCTGAGCTCGGTGTTCTCGCTGGTGTTGAGGATGAGGTCTCTGCTGAGGAGTCCCACTACACCCGTCCCGAGGAGGTCATCGACTTCGCTACCCGTAGCGGTTGCGACTCCCTGGCTATCTCCATCGGAACCTCCCACGGTGCCTACAAGTTCAAGCCCGAGCAGTGCAAGAGGGATCCTGAGACTGGCCGTCTCGTTCCTCCGCCTCTAGCTTTCGATGTCCTTCATGAGATTGAGAAGAAGCTTCCCGGCTTCCCGATCGTCCTCCACGGCTCTTCTTCAGTGCCCCAGGAGTATGTTGACATCATCAACGCCCATGGTGGCAAGCTTCCTGACGCTGTCGGTATTCCCGAGGAGCAGCTCAGAGAGGCCAGCAAGAGCGCTGTCTGCAAGATCAACATCGACTCCGACAGCCGTCTTGCGATGACCGCCGCCATCCGTCTGGTCTTCGACGAGAAGCCCGGTGAGTTCGACCCCCGCAAATACCTCGGTCCCGCCCGTGATGAGATGAAGAAGCTCTACATGCACAAGATCATCAACGTGCTCGGATCCAACGGCAAAGCAGAATAGTCCTGTATTACCGATTTTTCTTGTTTTTTAAAAACAGTTTTATTTACTTTGCTATCGGTAACTATTTGGAACCGAAATATGAGTAACGTAGTCGTCATTGTCCTGTCCCTTATTATCCTTGCCTTGAAATAGGCACGGACTGGAAAGGCATGACGGTCGAAGATAAACCAACCCCCTTCTCAGTCCGACTGGAAGGGGGTTATTTAGTAGTGTATGAAACATTCCTTAAGAAGCAGCGTCACCTTTGAGGGACGCCGGATGGCGGGGGCCCGTGCCCTTTGGGCGGCCGCCGGGATGAAGCCGGAGCAAACCGGGAAGCCGGTCATCGCGGTCGTGAATTCTTTCACACAGTTCGTGCCGGGCCACACGCACCTCCATGAGGCCGGTCAGTTAGTCAAGGCCGAGATCGAGAAGCTAGGCTGCTTTGCCGCCGAATTCAACACCATCGCCGTTGATGACGGCATCGCGATGGGGCACGACGGCATGCTCTATTCTCTCCCCTCCCGGGAAGTCATCGCCGACAGCGTAGAGTATATGGTGAACGCCCACAAAGCCGACGCCATGGTCTGCATCAGCAACTGTGACAAGATCACGCCCGGCATGCTGATGGCCGCGATGCGCCTCAACATCCCTGCGGTCTTCGTCTCCGGAGGACCGATGGAAGCCGGCGTCATGGGAGACCGCAAACTGGACCTGATCGACGCGATGGTCCTGTCCGCCGATACTTCCCTGTCGGACGAAGAGGTGGCGAAGGTCGAGGCCCGTTCCTGTCCCGGCTGCGGCTGCTGCTCGGGCATGTTCACCGCCAATTCGATGAACTGCCTGACCGAGGCCATCGGGCTGGCCCTTCCGGGCAACGGGACAATCCTGGCGACCCACCGCAACCGCACGGAACTGCTCAGGAAGGCCGCAGCGCTCATCGTGGAAAACGCCTGGAAATACTACCGGAACGGAGATGAGCGCGTCCTGCCCCGCAGCATCGCCTCCCGCGGCGCCTTCCTCAACGCGATGGCGCTCGATATCGCGATGGGCGGCTCCACCAACACGGTCCTGCACCTGCTTGCCGTCGCGCAGGAAGCCGGCGTTGACTTCACCATGGCCGACATCGACGCGCTTTCCCGCCGGGTGCCCTGCATCTGCAAGGTGGCGCCCAATACTGCGAAATACCATGTCCAGGACGTGAACCGCGCCGGCGGCGTCGTTTCCATCCTCCGCGAACTGGCCCTTTCCGGCCTGGTCGACCCCAGCCTTTACCGGGTGGACGGCATGACCCTTGGAGAGGAAATCGAACGCTTCGCCATCCTGTCGGACCAGGTGACGGACGAGGCTCTGAACCTGTTCCGCAGCGCGCCTGCCTGCCGCTTCAGCACCTGTATGGGCTCCCAGGAGACTTATTATAAGGAACTGGACACCGACCGGGAGAACGGATGCATCCGTTCCGTCGCCCATGCCTATACGACGGACGGCGGACTGGCCGTGCTCCGGGGCAACATCGCCCGGGACGGCTGCGTCGTCAAGACGGCCGGCGTCGACCCCTCCATCTGGAAGTTCACGGGACCGGCACGGGTTTTCGACTCACAGGAAGCGGCTTGCGACGGCATCCTGGGCGGAAAGGTACGCAGCGGCGACGTGGTGGTCATCCTCTATGAAGGTCCCCGCGGCGGTCCCGGCATGCAGGAGATGCTCTATCCCACCTCCTATCTCAAATCCGTGCACCTGGGCAAGGAATGCGCCTTGCTTACGGACGGACGTTTCAGCGGAGGCACCTCCGGTTTGAGCATCGGACATATTTCGCCGGAAGCGGCGGCGGGCGGAGACATCGCCCTCGTGCGCGACGGCGACCGCATCGAAATCGACATCCCCGCGCGATCGATCCGCGTCCTCCTCTCCGAAGAGGAACTGGAACGGCGGCGCGGCGAAGAAAAGGCCCGCGGAGACAAGGCTTACACACCTCCGGTGCGCGTACGCGAAGTTTCCAAGAGTCTGCGGGCCTACGCCCGGATGGTGAGCTCCGCCGACAAGGGTGCGGTACGGATCATGGATTGAACGAACGAAACAACTGGATATGATTACAGGATCGGAAGCACTGTGGCAAGCGCTCATCGATGAAGGCGTGAAAACCGTATTCGGCTATCCCGGCGGACAGATCATGCCGGTCTATGACAGCCTGTGCAAATATCGGGACCAGGTCCGCCACATCCTCGTGCGGCACGAGCAGGGGGCCATCCATGCCGCCCAAGGCTACGCCCGGGTCAAGGGCGAACCGGGCGTAGTGATCGTCACCTCCGGCCCGGGAGCCACCAACGTCATCACCGGAGTCGCCGATGCGATGAGCGATTCCACCCCCGTGGTGGTCATCACGGGCCAGGTACCCTCCGCCGCCCTGGGCACGGACGCGTTCCAGGAAGCCGACGTCATCGGCCTGACGGCCCCTATCAGCAAATGGAACTATCAGATCCGTTCAGCCGACGAGGTGGCTTGGGCCATCGCCCGGGCCTTCTACATCGCCCGTACCGGCCGGCCGGGGCCCGTGGTCCTGGACTTCACCAAAGACGCGCAGGTGGGGCTGACGGATTACCGTTTCGAGCCCTGCAACTTCATCCGCAGCTACATTCCCGACCCGAAGATTTCGGAGCAGGCGGTCAATAAAGCCGTCGCACTGCTGGACGAGGCCGAGCGCCCCTTCGTCGTATTCGGCCAGGGCATCCTGCTGGGGCATGCCGAGAAGGAACTGCAGGCCTTCCTGGAAAAGGGAGACATTCCCGCCGGATCGACCCTCCTGGGCCTCAGCGCCCTGCCTTCCGGATTCCCGCTTTTCCGCGGGATGATCGGCATGCACGGCAACATCGCCCCCAACCTGATGACGAATGCCTGCGACGTGCTCGTGGCGGTCGGCATGCGTTTCGATGACCGCGTGACCGGGACCGTCTCCACCTATGCGCGGCAAGCGAAAGTCATCCACATCGACATCGACACTTCCGAAATCGGGAAGATCATTCCCGTGACGGCCGGCATACGGGGCGATGCGAAAAAAGTGCTCGCCCTCCTGACGGAACGGATGAAAGCCCGGAAGCATCCGGAATGGAACGCCGGATTCGACCGTTGTGACTCCGTAGAGAAAGAAAGGGTCATCGATCCGGAAGTGCATCCTGCCGACGGCATGCTGCGGATGGGAGAAGTGGTGGACCGGGTATCCGCCGCATCCGGCGGGAACGCGGTCGTCGTAACCGACGTAGGCCAGAACCAGATGATGGGCGCCCGTTATTCCCGTTTCCGGCAGACCCGGAGTTTCGTCAGTTCCGGAGGCCTGGGCACCATGGGATTCGGCCTTCCTGCCGCCATCGGCGCCAAGGTAGCCTCCCCCGGGCGACCGGTCTGTCTCTTTGTCGGGGACGGCGGTATCCAGATGACCCTGCAGGAGCTGGGAACCATCATGCAGGAAGGGATCGGCGTGAAGATCGTGCTGCTCAACAACAACTGGCTGGGAAACGTCCGGCAGTGGCAGGAGCTCTTTTTCGGGCGCCGTTACTCGGAGACCCGCATGCTCAACCCCGACTATGCGATGATCGCCGGGGCTTACGGGATCCGCTGCGTCACCGTCAAAGAGCGCAGCGGACTCGATGCGGCACTGGAAGCGATGTTCGCAGACGATAAGCCCTTCCTGCTCGACGTCCACGTCCTCGAGGAAGGCATGGTGATGCCCATGGTCCCTCCCGGCAAAGGCATCCATGAAATTATGATTACGGAAAGCGAATGGTACTGTTAGCGATGGAAAACGAAAGCAAGGAATACACGGTGACCATCTACACCGAGAACCAGATCGGCCTTCTGGCGCAGATCACGAACGTGTTCACGCGCCACGGCCTGAGTATCTGGAGCCTGTCCGCAGGCGCAACTTCGATGGAAGGTATCCATAATATCACCATCGTGACTGCCGGCACCGAGAAAAAGGTCAAGGAAAGCGTCCAGCAGATCGAGAAACGCGTGGACGTGATCAAGGCTTTTTTCTACACCTCCGACAAGATCGTATACCGGGAGTTGTGCCTGTACAAGGTTTCCACCCCGGCACTGCTTGAATTCGGCGACAGCGAAGCCCTGCTCAACCGCTATCACGCACGTATCGTGGAAATGAACAAGGTATTCACGGTCATCCAGAAGACCGGTTATTCGGACGAGACGGCCAGCCTCCACGATGAGCTCAAGAACGTGGGCGGGCTGCAGTTCGTCCGCTCCGGACGGATCGCCGTCTCCCGGGCCGAACAGGAACCCGTATTCAAGTTCCTGCGTAAGCGGGAAAAGGAAAGACATCAACAACTTAACAAATAATCACGAATGGCAAAGATCAATTTTGGCGGAGTCGACGAAAATGTCG
>JAEEGJ010031205.1_pt1 | contig 10341 bp, 9 predicted proteins | sample 8958761 | NCBI WGS metagenome assembly JAEEGJ01 (sample SAMN16246546, study PRJNA631951) | gut metagenome | biome: gut microbiome; feature: rumen; material: RS-attached | host: Bos | place: Iran: Karaj | collected 2018-10 | reverse complement strand
GAGTCCAAGGAACAGACTATTACTATGCAGATTTGAACAGAATGTTCTATCATAATAATGAGCAGCCAAACCAATGACTGCTCCTTTTTTAGACATTTGGGTCAACTTCTATGTTATTGCCTTCGTGGAACGCTATCTGCCTGACAGGTTCTATCTGCCAAACAACTCCGTGCAGCGTCAGAACCTGCGTTGGGACTTGTTCCGTGAGATTGTCGGCAACCTCTGCGTACATACCGATTTCAGTTCGGGCTTTGCCTGTTTCTTCCATGTGTTCAAGGATCGCGTGGTGACGAAGAATCCCACGCGTCTGCTGCCTGAGATTCCGGAGGGTGAGTTGACCATACAGCAGTTGAGTAACTACACGAAAAATCCGTTGCTGGTTCGTGTGTTCCACGAACTGCATTGGGCTGAGGATTTGGGTTCTGGTACTCGCAATATCCTGCGCTATGCGCCGCTCTACTATCCTGGGTATAAGATAGAGATTAACAGCAGTCAGCAGTTTGTGTTCTCGATTACCTATCAGGACGAAGTTGTCACCGTTGACGGAAAAATGTCCAAGGGGAATGTCCAAGGAGGGAACAAAATGTCCAAGGATGAGGAAGGAAATGTCCAAGGGGAAATGTCCAAGGATGCCCCAGAGTTGACGGACGATGAACTGGCATTGCCGTTGGAACCCTTTGAAAGGCAATCTGCCAGAGATAAAAAGAACAGACGTCGGCAGGCGATTATAGGAATGATTGCAAAAGATTCGCATGTCAGTCTGAAGATAATGTCTGAAATACTTGATGTCAACATCAAGACCATTTGGCGTGATTTGGACGAACTGAAATCAAACGGAGTAATTGAACGTATTGGCGATGATTTCACAGGTGAATGGAAGGTTCGCAAGAAGCAGTAATGGTTCGTGGTGGTAAATGTCTACAACATTTAATCGAGAGCTTTATCCGCACAATCCGTGGTCAAAAAGTAATCGTGTCTGGGGACAGGTGAGTGACACAGATGTCTGATGGAGGATGTAATAGAAAAGACGTGGAAAAACCAGTATCGGCTCAAAAACAATCCCACAAAATGAATTTTTAAGCTCAAAATGAGCCGATAATTATAAAAATATTCGTATCTTTGCACCGATCCCTACGCTTTTACAGAACAAGGGATATCGATGGCTACATAATTAGTGTACGGCAGGGATTTCTTGGATCCAGTGGACACCAGAGACAGGTGGGCGTCTCGCTGTTGAAGATACGGACTCCAAAAATCACTTATCATTATAATGCCCATACGAGAAAACTTCCGAAACGAGCAGACTGTCTGTGTCAGGAACAGTGACACAGATGTCTAGTGGTTTTGTCAATCACATAGAGGCGATTCGCGGCATTTTAGAATTGAACCGCTGAATCGCCTCGTTTTTTTTAACGCCAACGTGGATGTGGCGTTAATCTTCGCTATTCCCTCTTCAGAGACAACACTCAATCCTTATAAGGTGTTTATGACATGGGAAAGTCGCAGCCACCACCGGGAAGAGACTTCTTGACAAAATCGTCAACAGTCACAGCCTGGGCGCCAATGAGTTCTACAGGAGACTTACGGATAGCGAAAGGATTATCGTTCTTTTTCATAATCGTAAAAATTTAAAAAGTTAGTATACTAATTATCGTTCTCACATTTATTTTTGCAAAGTTACAACATAAATCGAAAAATCAGCAAGTCCAGTCCTTAAATAATGTTAAGCTGTTTATTGTTTTTTACCTAATGACTTTCTTACTGAACAGGGGGACTTTCTCGACGGGCTGGGCAGCCAGACACTCCTCGAGGCTCTTGCCGCCAAGGGGGTCAATGCCCTGCTTTATCTGCTCGCACAGCTCCATGCGGACTTTGGCCATCTGACATGAGGAACTATTGTTCGCCTCCACTGCCGTAAAAGAGCCGTCGGGCAACTCCTCAAATTTCTCCCCTGCCATACAGGGCTGATGGCAATAGCGGCAATAGTCGTACTTTCCACATGGCGGAAGCAGCTGTTCACGGTCAGTCTGGCGTAACCGCATGCGCTTCGGGCTGAAGATGACATCCTTGAGAGATGCATTATGCATATTGCCGAAGGTGATGCCAATAATGAGGCACCCTCGCACCAACCCGTCTGGGGAAACGGTCAACATCTTATCGGCTCCACAGGGGAAACCTTGGCCCTGTCCATGCTCGACTTCTTTGAATTTGCCGTCAGCAGGCACATTGCCCTTCATAAGGGGGTCCATCATGAGGAGGCGCAGAGCTTCAGGGCGTGTCTGCAGATGCTCAATCATCGATACATCGCCATCGACACCAGGCGTGAGGAGGCATGAAAAATCCTTCTCTGCACTCAGTTCGCCAACCAAGTCACGCACCCTGTAATAGCTTCGGGTATTCAGACGGAACACGGGCGTCTTGATATTCAGGGGGACGGGCCATGTTGCCAGTTCGCGGAGCACCTTCACTGACTGTTTCCACGAGCCGCGGCGGCGTGTAATCTGATCGTGGACGTCAGCATCGGCACTGTATATTGACACACTGAACTGTCGGAGCCCCATGCGGGCTACGCGGCGTATCTTCTCGCTGCTGTTCAGTGCCTGGGCATTGGTAAACAGGTTGACGGCCAGATTGCGCTCGTGCAGATAGTCGAGTATGGCCCAGCAGTCAGGATAGCTGAATGGGTCGCCACCAGTGACGGTAACCTCGGGTATTCCCAATTCCACAGCCTCGTCAACAATGCGCTTGTAATCGTCCAGCGTCAGCATGTCAGGACGCAGGCGGCGTTCCTCATGCAGCTCGCTGCGGGCGGCACCTTCGTTATAGCAGTGCAGGCAGCGTTCGCTACAGGCGTAAGTCAGCTCAAAATATAGCTTGCACGGCACTTCCGCAGGCAAGCTTTCCTGGTAATCACCTTCCGGCTTATACCACTTCTCACTGTCAACGGGTGGATTATCCTGTCGGTACTGATGCCACTCGTCGTCGCTGAACACGTGATCGTGAACCAGGCCGATAGGCATCAGCGACTCGTGGAAGAATTCTAAAACCTGTTCGTCGGTAGTGCCAGTCACCTCTGCTATATGCCGGATGTCGATGGGTTCCTCACGCTTACCCGCCAACAACTCGTTGACCAGCAGGGCTGACACACCGTCAAACGTATAACAGGTGCTGTTAGCCGTGTTATACATCACGGCTCGCTGGGCTTGACGGTTGAAAGCGCCACAAGTATAAAGTGGCCGTATAAAGGTATTACGTGTCATTTGTTTCGTATCTCGAATAATTCTTCCTCCTTCTGATGAAAAAGATTCATTTGTTCCCTGACGGTGCATGCAAACTCATCGCTGTTTTCCAGGATAAAGGTCTTCAACGCCGCCAGGTCCTTACATTTCAGGTTGTACATCACCATGAAATGCAAGCCACGGTTCTCGCCGTCATGGCCAGCACCATCGAAGTAAGCACCCTTACCATCTATAAGATCACGGTTAGTCCGAGCCCATAAAAGGTGTATTCTGTGAATGGCATTAGTTTTGTCGTGGTCGTAATGGCAAAAGCAAACCAGGTCGTCAGGATGTTCTTCCAAGTATTGCGCTATCACTGCCACCATCATCCGCCCTGTCTCCTTATCAGCAGGGCCGCCACGCTGCCCTTCAACAAGCCTGAACATAAAGTACAGGACGCGATGACCACCAATATCGGCTAATTCTATAAAGCGCATCACATATAGACGATTCGCGGCATTATAGAATTGAACCGCTGAATCGCCTCGTTTTTTTAACACCAACGTAGATGTGGCGTTAATCTTCGCTATTCCCTCTTCAGATACAATACTCAATCCTTATAAGTATTATGACATAAGTCCCACGTCGCAGCCACTGGGATAACGATTATTCTTGACAAAATCGTCAACAGTCACAGCCTGGGCGCCAATGATTTCTACAGGAGACTTACGAATAGCGAAAGGATTATCGTTCTTTTTCATAATCGTAAAATATTAAAAAGTTAGTAATACTTATTATCGTTTTCGCATTTATTTTTGCAAAGTTACAATATAAATCGAAAAAACAGCAAGCCCAGTTCTTAAATAATGTTAAGCCGTTTATTAATCTTTATACTCGCAATAGCATAGGAATGCTCAGGCATGTCTTCGAGGGCTTGGCGTTATCATTTTACACTTATTCAGAATAATTTTCAATTTTCAATTTTCAATTTTCAATTATTCTTTGTACCTTTGTGCCCGAAATTCAAGAAACAGCTTTTCGAAGCACTTCATATCAAGCGTCACAGATGGACAAATACAATATCATTTCCCCTGCTACGACAGGGTCTTTCTCCCAACAGCTCTCGGCGTTGGCTGACCAACTCGGCGACCTCCTTTCCGCAGAGCGTCAGGCTGGTCGCCAGCTGCATTATACGAAGGTTTTCCTAAGCGACTCCGCCAATCAGGAACCCCTGCTTATGGCTTCGCCGCTGATGACGGAGCACTTGCAGCAGGCTGCCTACACCATTATCCAGCAGCCGCCGTTGAACGGTGCCAAGATAGTGCTTTTGGTTAAGACCAGCGACACGACTGACGATTTTGTATTCCATTCCATACGACTCACTGACCAGGAGGCTGCCAACCAGTCCAGCTATGTACAGACAGTCATGCTCTTCGACAAATACATCGAAGCTACCCGCCACCTGAATACGACGCTCAAGAACCATTGTGTCCGCACGTGGATCTATGTCCGAGACATCGACGCCAACTATGCTGGCGTGGTGCGTGCCCGTAACGACATTTTCCGTCAGCACGGACTTTCCATCGAGACCCATTTCATTGCCTCAACGGGCATTGGCGGCCGTACTGGCGAACGCAAGGTGTTGGTGGCTATGGACTTCCTGACTTGTCCCAACATCCAGCCAGACCAGAAAACCTATCTCCAGGCGCTCACCCATCTGAACCCTACCCACGAATATGGTGTAGCCTTCGAACGTGCCACCCGCCTCACGCTCTCCAACGATAGGCAGCTGTTTCTCGTTTCAGGTACTGCCAGCATCAACCATCACGGCGAGGTTGTCTTTGTAGGCGACGTACGCCGACAGACCCGACGCCTGTTGGAAAACATCGGCGCTCTGCTTGAGAACGGCGACGCCACGATGGCTGACGTCAGGTACTTCGTGGTCTATCTGCGCGATATGGCCGACGCCCCCGTAGTCGAAGAGGTGCTCCAGTCGCTCCACCCTGATATCCCCCACGTTCTGACGTTGGCAGAGGTCTGCCGTCCGCAATGGTTGGTGGAGATGGAGTGCATCGCGACGAAGACAAAATAATAAGGATTAAGAATTCAGGGTTCAGTATTTAGGATTCAGGGGGTCCAAATTCAAGATTTAGAATTCAATATTTAGAATTCAAGATTTAGGATTCAAGGTTCAAAGAAAAATCGCACCTTTGCCACATATTTGCATCATCTATGAGATTCTTTTTGTTTTTGGCCCTTCTACCTTTTTATATAGGGGCACAGGCCCAGCAAGTGACACTCAACAAGCAGCACCACTTCAACAAGACGGTGCCCGCAGGCAATTACAGCGGCATCACCTGGCTTGGCGGCGAACGCTATGCCGTGGCTGACGACAAGTCGCCTACGGCAGGCTTTTACCTCATGACTATCCGTACTGACGAAAAGACGGGCGACATCCGCGAGGTGCGTGCCGATAGCTTCGTAACCAACAGCCAGCCCAACCGTGACGAGGAGGGCATCTGCTACGTGCCCCATACCAATACGGTATTCGTCAGTGGCGAGGGTGACGGGCAGATTGTGGAGTACACCCTCGACGGGCAGTTGACGGGACGCAAGCTCAACATTCCTGCCGTCTTTGGCATTGCCCACGGCAACCGTGGTTTCGAGGCGCTGACGTATAACGCGACGACACACCGCTTCTGGGCAACCACTGAGAACACGCTGAAGGCCGACGGTGCCAAGCCCAGCATCAAGAAAAAAGTTTCGAACCTACTGAGACTGCAGAGTTTTGGTGACGACCTTCAACCCAAGGAACAATACTGGTATCTGTCCGACTCGTCAGACGTCAAAGGCTTAGAGGGCAAGAGTACGTTGGGCGTCAGCGGACTGGCAGCACTCGACGACGGACAAATCGTCATCCTCGAGCGCGAGGTTTATCAGACAAAGAATAACATTGGCTCATACGTCCACGTCAAGCTCTATGTGGTCAACCCCGCTATGCAAAATGCTGGCGACCTGTTGCAAAAGCAGCTCATCACAGAGTTCCGCACCAAGATCAATGTCACAGACCGCAGCTTTGCCAACTATGAGGGCATCTGCGCAGGACCACGACTGAAGGATGGCAGCATCGTGCTGATGCTCGTGGCCGACTCGCAAAACCAGTATAAAGGCTATCTGAAGGACTGGTTCAAGACCGTCACCGTGGCTGACCTCGACTTCAAGCCTCAGCCCAACACGACAGCCGACCGCTCTGCGCTCCTGAAAGCCGTCTCAGCGCCCGTTGACACGAAGGTGAGTACGCCGTCATTCCTCTCAAAAGAGGAGTTGCCTGATGTCTTGCGCTTTATTCCCGAACCGCCCCAGCCTGGCACAGGACCTTTCGAAAACGATACCTATTATTATCATTACGGAAAGAATGAGCGCCCTACCGCTCGTGGCAACAAGGCCGCCCTCGACGAAGTGCAATTGACGTCGAAAGTCTTCAGCGAGGCTGCAGGTCTCATGATAAGTCCTGACGAGACGCCTGAAATCTTCAAGTTGGCACAAGGCGCACAGAAGGATGCTGGCAACGTTAACAGGCAGGCCAAGAACCATTTCCGTCGTATACGTCCCTTCGTCTATTTCAACGAACCCTCGTTGGTATCCGAGGCAGACGAAGACTACCGCAACACCTACAGCTATCCCTCTGGCCACAGCGTCCGCGGCTGGGTCTATGCCCTCACCCTGGCGCTTGTCATTCCCGACTCCACAGAGGCACTCATAGCCCGTGCTCAGGAGTATGCCCTCCATCGCGTTATCTGCGGTCGTCACTACAAGAGCGATATCGACGCCTCGCTCGTAGAAGCCACCGCCATCATGAGCCGTCTGCTCTCCAATGCCGCCTTCCTCGAACAACTCGACAAAGCCCGCAAGGAGTACGCTAACAAAAGGAAAAGGGAATAGTTCTTTGACCTGTCATCAGAACCGTCAGAGCTAACACTGCTAAGGAAAAAATCTTTGTTTTCATAATCGTATCGTTTTTAATTGTTATTATTGTTTTTTGATTTCCAAGGGCCATATTGCGACATTCCTGAAGATCCCCCTCCAAATCTGTCGTACCAAACCCATGATGGACATGATGAACGCCGTCATCGACGACTGCAAAATGGTTTTCCAAGTATCCCTTTTCATTATCAATGTGTGTTTTTCATGTTATTAGTTTTATGCCTCTGCAGCGGCACCAAAACTTTACTTTTTTACCTTTTTACTTTTTTACCTTTATCTGCTGCAAAGTTACGAAAATTACCAATGCGAAACAATACTTTCCCCCGATTATTTTCAAAAAGTTTCAAATGTTAAAAAGTACACAAAAGGATTGCAACGCCACACTTCGATCTTTAGTCGAAGAACCGTCCCTTTTGTGTACTTTCGCGCCAGAAATCACGTGGGGAGGCGCTGGAAATCGCGTAGAAAAGTTCAGGAAATCACGTGGAAAAGTAGAGGAAATCGCCAAGAGAAGTTCAGGAAATCACGTGGAAAAGTTCAAGAAATCGCCTGGGCGAGTGTCAACACTTTCAGGAAATACGCGGCAACGCGGCAGCGCGGCAACGCGGCATTTACGAAATTGATTCCGCGGCAAAAATATTAAACATGTTGTTTGTAATTATTATATATTATTATATATTATAATATATAATAATATATAATAATATAATAAGAGTCATTCACAGGACACCCCACCACAGATACTTTAAAATGGAAAAGTCAAATGCCGCGCTGCCGCGTTGCCGCGTTAAGCTGAGAAATTGCACTAAAATAGTGCATATAATAAAAGAAAAATGCACCATGACAGTGCAAATTAACGTATTTTTGCGGAAAACACATGAAAAAAGCACTTTCCTTGCATTTCCATCACACGTGCTTTCTTTTAAGATTTACCGAAGAATATTTGGAAATTACGAAATAAAGTACTATATTTGTAGCCAAAACCACAAAGATGGCACAGATTAAGAGTGAAGCTGCCTATAGAGCAGCGATGAAAAGAATTGATGAACTGCTTAAAGTGGTCAACGACTCTACTCCAGCAGACGACACCAACTATCTGGAGCTGGATATGATTTCTGATATGGTAGCAGAATATGAGGATGTCCACTATCCCATTGGCAAACCTACGCTGATAGATGTCATCAAACTACGTCTCTACGAAATGGGTATCACACAAACCAAACTCGCAGAGATGCTTGGCCTCAGCAATGCCCGTGTCAGCGAGATCATGAACGGCAAGAGCGAACCCTCGCTGAAAATAGGCAGAGAATTGAGCCGTCAACTGAACATCGACCCTGCTGTGGTGTTGGGAGTGTGAGAAGTAATCAGTAGAGACCCCGTGATGGATCGTCCCCCATAAAGGGGGACTGATATAAGGGGGGCGGAGTACCATTAGATGGGGACCGCGGGATTTGGATTCCGAAAAAGGACGAAAAGTTGAGCACAAAACAAAGAAAATCTGCAAAAAGCTTGCATTTCGCTTTTTATTTTTGTATCTTTGCATTTCGTAAGCTGGAGGGCTAATACAACGTATGAAAACAACACATTGCGGATGACACATATGACAGATGACAGCAAGAATTACAAACTCCTCGCGTACCGCGCGTATGCGGTACGCGATATACTCTTAGAAACTATGTGTCATAAGTGTCATCTGTCATACATAGGTTTGAGGAGATAGTCGACTTTTCCAGTACTTTTCCGTCAGAAATCGCGGTGATTTCTTCAGGAAATCACGGCAACTTCTTGAGGAAATCACGGCAATAATTGCAAGAAATCACGGCAACTTCTGAAGGAAATCACGGTGATTTCTGTAGGCAGTTCAGGTTTCTTCGCCAACTACTCGCCAGCGGGACAGATGGGACAGATGGGACAGAGGTTTTCGGAAACCCTTCGCGTACCGCGCGTACGCGGTACACGTATAATCTTTATAAACTACTGTCCCATCTGTCCCATCTGTCCCAAAACAAGTTTATCCGAACAAAAAAAGCCCCGGGATGGATCAACTTGATGCTATTAAAATAGAACCTAATAATAAAACAGTTATGAAGCGTGAATTGAGAATAAAAAAGAGAATAAAAGATATGAACAAAGAACAAATCTGTGAAACGCTGAGTGCAAGGATTGAGAATGAGAATTTAAAATTACCAAAGCAAATCGATTTTGGTATATCTGATTCTGTCTTGTATCTAAAAATAGAAGAGAGTGCTGTACGTGACAACATGCAAACAGATGGCTCCGCATTTGAAGGGTGGTCTATTTGCATAAAGTCTTATTTTCCTGAAATTAAGAATGTTGAACTAAACTGGGATTTGCCATTGTATAGTTCAAATACACAAGTACGACAGAGGCAAGAGAAACATTACAATCGTTTTCTTCTGAGAGTCTTGTTTTTCTCGAGACATTATAATTGGTTTAACATCCACAAAAGCAAAAAAGATACAATACGATTGTTTTCTGAAGATCACTCTAATCTACTCATCAATTATCCTACCAAAGGTACTGAAAAAGTATCTGAAAAAGGAAAGATTAACAAAGGTGAGGCTAAATTGGAAAGACTACTCATGGACAAGTTGAGGAAAACTGTATCTGTAACGGATCATCAACTACCTGTCGGGCTTTTCGACGGTGAAGTAAAGTCCAAAAGAGCATGTACACCTAGAGGAGCAAGTCAAATTGATTTGTGGCAAATATACAAGGATGTTTTAAGAATTTTTGAACTCAAAGATGAAACCAATAATAAAGTAGGTATTATCTCTGAACTTATGTTTTATGCTAACGTTATGAACGAAGTGAATAAAGGTCGCATAAAATATCCTCAATCTATAGAGACTGCTACTGATTATAGGAACATACAATATTTATATCGTTCAGTTAAAGAAGAAAAAATCAATCGTATCGAAGCCGTATTTTTGGTATATACATTACATCCTCTAATTGAATATAATCTTGATATAATCTTGGATATAATAAATGATGGTATGGCTGCAGATGCTATTTCTTTTAAAAAGATTTTGGTTACAGATATTATAAGCATATGAAAATCACTATCCATCGTGGAGCAAACCAAATAGGTGGTTGCATCACAGAGATAGCAACC
>JAEEGJ010031204.1_pt1 | contig 10341 bp, 5 predicted proteins | sample 8958761 | NCBI WGS metagenome assembly JAEEGJ01 (sample SAMN16246546, study PRJNA631951) | gut metagenome | biome: gut microbiome; feature: rumen; material: RS-attached | host: Bos | place: Iran: Karaj | collected 2018-10 | reverse complement strand
TCAAGCGTTTATATTCTTTCAAGAAATCCATCTTGTTTCGGTAATTCAATAATAAACTCTGCCCCTTCCCCTTCCTGGCTTTCGAAGGAAATGGTACCTCCAGCGGCCTGCACGATGTTGTAGGTCAGCGAGAGGCCCACACCCGAGCCTCCTGTCTTGGTGGTGAAGTTGGGCAGGAAAATCTGGCTCTTATCTTCTTCCTTAATACCCTTGCCGTTATCTTTCACGCTGATGACAAATGACTTTTCCGTGGACCGTAATGCGACCTCTACCCTACCCTCTGGCTTCGAACCAATGGCTTGCACGGCGTTCTTGACGAGATTGCCGACAGCACTGTTCAAGTTTGTCTTGTCACCATTGTAAGTGTGGTCTTTTGCCTTGTCGTAATCATAATGGAAATCTATGTTCTCCACATTGTCGTACAAGTTGACCACATTGCCCACCAGTTCCGCCAAATCCAAAGGTGCGGGATGGTTTTCGGGCAGCTTGGCATAAGTCGAGAACGAAGAGGCGATGTCCGACAACGCGTCTATCTGTTCAATGAGTGTATTAGTCGTACGTTGGATTTGCTCAGGAGTGGCTTTCCCGTTGTCAACATTGCGCTGCAAAAGCTGCACACTCAATCGCATCGGGGTGAGCGAGTTCTTGATCTCGTGCGCCACCTGTCGGGCCACACCTCTCCATGCCGATTCAGCCGTGGTGCGCTTGAGTTCGGCAGCACTCTTCTCCAACTCCACGATGAGCTTGTTGTACTGCTTGACCAAGGCACCGATTTCATCGTTGTTTTTCCATTCGATAGGCTCGTTTTTCTGGTCAATCTTAAGGTCGCCCAGCTTGTTTTGGATCAATGCCAAAGGCCGTGTCAGATGGCGTGCAATAAGAAGGATAAAGACTAAAGCACCACCCAGCAGCACAATGATGATATTGAGATAGGTAAGGATAAAGTTCCGGATCTCGTTGTGCAATTCGGTAGAGCTCGAGAAATGAGGCGTATTGAGATAGGCCAACGTATTGCCATTGGAGTCCGTCAGCGGGATGTAAGCCGACTCATACTTGCCTTTGCCCAAACGCTCTTTGTGGGTAAAAAAGAGGTCTTTGTTGCGGTTCAAGCTTTGGTAGGCCTCGGCATTCATCACGGGAGCTTGCAAGTTAAGTTCAAAGATTTCGGGACGCGTGGTTGCCAACAGCTGTCCGTTGATTTCGTAGAGGTTCAAGTCCGTGAAGAACGTGTTGGCATAGTGCTGCAAGATGTCGGTCCACGTGTCTTTTGAGGCCGTGCGCATCAAGGTGGCAAAATCGAGGTCATTGCGCATCTCAAGCGAAAGCGTCCGGGTAGTTTCAAACTGGGCATCGCTAATGTTTTGGTTGTAGAGCGACCGCATATAGATCACCGAGACGGGACCTATGGCAAAAAACGAGATACCCAACGTCAGCAAGACCACTGTCTGCAGACGACGGCGGAAGCTCATGTCGCGCCATCTATTGTGTTCTTTGGGCTGTGTCAACCAAACGATCAGCAGGAATGGCAACGATAGGCCAAGGAAAAACAAGGCAAATGGCGCTGTCTTTTGCGAAAAGTTCTTGGTCGGCGTACTGATGACCACCGCATCGTTGTCACCATCGAAGCGGGCATAGTGCTTGAATTTGCTACTGTAAGTGAATTCAAGGTCTTTGACCTTCAAGCTATTCAGGAAGTTGGGATAGACATACCGACCATATTTATACATCAGAATGTTTCCCCTATAACTGGCCACTGAATAGTCGTATGATTTCAAGCTGTTAGCTTCTTTCAAGAGCTGAGGAAAGCCAAAACCTTCGGGGGCTATAGGCTTGTAAAACTCAAAATAAAGCGTCCTTTGTTGCATCGAATCGGCAGAAACAATGTCAATTCGACCCAAATAGTTGGGATCCAACGTGAAATAATCCATTAAATATAGATGCTCATCCACATTTTCATGTTTGGTGTTGGCCAATTTTTCACGAAAATAGCTGTCGCACTCGGTGACAAAACCCTCGGGCTGGATGGTGATTTCCTCTCCCGGCGCACAAAGCGTCAACGTTGCAGAATAAGGCAGCATATACTCGTCGAACAGCAAATCTTTGGAATAACCGAGAACAACATCGGCCAAAACGTTACTTTCGGCAAAAAGCATTTCCTTGAGCGTGGTGTCAGCCTGCATCTGTTGGGCAAAACGAGCATAACTAAGCTCAAAAAACACATCCCGCTTCCCCATGAGGTTAAGGGCTTGATGACGCATTTGCTCGTTTTCTTTTTTGTCTCCTATCTTGTAATATACATAAGTGCCAACCAAGGAAATCAACAGGATGACAGCCATTCCAATAGCAACCCATTTGGAGTCTTTCACGACCTTAGATGGCGTTTTTTTGCGTTGTACAAAAGCCATCAGCAACCCTATGACCACCAAAACCAATCCTGGCAAAGGCCATAGGAATCTTAAAGGTTCTTTCAGCCTCGGTTTCCCAACGATTTGATAATAGGCCAGCACCTTACCATCGTCATTCACGACAGGTTTGCCTTCACCATTTTCCAGAACTAGAATATCGGCATCAACAAAACGCGGAATACAACGATTCTCGTTTGAAAAATAAGCGTTATCAATTTGATACGTAGTATTGATGAGCTTGTAAACATAATAGTCCGCATTCCCTTTTTCGAATGACTTTACGTAATAATTGCCGGAAAGCAAAGCACAGATCGTGTCATGACCAATCACGTTGTTTCTTTTGATCAGTTTCGGATTGACATCATTGCGATTCCAATACACCAAGGTGTCGTCCCGGAAAATAACCAAACCCATTTGGTGTTTTTCTAGTTCATCATGGTTAAGGTCCAAATCAATCTGGGTTTGCATCTCCTTATCAAAATTCAAAATTGATTCTTGCAAGGATCGATTCAAATAATCCTCCTTCAATGAAAGGTAAAAGAACAATCCTAGTGTCGACAACAAAACGACACCGAACAAACAAAGAATGAAACCAGTTCTCCTAGTTCTTTTACTTTTCATCACTGCTTTATATTAAAACTAAAGAATTTCATTGATATTGTGAGGTTTACAAAAATCGCGCCAAATCAACTTTCAAAGATCAAAACGTATTACGACTCTAAAAATGTAAAAAAGCGCTTAGACGAGCCAAAACTGGGTAAATTTTTAATTACGGATTTTCCTCTCAAAAACATAAACCAAACTAGACCATTCACCTGAACGTCTAGCCGTACAATTTGAGATGAAACCACGATACAAACCACGAACCAAAGGAAGAGAATGATGCCTATACTGTTCACTCAAATATGAGATATAGTAGGCATCCCACTTCAATTTATCCATCTTAACTAATTCTAAACCGCTGGTTTTGAATATTTTAGAAAGTGTGATTCGATTGAAATGGTTCAAATGCCGGGGCACATCGTACGCAGCCCAATGCTCCTTATAATACTGTCCATCATAGGATTTGTAGTTGGGTACAGCGATAACAACACGACCAGATGGTTTAACAAGTCGTTGTAACTGAGCAACTTGCCACTTCAAATCATCCACATGTTCAAGCACATGCCACATTGTAATCACATCAAAAGCACCATCAGAAAAACTCTCCAATTCCTCACTTGTAATGATCATTCCTTTCATCCGTTTTTGGGCGATGGCTTTGGCGTCTTCAGAAGGTTCCACTCCAATACATTCCCAACCATGCGTTTCGGCAGTATGCAGGAAATCACCAACACCACATCCAATATCTAACAATTTTCCAGGTTGCATACCACTAGTTGCAAGTCTATACTTATGTTTCAAGTTTATTGATTTAACTCGCTCATAAACCTTTGGGATGAAGCCCTTTTTATTCTCTTGATGGCTATAATACGCTTCAGATTTGTAATATGCACCGATTTTTTCTTTATCAGGGCGTGGCATGGTATAGAGCAAACCACAATTCAGACATTCACAAATATGAAAATCTTCCTTGGTCAAGAATTCATCTTTCAACCAAAGATTGATTTGCGCTTTTTCGGATTCGCACCATGGACATTTATTGTTCATCTTTTTTCGTGTTTCATGTGAAACAATTATGCTATCTTCCTAAGAATATGGCTAATACGTTGATATCAGCAGGAGAAATACCGCTAATTCTAGAGGCCTGGCCCAGTGTTTCAGGTTTGTAACGGTTCAGTTTTTCGCGGCATTCGTATGATAGAGATTGTAAGGTGTGATAATCGAAATCCTTGGGGAGTTTTACGTTTTCCAAACGGTTAAGTTTATCGGCTAACTCATATTCTTTTTGGATGTAACTATCGTATTTGATCTGTATTTCGGCCTCTTCAAGGCATTCTTTCATAAACCGATCTCGCGTCTTGAATTGTTCTAACAGAGAAACCGAATCGATCATTTCATCCAAACTGATTTGCGGTCGCAACAACAAGTAGGACAGTTTCAGCTTTTGGTCAATCTTAGAGCTTTCCTTTCGTTCCAGAAGCCCATTGATCTCCTCAGGATAAACGTATGTATCGGTCAAGAATTGCTTGATCTCTTCGACTTTAGCTTTCTTTTCTTGGTATTTTTCGTAACGGTCTTTCTTCGCCAAACCAAGTTTATACGACATCTCTGTAAGTCGGGCATCGGCATTGTCTTGCCTCAGCAGGATCCTATACTCTGCCCTACTCGTGAACATCCTATATGGCTCGTCAACACCTTTCGTGATAAGATCGTCGATAAGAACGCCGATATATGCCTGGGTTCTCGACAAGACCAAAGGTTGTTCATCACGCAATGCCAATGCAGCATTGATGCCGGCCATCATGCCTTGACAGGCGGCTTCCTCATAACCGGTTGTGCCATTGATTTGTCCGGCAAAATACAACCCATGCATCAATCTTGTTTCCAATGAATGATACAATTGTTCAGGTGGGAAATAATCGTATTCAATGGCATAACCAGGTCGATAGATCTTGGCGTTTTCGAAGCCTACTATCTGTCGCAAGGCTTCGTATTGGATATAATCGGGAAGGGATGAACTGAATCCATTGAGGTAGTATTCTTCAGTCGTCCAACCTTCGGGTTCAACAAAAAGTTGATGGCTGTCCTTACCCGCAAAACGTTCTATTTTATCCTCAATGCTTGGGCAATATCTGGGTCCTACACCTTGAATTCTCCCATTGAACATGGGCGAGTATTTAAACCCTTTGCGCAGCGTTTCATGCACCTTTAATGATGTGTGTGCAATCCAGCAACTTCTCTGCTTGCTTATCCTAAAAGGCTCCGTATACGAAAAACCAACCACTTCTTCATCACCCTTTTGCTCAATCAGTTTACTAAAATCAATGGTACGGCCGTCGATACGAACTGGCGTGCCAGTCTTAAGACGCTTGGCTTCAAAACCATAGTCCTTAAGTTGTTCGGTAATGCCATGACTGGCCACCTCACCCATCCTGCCGCCTGGGAAATGCTGTTCACCGATATGTATTAAACCGTTCAAGAAGGTACCATTGGTCAGGATGACGGCTTTACTCTGGATCTCCCCTCCCATCATGGTTTTTACGCCTTTCACTTGGTCGCCTTCGATCAATAGTCCCGTCACAGTGTCTTGCCAGAAGTCGAGATTGGGTGTCTTTTCCAACAGGCTGCGCCACTCGACCGAAAACATCATTTTGTCGCTTTGGCATCTCGGACTCCACATGGCAGGACCTTTCGACTTGTTCAGCATCCTGAATTGGATCATGGTACGGTCGCTGACGATACCAGAATAGCCGCCCATGGCGTCGATTTCGCGGACGATCTGTCCTTTGGCGATACCGCCCATGGCAGGGTTGCATGACATGGAAGCAAACAGCCGCAAGTCCATGGTGATGAGCAGGACCTTGCGGCCCATATTAGCCGCCGCTGCCGCCGCCTCGCATCCGGCATGTCCGGCTCCTACAACGATGATATCATACGGTTCAAAATACATGCTCTTTATCAGTGTTTCACGGGAAACAATTGATTTATCTTTTTGATTATCAATATTATAAATTACTTGTTCATTTATTACGGGCCCTTCGACAGGCTCAGGGACCCTTAACTCTTGAAAGAGCTAAGGTCGTTGAGCTTGTCGAAATGCTACGCATTCAACGTAGTTAAACGCCGACTCTAACAGTTTTAACGCTTCGTCCTCTTTTTCACGCATTTCTTTTTCTTCTTCATCGGTCAGGTCGTCAAAGCCAATGAGATGCAAAACGCCATGAATGATGACACGATGCAATTCGCTCTCATAGCTGCGACCAAAGGTCACGGCATTCTCCTTGATACGGTCAATGCTGATGCAGAACTCACTCGATAACACGCTCTCACAGTCTGTCAAAGGGAAGGTGACAATGTCGGTATAGAAATCGTGGCAGAGACGCTCCCTATTGATCTCCAACAATTTCTTATCACTGCAGAAATAGTAGTACAACTCCCCTACCGTCTTGCCGTAGCTTTCTGCCACCTGGCTGATCCAAGCCTTGTCGCGCTGAGGGTCGATGGGCGGCATTTCCACATCCAATGTGCTGAATCTGATCATCTTAGTGCGTGTTTTTCTTCAAATAATACTCGTTGATCTTGTCCTTGTAATAAGGCGCATATTCAATCGGGTTAGTACGCAGAAACTCCTGATTTTTCTTGAGTGACTGCTCATAAAGATACTCATCAATACGACGGTCGAAATGCGAGCCTTTGTATTCGTTCGACTTGCGCTTCTCCTCTTGTTCGCGTTTTTCCTGCGCCTTTTGCGACTCCAGCATACGTGATTCGATGCGTTGGCTGCGTTCAATCATCTGCCGGTTGATCTTCTTGTTCACCAACTCCTCTTCCAACTTCTCCATGTCCTTGATGATTTCATTCAAGCCATCATCGCCGATTTGGCCGTTTTCCTTCATCTCCTTCAGCATCTGTTGCATACCCTGGCGCAACATTTCCTGTTCAGCTGCCATGCGTGCAAACTCCTCACTCGTGGAATTAGACATCTGCTCTCCCGATTTTTCCATCTGTTGCATTTGCTGCTGCATCTTCTTGAGTTGTTCACTAAGTTGTTGCTGCAGTTGTTGCATCTTCTGCATGCTTTGTTGTCCTTGACCCGGCTTTGGCATTGAGCATGACATCGGCATGCCCATAGATTCCATACTGTTCTCCATATTCTCCAACGATTCAGCCAACATCAATGCCAAATTGTTCATCGACATCATAGCGGTCTGTTGATGCCGAACGGCTTGCGAAAGTTTCAAGTCATTGAGGTATTTCATCGCGTTTTCCGTCTGATTCTCAATGATATGGAGCTCATCAAAAACGAAATTTTGAACCATGGGTTGACGCATGGCCATGCTACGCAATGAATCCCGAACCATATTGAAATTGTCGGCTACCTCTTTCTGATGAATGATCTTTTCAACTAAAGACGGGTCATCGGAACGCATACTTCCAATCTCTGTCATCAGACCTTCTTGTTCATGTGAGGCGTGAACAACGTTTTCAAGCAAAATACGCATCAAATGCGCATCTTCGGCCATCTGTTGCATGCCTTGCATCTGCATCATCGACATCATGTTTTGGGCCATCTGCTGCATCTTCTGGCCGGCATTCTTTTTGTTTTGCTGCGATTGCTCCTGCTGGCTGTTTTGCTCGTTCTGCATGGCGTCTTGCAAGTCCTGGTCGATGCTCTCCTGCATTTCCTGGTCCTTTTCCATGTCGAAGGGTTGCTGCATCTCTTGGTTCTTTTCAAGGAGTTGGTCGAGGTCGTCCATCATTTTGTCGAACTCCTCTTTCGCTTCCTCGGCCGATTTTTGGTCATTCTCCTCCCCTGCTTTATTTTGATTTTCAGCCTCTTGCTTCTGCAACTCCTCGCCGAGTTTGTCCAATTTGTTGGCCAAGTCATTGAGGTCCTTTTCCATCTTCAGCTGTTCCAAAAGCGAGAGGTTGCGGTCGAGGAGCTCCTGCATCGACTGGTTGTTTTTCTTGATGTCCTGCATCATCTGTTGCATCTGCTCACGAGGCATCTCTTCTAGCAACTTATCGATCTGCTCCATCATCTTCTTCAACTCTTCGGGAATCACCTCGTCGAAGAGTTTGTTGATCTGTTCCTGCTTCTTGATGAGGTCTTCGTTGCCCAAGTCGTGCTCTTTCATGAAGTCCTCGAGGTTTTTCTGCTCTTCTTGCAACTTGTTCCATTCGTCTTGGATCTTTTGTTGCTTTTCGAGCAGGTCTTTCATTTTCTCCTTATCCGACCAATCCAAGTCTTTCTTCTGGATGAGGTCTTGCAGCATCTTCTCAATCTCATCTTGCAGTTTGTCAGCCGCTTGCGACTTCTCTTGAAGCCTTTCCATAATGTCCTCCGATTGCTCGTTGGCGATGCTGTCCAAAGCCGATTCGGAAGGCTTGTAGTAGGTAAACGTTTCCGAGCGTTTCGATTTTGGGCCGTGGAAGCCATCGTTGTCCCAAACCTCAAAATAGACCTCCATGTTTTGTCCGGGCATGATGCCAAGGCTGTCCATGTTGAAACGGTAGAAGAACGAGGTGCGGGTCTGTTTGAGGTCGAGCGGCACCGACTTGACAATGTTTTTCTCCAAAGGTTCCTTGACCTTGCAATTGAATGTCAGTCGGCTGAAGCCATAGTCGTCGGTGATGAGACCGGAGAAATACACGTCTGTTGAAAGCTGTTCGTCAAACGACTCCACACGAATGTCAGGGTAGGCATCGGGCTGCACATCGACGGAGAAGGGTAGGGGGTCAAGATTTTGGTTCCAGGCATTTTGTATCGCCACCTCGAATTTGGTCGATTGTGTGGCAACAAATGGGTATTCAAAAATGTCATTTTGAGCAGTCAAATCTGTAATGATGGAATCGCGGGTTACCAGCACTTGCTCGGTGTCACGGGTCGTGAAGCTGAAAGTGAGTTGGGTGCCTTGCGGAACGATGAATCGTGTCTTGCCTTCAAGGTTTTCGTTTTGTCGATGGATGTAGGTGGGATAACGCACATCGCAACGGTAGGAGAGCAGGGTAGGGTTGGGGTGTACCTTGATATGCAGTGGATGGCTGGTGTAGTCACCACCGATGACGATGAAATCCAAGTCGTTGTAAAGGTTCTTGAAGGTGTAGCTGAAATCGTTGGTCGAGTTTTTGGTCATCAGCTGCTGTCCAAGGTCGCTCTTCACATAAAAAGCGTCGGGAATACGGTCGCCAGTGACGCGAATGTTGAACTTCACTTCTTTGCCTTGGGTGGTTTCGATGTCGTCTTGTTCAATCTCAACTTGATAGGGTAGGGGCTTCTCGTATTCTTGTCCATAGTTGACAATGCGTTGGGTGGGTTGTACGGCGAAGGACGGTAAAAAGACCATCAGCAATACTAAAAGAAGGAGCGAACCGAAGAACACGCCGAGCCATTTCAGGTTGCCGCGCAGGTTGACGGCATCGCTGAAACGGATAGGGGAGAGGCGGGCACTGCGTTGCTCGATGGTAGCCGCCAAAAGCGCATTGTCGGCTTCCGCTTCCATCTGGTTGCTCAACTGAATTGTATTCAGCAGCTTGTCCTTGATTTCTGGGAAGAAACGTCCAATCAAGACAGAAGCTTGCTCCATCGACATTTTTTTCCGGAACCGGATGAGGTTGATTAGCGGTATGAGGAAATAATACACTGCCACGAAGGCGCTGCCCAAGAGCAAAAACAGGAACAGCACAAAACGTCCTTTGGGCGGAAACCACGACACATACTCCAACCCGTTGATGAGCAGGTAGAAGACAATCCAAAGAACGACACCCACCAATACGCCCTGTATCAAGCGGTTGAGGTAGTACTTCTTTGTGAAAGCCTCGATTTTTTCTATCAATGCATTGACGGCATACATAGCCAATATAAAATAAACTGCAAAATTACATTTTTTTCCGCAATGTGGCTGTTTTTTAATTCCCGGCGCAGGCTGCCGTCGCTGCGCTGATGACTATTCCTGGGATGTTTTCCAACTTGTGGGCGCACGATTCCAAGGTGGCACCGGTGGTCAACACATCGTCTATCAGCAAGATGTGTTTGCCTTCCAACTCGTTGGCATGGTGCAGTTCGAAAATGTCCTTCACGTTCTTGAAACGTTCCTCGGCAGATTTCCTGGTTTGCGTTTCGGTGTAAACGGCACGGACGAGAAATTGGTCGCCGATGGGGATGCCTGTCACTTCATGGATGCCTCTTGCAATCATCAGGCTTTGGTTGTAGCCGCGTTTCTTCTCGCGTTTGGGGTGGAGCGGCACAGGAACCAAATAGTCGATGCCTTGAAACAGCGGAGCTTCCTTGATGCTTTCGCCGAGCTGCTGGCCGAGAAAGATGCCCGCCTCT
>JAEEGJ010031201.1_pt1 | contig 10343 bp, 7 predicted proteins | sample 8958761 | NCBI WGS metagenome assembly JAEEGJ01 (sample SAMN16246546, study PRJNA631951) | gut metagenome | biome: gut microbiome; feature: rumen; material: RS-attached | host: Bos | place: Iran: Karaj | collected 2018-10 | reverse complement strand
CATCTGCAGCAACCTGCTTACCGTCAATAATAACTGCGCTCATGTAACCTTCAAAGCTCCTTTCTGTTTTATTGATAAACTGCCATAAAAACAGTATATTCTTATAGTAACAAAATATACTGAAATAAAAAAAAGGTCGCAATATGAAACGCTTTATTTCCATATTATCCACCATTCTTTTATTATCTGCTCTTGTTTTTGCAGAAGATTCATTTGATGATGGTGATGAATACGACGACGGTTTCGTTTATGAACAGAACGGTGCCGGCGATCAGTTTATCAAAGTTGATTTAGGTGCAAATTTCCCATTAAATTTTGGTTCTCAGCTTAAAATTGGAGGACTTGTTTCTCTCGGCTATTATAGATTTTTGAATCAATATTTTGCTGTAGGTGGCGATGTCCTTATCGGCTACAATGTTTCTATTGGTAAAAAACCACTTTTTGAAGTTCCTGTAGCACTTGGTGTAATGTATCAGCCTTATGTCGGCAAATTTGAGTTCCCTCTTATGCTTAACCTGGGTATTGCAACAATAACCTGTCAGTCTATGACCTACTTCCCTGCCCTTACTGCAAAGTTTACAGGCGGGGCCTTTTATAGATTTAATGAAACCTGGTCTTTTGGACTTACAACAACAACTTATATGATTCCTCAGTTATTCACATTTGGCGAGAATAAAGGTCATGACCCAGACCTTGCCTTATTTACTTCTGCATGTCTTTCGGTACGCTATCACTTCTAAACAGGATATGAAAATGAAAAAAAATCTTTTATTTAAATTAGCTGCTTCTACTTTCTTACTTTTTAGCCTTGTGTTTACAGGCTGTCAGGATCCTATATACGAAGCTATCAGAGAGGATGTTCCGCCAGAGGATGCTACAGTTTCTGGAAACGTTAATTTTATAACCCGTTATACAGCTGGCGGAGAAGAATACCTGGTTCTTGCAGCTGATGAAGGCTTAAGATATAAGCAGAAAGACATAAATTCTCATGGCGCATGGAAAACCTATACACTTCCTTTTGAGCTTCATCATTATGATTATGATTCTTCAAGCCACAGCGGAGAACAGATTCTCGCAGTTCTTGCAGACAGCAGCTATCTTTACCTTATAAGTGCCGTTTATGATCATACAAGCATTGAAGGTACTTCTTATCCTTCAACTATTAATCTCTGGGCAAAAATCATTAATGCCAGCAATTCTAAATGGGATGATAGTGGAGACTGGACTAAAGTACCAACTACTGTAAATGAATTTGATATCTTCCCTATTTTTGTAAGCACTTCTTCTGTTGAATTGTATTATTCTGGCTTTAGAGTATTCCAGACAAATGCTCCTCAAAAGGCTCACAGAGCAGCTTTCATTCGTTCTGAAGATTTAGATAATGATGTTTTCAAATACTATAAGTTAAATGGAACTTCGGCTCCAACTGAGGTTACAGCTGAAGTAGAAGCTAAACTTATTGACCCAAGTCCTTCTTCAGATGCAGCTACCGTTTCTACAGCCCTTTCTGTTGTTTACTTTGGAGGTGACTATAAATTCTTTACTTCACCGGCTGCTACAACTAACGAAACCTATACTAGTGATGCCACATATTATTATTACTCAAAGGGAGATGCACTCCTCTGTTACAGCGACGGCACTACTAATAACGAAACAAATCCTGTAAATACAGAAAAGGTTATTTCTTGCCTGGCTGTAACTGCAGATTCTATTCTGGTTGGTCATGGAAAAGCTCCGTCAACTGTCGGAGGAATAGACAGAGTAAACCTTTCTAATGGAATTCCAACAGGAATGGGCTCTTTCTCTGATATTAATTCAAATGCCAAATTCCAGATTACAAGTGATTATATGGTACTTGCCCTTGTAAATGCTAATCCGGATAAAACAGAAGTAGAAAGTGCGCTTTATGCTTCCATAACCTTCCATAGCACTTCAAACAACTTTGATAACATCGGCCTCTGGTCATACTATCCGGAGCGAGGCGACTGGAACCGGGAGTAAGGCTACAAGCTCAGGAGAGAAATGGCTGAAGACCTTTTTGAACAGATAAAAAGAACTCATGAACCGCTGGCCGCCCGAATGCGGCCACGAAATCTTGATGAGTATATAGGTCAGGACCATATTGTTGGTAAGGGCCGACTCTTACGCCGCGCAATTGCGGCAGATCAGCTTACTTCTGTAATTTTTTACGGACCACCTGGAAGCGGTAAAACTACCCTGGCCCGTGTTATTGCAAATCATACAAAATCAAACTTTATTACCCTGAATGCCGTACTTACCGGTGTTCAGAATATCAGAGACTCAATTAAACAGGCAGAAGATTATTATAACCTTTATGACCGCAGAACAATTCTCTTTGTAGACGAGGTTCACCGCTGGAATAAAAGCCAGCAGGACGCTCTTTTGCCTTGGGTTGAAAACGGAACCATCATTCTCATTGGTGCTACTACAGAAAACCCATTCTTTGAAGTAAACAAGGCTCTTGTCAGCCGTTCCCGCGTTTTCCAGCTCAAACCTCTTACTTATAACGACCTGGAAAAGGCCGCTCATCAGGCACTAACTGATGTAGACAGAGGTTATGGCCACTGGAAGGTTGAATTTGAAGAAGGAGCCCTTGAGCATCTTATTGAAACGGCAAATGGTGATGCCCGCTCGCTTTTGAATGCCCTTGAGCTTGCCATTGAAACTACTCCGGAAAAATGGTCGCCTTATGCAGAACCTCCGGTACCGGCTTACGGAACCCAGATTTATATTTCTAAAGAAGCTGCCGAAGAGTCTATTCAAAAGAAGGTTGTACTTTACGACCGTGACGGCGACTATCATTACGATATTATTTCAGCTTTTATAAAGTCTTTACGTGGACGCGACCCGGACGCTGCCTGCTACTGGCTGGCCCGTATGGTTGCTGCCGGCGAAGACCCGCATTTTATTTTCCGCCGCATGCTTATTTCTGCCTGCGAGGATACAGGACTTGCAGATCCAAACGCTATTACAGTTGTAGAAAGCTGTGCAAATGCCTTTGACCGCGTTGGTATGCCGGAAGGCCGCTATTTCCTGGCACATGCAGCCCTCTATCTTGCAACCGCGCCAAAATCAAACTCTTCCATGGCCTTTTTTGATGCCCTGGCCAGTGTGGAAAAAGAAGATGCAGGAGTTCCTAATCATCTTAAAGACAGCAGCCGCGACGCAGAAGGCTTTGGGCATGGTGCAGGCTACCTCTACCCTCACGCTTACCGCGACCACTGGGTTGCCCAGCAGTATCTGCCAGATACCTTGAGCGGCCGTGTATTTTACACCCCAAGCACTCAGGGCTACGAAGCTACAATCCGCGAGGGTGTGCTTTCCCGCCGTGAACTTCAGATTGCGGCTATTCTTGAAAAAACACAGAGCCACGGAGAATATACAACAGATGAGCTGGCTTCTTCTCCGGAAGAAACAGGTTCAATCAATATATTTACTGCTAAAAAGCCTGGCGCTGACGATGCTGAAAAGTCTGAGTTTGGTGAGAATCCAATTTCCGAATGGTGGGTAAACGAACACTTTAAGAGCGGCTCGGTAAAGTCTGAAGAAAATCTTACCTTCAGTCCAAAAGACCCGGCCAAGGAAGTTGTTCTTGACCGCGCAGACCGTTTCTGGCGACAGAGACTTGATTCAAACCGCGCCGAAGTTCTTCTTGGAATCCGTGACACAATGATTTCTATGGCAGAGTTACTGCGCCACCACCGTTCATTAATCTGGAATGCAGATAACGGACTTTTGCTTTGGGATATTGCCAGAAAAACACCGGAAGGAGTTACCTGCGGAGTCTGCAGAAGCGAAAAAGGCATGCAGGTTCTCGAACAGTATGGCCGTACCTTGGGAAGCCTGGACAGACCAATTCTGCAGTATCGCGGAACTTCAATTTCAACTGATTTCCTGACTCAAAAGGATTTCTATAATATTCTCGTAAAGTTCCAGTATAACGGAGCTGTTTTTGACCGCCTTTTCTTTACAGATCCATTTGCAAGCGAACCTTCAATTATCGCACTGGCAGATTCCCTTGCCGGTATTATGACACCTCAGAAGGATGCAGACGAAGCAGAAAGGCCTGCCATGCCATATTCCGACATTGATAAGGGAGATGACAAAGCCGGCGAAGATTTTACCTATGAATGTCCTCTGGCAAACGGCTGGAAGGTTGTAATTTCTCAGAAGATTCCATGCCGTGGTCAGCATATCAGTGAGCTTGTACGCAAGCAGATTCTTTCGCCTGAAAGCATTGGTCCTTTTAAGGAAACTCTGGATAAGATGGAAGCCACAGAACAGGAATTCTTTGGAGACAGAGATAATCCCCTTTTCTCCTGGGATGGCATTTTCATTGCAAACCTTTTCCGCAAGCGCGGCTTTACAGTAAAAGCTGCTTCACAGGTGCTTACAGAAAGACGCCGCATTACTCCTGCAGAAATTGAAAAATGGTTCAGTCCTGAAAGCTCTGCCTATGGTGCAAAAATCAGCCAGGCCTGCGGCAATGCAGATCTGCAGAAAATAGTAAATCTTATGATTACTGCCTGCGACCGCACCCTTTTTGAATGGAAGAGCGAAATTGCCTTCTTTACTATTGAACGCTAGGGTGTTGACAGAAGTTCAAAAATTTCTAAAATAGATTGTATGAAATTAAACTCTTTGGTCAAAGTCGTATCAGTCCTCGTCGTACAGGTTACAAGATAACCGGGAGTGAATGATATATTTTGGCTGAAGCAAAAATATAAGAAAGAAGCTCTCCGGTAAGGGGAGCTTTTTTGTTTTCCGACCGGAGAGTGTAAGGAGACACTATGAAACACACTGGCGCACAAATCATTGTTAAGTTACTGGAAATGTACGGAATCGAAACCGTAGCGGGAATTCCTGGAGGTTCAATTCTTCCACTTTATGACGAACTAAACCGCTCATCAATCCGACACGTCCTTGTGCGCCACGAGCAGGCAGCCGGATTTATTGCACAGGGTATGGCCCGTTCTACAGGTAAACCTGCAGTTTGTCTTGCAACTTCAGGTCCTGGAGCCATGAATCTTCTTACTGCAATTGCAGATGCACGTGCAGACTCTATCCCTATTATCGCAATTACAGGTCAGGTAAACACCAGCCTTATTGGTACAGATGCCTTCCAGGAAGCAGACACCTTTGGTCTTTCCTTCCCTATTACAAAGCATTCTATTTTTATTAAAACTCCATACGATTTGCTTGAGGCAATTCCAAAGGCTTTTGAGATTGCAACCAGCGGACGTCCGGGACCAGTTCTCATTGATGTTCCACGTGATGTTCAGCTCAAAGAATGTGATTTCGACACCTGGCCAGACATTAAAAAGATTCGTCTTCACGATATCCGCTTCCATACTCCTATTGATGAATATTCAGAAAAGATGGGAAAGATTACAGACCTTTTAGCAAGCGCTAAGCGTCCTGTTCTCTACTGTGGTGGCGGTTGCGATTCAGAAGAAGCTGCAAGCGGAATTAAAGCTTTCCTGCAGAATTACAAACTTCCTGTAGTAACAAGTCTTATGGGACTTGGCTGCGTACCAGAAAGTTCAGAATGTTTTATCGGCATGGTTGGTATGCACGGAAGACACGCTGCAAATGTTGCAATGCACGATTCAGACCTTGTAATTGCTGCCGGAGTTCGTTTTGATGACCGTGCTACAGGTGTAGTAAGCAAGTTCTGTCCTGACGCAAAAATTGTTCATATTGATATTGATGCCGCAGAAGTTGATAAAATTATGGAATCGAACATCTCTGTAGTTGCAGATGTAGAATCTGTATTCCCTGTAATTGCACAGCTTGTAAGCGAAAGAAAAATCAGCTCTGATGAAGGCTGGCTTAAAAAAATCAGAAAGCTTAAGAGCGAATGTCATTCAATTGAATGCGGTCGTCCTAAAGGCGAAAAACTTGCAAATCCACGTGAAATCATTTCAAAGATTCCTGAATTGGCAGGCCAGGCTGGAATTGCAGCTGACGGACTTATTGCAACAACAGATGTAGGTCAGCATCAGATGTGGGCTGCACAGTATTATCCTGTAGAAAGGCCTCGTTCTTTCCTTACTTCAGGAAGCCTTGGAACTATGGGATTTGGTTTACCAGCTGCAATTGGAGCTGCTATTGCAAATCCAGACAAGAGAATTGTTTGTTTCAGTGGTGACGGTTCAATTATGATGAATGTACAGGAAATGGCAACTCTTGCAGAACAGAATCTTCCTGTTACCATTATCGTTTTCGAAAATGGAACTTTGGGAATGGTTTACCAGCAGCAGAAGTTCCTTTTTGATAAGAACTACAGTGCTTCAGTATTCGGCCGTTCACCTCAGCTTCTGGAAATTGCACGTGGTTTTGGAATTGAAGCTATTGATGCAGATTCTGATACTGAATGGTACAAAAAGGCCTTTGACAACAACCGCCAGAACAAGCCATGCTTTGTACGCATCAGCGTAGACAGCGAAGAAAACGTTCTTCCGTTCGTTCCAGGTGGTAAGGCTAACATAGATTCAATAAGAGACTAAAATGTCACTAAACTGTAATGAAATAAATCTTATCCTGGATGAACTGAACCTTGAAGGTGCATTCATTCAGGATATAATTCAACCTGGATACGATACTCTCGCTTTATACACCTATAAAGAAGGCACTGCAAAAACTGCACTTATCTGTACTGCACAGAATTCTGTACGTCTTAATGAAACCCGTCGTAAAATTACAAAGAATGATAAACCACTTCGTTTTATGGAATTTCTGCGCGCTCACATCAAAGGCTGCCGCATTAATTCTGTTACTCAGCTGGGCTTTGAACGTGTAATAAAACTGGAACTGAGCCGTATTGTTCAGGAAAAACAGAAGAATAAAGATTACGTTCATATTTCACTTATAAAAAAGCCTACTCTTTCTAAAGAAGAGCTTGAAGCACAAAACGGCCCTGAAGAGTTTGAAGAAACCTATATTCTCTATATAAAGCTCTGGAATAACGCTGCAAATGTTTTACTTTGTGATGTTGATAACACAATTCTTGAACCTATGTTCAGGCGTCCTGAACGCAATGAAGTAAAGGATGAAAAGTTTGTAGTTGAAGTTCGAGAGCAGTCGGCAGAAGAAGTTGCTGCTAAATATCCGGTACGAGAGTGGAATGATCAACCTAACTTTAATTCCTATATCGACTGGTGGTACTCAGAACACTCTTCTACCCTTTCACGTGAATCTCTTCTGGAAAAAGCTGAAAAATGGTACAACTCTACCCGCTCTAAAAAGGAATCGGCACTGCATAATCTGGAAACGAAACTTGAATCGTTTAAAAATGCGTCACAGCTCAAACATCAGGGCGACCTTATTTTAAGTTTTGGGCACTTAATTAACAGCAATTCACGTTACCTCGAATGCGAGGACTACGAAACAGGCAAAACAGTACGACTTCTAATTGATCCGGAAAAATCTGCACAGGAAAATGCACAGGACTATTACAAGCAGTACAAAAAAGCTGTAAGCGGTTCCGAAGAACTTGTTCACGATATTGAAATTGCGAAGAAACAACTTGCAAAGCTCGACGCTCTTTATGAAGAAATAAAGAACGAAAAGAACCCTGTAAAAATCGAACAACTGCTCAGACGTGACACAACACCAAAACAGCAGCAAAAGAAAAATCACCCTGGGCTTGATTATACAGTTGATGGCTGGTACATACTCGTAGGCCGCGATGCAAATGAAAATGATGAGCTTTTGCGTCACCATGTTCGCGGAGATGATTTGTGGCTTCACGTTCGTGACTTCCCGGGTGGCTATGTATTTATAAAAGCCCGGAAAGGTAAAACAGTTCCTCTGAATATTTTGCTGGATGCAGCAAATCTTGCAGTATATTACTCTAAGGCACGTAATGCAGGTAAAACTGATTTGTATTACACCCACGTAAAATATCTGCGCCGTGCAAAAAACGGTCCTAAAGGACTTGTACTTCCAACTCAGGAAAAGAATCTTTGCATTGAACCAGATAAAGCTCGATTAGCAAGACTCGATTCACTACACGAAGAAGCACAGTTATAAAAATTTAACGGATTTTTATTTGAAAAAAAGTCCATTATCTGATATTTTTAATTTATGAGCAGCGAAAAAGTTTTTTCATCAGATGTAAAAAATCAGGCTGCACTTCTGGAAGAGTTTTTTTCGAAACACGAATATCTATCTTCAGAAGAAAAGGCGGCTGTTACACAAGCATGGTCTCTTCTTACAGAAAAAGCCGGTAATAAAACACGAGCCGGCGGTGAACCTTACCATCTCCATCCACTCCGCGTTGCAAATATCCTCGCAGAAAGTAAACTTGACGGTGTAACACTGGTAGCTGCTATCCTTCACTCAGTAAAAGAGTTTGATGTTAGCGACGAAGAACTGAAAAACACATTTGGTGAAAATGTCTGCAATATCATTTTAACTGTTAATAAAATCTTAAATCTTCCTATTAATACAAAGACAATTCATCAGTCTGATGCCATCCGCAATATGCTCTTTGCAATGTGTGATGATGCAAGAATTATTTTGATTACACTTGCTGACCGTTTGGACAGAATCCGCAATATAAAGAATTTTTCTGCGGCTGATCAGCATATGATAGCCCAAACTGTAATAGAAATCTGGGCACCGCTTGCAGACCGTCTTGGAATGCAGGCAGAAAAAAATGAGTTTGAAGATTTAAGTCTTAAATATACAAATCCAGCTGTATTCCAGCAGATTAAGGCTATTGTTTCTCAAAAAAAAGATGAACGTGCAAGTTATCTTGAAAAAGCTGTAAACAGTATTTATAAGTCTGCAGATAAAATGGGTATGAAGATTGAAATCCAAAGCCGTGCAAAACACTTCTATTCAATCTATCAAAAAATGCGAAAACGAAATAAAGAAGCAGGAGAACTTTTTGATCTTCTTGCACTTCGAATTTTGTGTAATACCCCGGCAGAATGTTATACTCTTGTAGGAATTGTACACGGCTTGTGGAAACCTCTAGACGGCCGTTTTAAAGATTACATCGCAATGCCAAAAAGCAACGGTTACCAGTCACTGCACACAACTGTAATGTGTGAAGGCAAACCTCTTGAGATTCAGATTCGAACTCATGAAATGCACAATATGGCTGAGCACGGTATTGCTTCGCACTGGCTCTATAAAAAAGGAAGTTCACGCGAACTCATAGAAGAAGACAGACTCGCAATTATTAATAAGCTTCAGCAGTTTAAAGACAGCCTGACCGAAGGTAATAATTTTGAAACTCTCAAAAATGAACTGCTTGGTGATGAGATTTATGTATTCACTCCAAAAGGCGATGTAAAAAAACTTCCTATGGGTGCGACTGCAGTAGACTTTGCTTACTCTATTCACACAGCTATTGGAGAAAAGATAATTGCAGCAAAAGCTGACGGAAAGATTATTCCACTTTCCCGCCCGCTCCAGAATACCCAGATAATTGAAGTTATTACAAATCCTCAGGCTCATCCTACAGAAGCCCAGCTCAAGCTTGTAAAAACAACTAAGGCTCACCAGAAGATTCATTCCTGGCTCATGGCAAATGACCCGACATTCAGTGAACGGCTTGCACTAAAAGCAGAAGAAAATGCTACAGCAGCTGGAATTGAAGGAACAGTTGGAATGGCTGGCGGTGGTGCTATGCACTTTAACCGCGTTAAGAAGTCACGTCCTAAAAAGGGTGCTAAGGAAGCCTCTGAAATACGTCCACAGAAAAAATACGGAGTTCTTGTACAAGGAGAACGCAGAGTATTATACAATCTCGCTCAATGCTGCAAACCTGCATACCCTGATTTGATTGCAGGTTATGTAACAAGAACCAAAGGCGTTTCAATTCACAGGGCCGACTGCCTCATCTACCAGCGCATTCCTCATAAAGAAGACCGCAATGTAGATGTTGCATGGGACGTAAAAGAATCAAATGAATAAATAAAGCTAGATTTCTTCTGCCTTTGTAAAAAACAGACTGATTCCTTCATTTGGAAAACGAGTTTTTACGGCCTCAACAATTTCCTTAATTTTTTTTGCTTCTTCCAGTTCTACATAGGCAAAAAGCACAAAATTCATTTCAGGCCAGATTGTATCGCCGCTTTTTTTTGTACGTGTACCCCGTCCCTGAACCTCTGGTATTAAAGTGTATTGAACTCCAGCAATCTCTTTTTCGAGACGTTCTGTGATATCTTCCTGAACAGACTGATTTGAAATTATTTCAACGCGATACATTTAGGCCTCCTTTTTCTTTCTCATAACCAGACTATACAGAACTGGAATAATCAGAAGTGTTACGAATGTACTGGAAATCAAACCGCCTACAACAGCTA
>JAEEGJ010031198.1_pt1 | contig 10344 bp, 5 predicted proteins | sample 8958761 | NCBI WGS metagenome assembly JAEEGJ01 (sample SAMN16246546, study PRJNA631951) | gut metagenome | biome: gut microbiome; feature: rumen; material: RS-attached | host: Bos | place: Iran: Karaj | collected 2018-10 | reverse complement strand
GTGATCATTCACAGCTTATATATCAAATTCAAACCGAAAGCAGATGTGAGCACACTCACTATTAAGGAAGACGGCGTGAAGCTCGAAGAGGTCATCGATACAGATGAACTGAAGGCTTCAAATGGCGATTTAAAGCGAGCCGTTAAAGATGATATTTCTGCTTTTAATTCAAAACATGGAAAGAACGCAGCCCGTTTCATTCGCCTCGGCGAAAAAAATGGCAAGTGTTATGTAGAGACTGCCTTTAAGGATGTAGAAACCTATGCGAAGTACTCAGGATATGCGGTGAAGCTGACAAAGGTAAAGGCATCCAAAGCGAACTTTGACGCTATTTTTTCCGAAGTGAAAGATGGAAAGAAGTCAGGGTACATCGACGCTTACAAGGTAAAGAAGATGAAGGGGCAGCTCCTCGTTCTAAACGAGAATATTACTGTTAAAGTCCCGGGAGATGTGAAATGCGTTTCCGATGAAGGAACGAAAGTAAATGAGGATGGTTCAGTAACTATCAAGCCGGTAAATGGCAATAATGATTATGCTGTAAATACATATATTATTTTTGAATAATTAGTGGAGGAAAGATACGAGATGGAAAAAACAATGGACAAGATCGTAGCTCTGGCCAAGTCCAGAGGCTTTGTGTATCCCGGAAGCGAGATATACGGAGGCCTTGCCAATACATGGGACTACGGTAACCTCGGCGTGGAGCTGAAGAACAACGTTAAGCGTGCATGGTGGCAGAAGTTCGTGCAGGAAAGCCCTTATAATGTCGGCGTTGACTGCGCGATACTCATGAATCCTCAGACATGGGTCGCTTCGGGACATCTCGGAGGTTTTTCCGATCCGCTCATGGATTGTAAGGAATGTCATGAGAGATTCCGTGCGGACAAGGTTATCGAAGACTATGCCGCCGAGAAAGACATCAAACTCGAGTCATCGGTTGACGGATGGTCTCATGAGGAGATGGAAAAGTTCATTGCCGACAACAACATTCCCTGTCCTTCATGCGGAAAGCATAACTTTACGCAGATAAGGGAATTCAACCTTATGTTCAAGACTTTCCAGGGTGTTACCGAGGATGCGAAGAGTATCGTATATCTACGTCCCGAAACCGCGCAGGGTATTTTCGTCAATTTCAAGAATGTACAGAGGACTTCGCGCAAGAAAGTTCCTTTCGGAATATGTCAGGTGGGAAAATCATTCAGGAACGAGATCACTCCCGGTAACTTTACTTTCAGGACAAGAGAATTCGAACAGATGGAACTTGAGTTCTTCTGTAAGCCCGGAACCCAGACGGAGTGGTTTGAATACTGGAGAAAGTTCTGTTACGAATGGCTTCTTACCCTCGGTATCGCGGAAGATCATTTGAGACTTCGTGATCACGATCCCGAGGAGCTGTCGTTCTACAGCGATCATACAACGGATATAGAGTATGCGTTCCCGTTCACCGACTGGGGAGAGCTTTGGGGTATCGCATCAAGGACAGATTACGACCTTACACAGCATCAGAACACTTCGGGTGAGCCGATGGATTATTTCGATGACGAGACAAACGAGAAGTATATCCCTTATGTCGTTGAACCTTCTCTCGGAGCAGACCGTGTGACGCTCGCATTCCTTTGCGAGGCATATGATGAGGAGAACATCGGTACGGAGGACAAGCCCGACATGCGTACGGTGCTTCATTTCCATCCGGCGATCGCACCCGTCAAGATCGGTGTGCTTCCTCTTTCCAAAAAGCTTAACGAGGGTGCCGAGAAGATATATGCGCAGCTTTCCAAGAAGTACAACTGCGAATTCGATGACAGAGGCAACATCGGAAAGAGATACAGGAGACAGGATGAGATCGGAACACCGTTCTGTGTTACGTACGATTTTGATTCGGAAGAGGACAATGCGGTTACGGTCAGAGACAGGGACAGCATGGAGCAGGAGAGGATAAAGATCGCCGATCTTGACGCCTATTTTGCGGACAAATTTATTTTCTGATTTTTTCCGTGTTTTTTGGTATAATTAGTGACATGTGATATTTCAATATTATTCTTCAGGAGGAAAGGTAATGAATTTACGAAAGAGAAAGTGGGTTTATCTGTTTGGTGAAGGTAATGCGGAAATGCGTAACCTTCTCGGAGGTAAAGGTGCAAACCTTGCAGAGATGACCAATATCGGTCTTCCCGTACCGCAGGGATTCACGATCACTACCGAGGCATGTACCCAGTATTATGAGGACGGCAGACAGATCAATGACGAAATCATGGGTCAGATCATGGAGTTTGTCGGACGTATCGAGATGAAAAACGACAAGTATTTCGGAGATCCCGAAAAGCCGCTTCTTGTTTCGGTCCGGTCGGGTGCAAGAGCTTCAATGCCCGGTATGATGGATACGATCCTCAACCTTGGTATGAACGAGGAAGTCGTTGAAGCGATGATCAAGGCCAATCCGGATCCCAAGTTCGAAAGATTCGTATATGATTCATACAGACGTTTCATCCAGATGTTCTCCGATGTTGTTATGGGTGTCGGAAAGAAACATTTCGAAGAACTCATAGATGCTATGAAAGAGAAGAAAGGCGTTGAGTTTGACGTCGATCTTACCGCACAGGATCTTAAGGAACTTGCGGAACAGTTCAAGAGCGAGTACAAGAAAGAACTCGAAGAGGACTTCCCGAGTGATCCCATAATCCAGCTTAAGGAAGCGATCAAGGCAGTGTTCAGAAGTTGGGACAATCCGAGAGCGAACGTTTACCGTCGTGACAACGATATTCCTTACAGCTGGGGTACGGCCGTTTCCGTAATGCCGATGGTGTTCGGTAACCTTAACAACAATTCCGGTACCGGCGTGGCATTTACAAGAGATCCCGCAACGGGCGAGAAGAAGCTCATGGGTGAGTTCCTTGTAAATGCACAGGGTGAGGACGTTGTTGCCGGTATCCGTACACCGATGAAGATCGATGAGATGGAGAAGCAGTTCCCCGAAGCATATCAACAGTTCATCAAAGTATGTAAGATACTTGAGCATCACTATCATGATATGCAGGATATGGAGTTCACCGTTGAGAACGGAAAGCTCTACATGCTTCAGTGCCGTAACGGTAAGAGAACCGCTCAGGCAGCGCTCAAGATCGCATGCGATCTCGTTGACGAAGGAATGAAGACCGAAGAGGAAGCTGTTGCAATGATCGATCCGAGAAACCTCGACACATTGCTTCATCCTCAGTTCGATGCAAGTGTTCTCAAGAAATCGACTCCGCTCGGAAAGGGCCTCGGGGCTTCTCCGGGTGCCGCATGCGGAAAGATCGTGTTCACTGCGGAAGATGCGGAAGAGTGGAACAACAAAGGAGAGAAAGTCGTTCTCGTAAGACTTGAGACTTCTCCCGAAGATATAACCGGAATGAAGGCTGCACAGGGTATCCTTACCGTGCGCGGAGGTATGACGAGTCATGCTGCCGTTGTTGCAAGAGGCATGGGTAAGTGTTGTGTCAGCGGATGCGGTGATATCAATATAGATGAAGCAGCCAAGAAGTTTTCGCTTGGCGGTAAAGAGTTCAAGGAAGGTGACTTCATCTCTATCGACGGAACAACAGGTAACATATATGACGGCAAGATAGCAACAGTTGATGCCACGATCGCAGGCGAGTTCGGACGTATCATGTCATGGGCGGACAAGTACCGCACGATGAAGGTCCGCACAAATGCCGATACGCCTCATGATGCGAAGAAAGCAAGAGAACTCGGTGCCGAAGGTATCGGACTGTGCCGTACGGAGCATATGTTCTTCGAGGGTGACAGGATCGATGCATTCAGGGAAATGATCTGCTCTGATTCGGTTGAGGAAAGAGAAAAGGCTCTTGATAAGATCCTTCCTTACCAGCAGGGAGACTTCGAGAAACTTTACGAGGCTCTTGAAGGATATCCGGTAACGATCCGTTTCCTTGATCCGCCTCTTCATGAGTTCGTACCTACCGAGAAGGCTGACATCGAGAAGCTTGCAAAGACTCAGAATAAGTCGGTTGAAGATATTAAGAATATTATAGATTCGCTCCACGAGTTCAATCCCATGATGGGACACCGCGGATGCCGTCTTGCGGTAACGTATCCCGAGATCGCAAAGATGCAGACCAGGGCTGTTATCAGAGCGGCGATAAACGTTTCCAAGAAGTATTCGAACTGGAGCGTCAAGCCTGAGATCATGATCCCTCTCGTAGGAGATGTCAAAGAGTTTATCTTCGTTAAGAAGATAGTTGTAGAGACCGCGGATGAAGAGATCAAGGCTGCCGGATTCAAGCTTGAGTATGAAGTCGGTACAATGATCGAGATCCCCAGAGCCGCTCTTACGGCTGACGAGATCGCGGCAAACGCGGATTTCTTCTGCTTCGGTACGAACGACCTGACTCAGATGACTTACGGATTCTCAAGAGACGATGCTGGTAAGTTCTTAAATGCTTATTACGACACGAAGATATTCGAGAACGATCCGTTTGCAAAACTTGACAGAGACGGTGTCGGCAAGCTTATGAAGATGTCGATCGATCTCGGAAAACCCGTTAATCCCAAGCTTCATGTTGGTATATGCGGTGAGCACGGCGGCGATCCTTCATCGGTAGAATTCTGTAACAGTCTCGGACTTGATTATGTATCATGTTCACCTTTCAGAGTTCCGATCGCAAGACTTGCGGCTGCACAGGCAGCTATCGCTCAGAAGTAACAGGCAAACGATATGTTGATGCAGCCACGGCATCCGGGGATTACGGGTGCCGTGGCTCTCAATATATAAAGGAGATTGATGATGAATGTATTTGTAACCGGCGGAGCGGGATATATAGGATCCCATACGGTCCTTCAACTTCTCAGGGAAGGACATGATGTTGTGGTTCTCGATAATCTTTCAAATTCTTCAAAAGAATCTTTGGACAGAGTAAGGGAACTTACCGGAAAAGAAGCCAAACTGTATGTAGGCGACATACTCGACGCACCGCTTCTTGACAGGATATGCGGCGAGAACGACTTTGACTGCTGTATTCATTTTGCGGGCCTTAAGGCCGTCGGTGAATCGGTTGCAAAGCCGTGGGAATACTATAACAACAATATCACCGGAACACTTAATCTGTTAAAAGCGCTCCGTGATCATAACATGAAGAATTTCATTTTTTCTTCGTCGGCAACTGTCTACGGAGATCCCGAGACTATTCCTATAACCGAGGAATGTCCGAAAGGTGTATGCACAAATCCGTACGGATGGACGAAATCAATGATCGAGCAGATCCTTATGGATATGGCCAAAGCGGACAGTGAATGGAACATAGTTCTTCTTCGGTATTTCAATCCGATAGGTGCCGATCCTTCGGGAAGGATAGGGGAGAATCCAAAAGGTATACCGAACAATCTGATGCCTTACATTACACAGGTTGCTGTAGGAAAGCTTGAAAAGCTCGGTGTGTTCGGTAATGACTATGACACGCCCGACGGCACGGGAGTAAGAGACTACATCCACGTATCGGATCTTGCCGACGGACACATCGCTGCACTTAAGAAGATAACAGAAAAAGCCGGACTGTGTGTTTACAATCTCGGGACGGGAAAGGGTGTTTCGGTTCTTGACCTTGTAAAGAGTTTTGAAAAAGCCAATTCCATTACGATACCTTACGAGATAAAGGCAAGGCGTCCCGGAGATATCGCAACGTGTTATGCCGACGCATCGAAAGCAAAGAGGGAACTCGGCTGGGAAGCAAAACGCGATATCGTAGATATGTGCAGAGATTCGTGGAACTGGCAGAAGAATAATCCCGAAGGTTACAAATAAGAGGTTTACGGCCATATATGCGAAGACTTCTCAAATATCTGAACAACTATAAAAAAGAGTGCGTTTTTGCGCCTCTTTTTAAAATGCTGGAGGCGGCGTTTGAACTTACCGTTCCGCTTGTGATCGCGTATATGATCGACAGCGGCATTAACGGAAGGTCGAGCGGTGTTATAATTCGCTCTTTTGTAATACTCGTGATACTGGGTGCAACGGGACTTATCGTTTCCTGTACCGCACAGTATTTTGCCGCAAAAGCCGCAACGGGATTTTCGAAGGAACTTCGTCACGATCTGTTTGCGCATATACTGTCGTTCGGCTTTACCGAGATAGATTCGGTAGGAACCAGCGCGATGATCACAAGACAGACTGCGGACGTCAACATTTTGCAAAACGGCGTCAACATGTTCCTGCGTCTGTTTCTGCGTTCTCCGTTCATCGTTGCAGGCGCCGTGGTAATGGCTTTTACGATAGATTCGGTGTGCGCGCTTATCTTTGTTCTTGTCGTCGCACTTCTTGCGCTTGCAGTGGCTCTTATTATGAAGAGTAACATTCCGAGACTCAAAGACGCCCAGCAAAAGCTTGATGAAGTGCTCAGACTTGTAAGGGAGAATCTCTCGGGAGCAAGAGTCATCAGAGCGTTCACGCTTGAGGATGAACAGATCGGGGAATTCGAGAAAGCAAATGACAGCCTTGCCACCTATCTTCTTAAGGCGGGAAGAATGTCGGGACTTCTTAATCCGCTGACTTATGTACTTATTAATCTTGCGATAGTGCTTCTGATATATTCGGGCGGTGCAAGAGTAAAAGCGGGGATACTTTCAACCGGTCAGGTTGTTGCATTATACAATTACATGTCTCAGATCCTGTTGGAACTGATCAAGTTTGCAAATCTTATCGTAACACTCAACAGGACATTCGCTTCGGCGTCGAGAGTCAATGAGATATTTGATGTCACACCTTCCATGATCACAATACAGGATACCGAGGATGCGGATGATCAGAGGACACCCGCAGTGGAATTTCGCGATGTAAGCCTTCGTTATCATGAACTTGCCGACGAAGCCGTCAGCAATATATCGTTTAGTGTAGAAGCGGGACAGACTCTCGGTATAATCGGCGGAACAGGTTCCGGTAAAACAAGCGTGGCAAATCTGATACCGAGATTCTATGATGCGACTTCGGGTGAGGTCAGACTCTTCGGCAGGAACGTTAAGAGTATTGAACCTGAAAAATGCAGATCTTATGTCGGAACGGTTATGCAAAAAGCGGTTCTGTTTGAAGGTACTATAAGAGACAACCTTAAATGGGGCAACGCCGATGCATCCGATGATGATCTTCTTGCGGCCGCCGATGCAGCAGTATGCAGACAGGTCATTGAAGATAAGGGAGGACTCGATGCGAGAGTGGAAGCCGGAGGCAGAAACTTCTCGGGAGGTCAGCGCCAGAGACTGTCCATAGCAAGAGTTCTTGCCGCAAAGCCTTCGATACTTATTCTTGATGACAGTGCTTCCGCGCTTGATTACATGACGGATAAGAAGCTTCGCGAGAATATTGCCTCACTTTCTTATCATCCTACGGTAATAATAATAGCTCAAAGAACGATTTCGGTCAGTGCATGTGATCAAATACTCGTTCTTGATGACGGAGAGGCTGCAGGACTCGGTACTCATGAAGAACTACTCAAATCTTCTCCGGTATACAAAGAGATCTACATGTCGCAGTACGGAGATGAACCCGGGAAGGAGGCGGTTTGATGGCTATGGATACATCGGGCTTCGTGCCTAAGGGTAATCTTAATACCGACTCCGATGCACTTGCAAAAAAGGGAAAATCTCAAACCGTAAAGCGCGTGCTTTCATTCCTGCGGGAACATAACGCATTGATAGTGTTATCGCTTGTTCTGGCGGCGGTATCCGTCATTGCCACACTTCTCGTTCCGATATGCATAGGAAGAGCTATCGATGCGATAGGAGATGAAAGCGGCACGGTTTCATACTGGCTCCTTCGAGCTGCGCTTCTTGCTGCCACGGTTGCCGTAACCCAGTTTTGCATGAACCTTATCAACAATTCGATCACATACAGGACGGTTCAGACGATAAGAAACGAAGCGATCGTGAAGATAGAGCATCTTCCGCTTCGATACATTGATTCGAACCCGCAGGGTGATATTGTCAGCAGGATAGTGGCCGATGCGGATCAGTTTTCGGAAGGGCTGCTTCTCGGATTCACCCAGGCATTTACGGGAATAATGACGATAATAGCAACGCTTGTCATCATGTTTTCCATGAATGCTCTTATAACCGTTGTTGTCGTTCTTGTAACACCGCTCTCGATATTCATTGCCCGTTTCATCTCAAAGAGAACTTATTCGATGTTCGGTAAGCAGAGCTTACAAAGAGGTCAGATGACCGCTCTTATAGATGAGATGACAGGTAACGAGAAGGTTGTGAAGGCTTTTGCAAAGGAAAAGGAAGTACTTGAAAGGTTCGATGAGATAAACGAGCGTCTGTCGGCATCCTCGTTGTCTGCGATATTCTTCTCATCACTTACGAATCCCGCGACAAGATTTGTGAATGCCGTCTGTTATGCCCTTGTTGCGCTCTGCGGAGCTTTTTTCTGTATCGGATACGGGAAGATCATTCCGGGACTTGAATATGTCGGAACCGTTGGAACACTTACGGTATTCCTGTCATATGCAAATCAGTATACAAAACCGTTTAATGAGATATCCAATGTCATAACGGAGCTTGAGAATGCCCTTGCATGTGCAGGCAGGATATTTGACCTGATAGAGACTGAAACTGAAGTACCTGACGGAGACGACGCCGTAGTCATGAAGGATGCATCGGGCCATGTGGATATCGAGAATATGTCATTCTCTTATTCAAAAGATAAAAAACTGATCACGGATTTTAATTTATCAATAGATAAAGGCATGAAGGTGGCAATAGTCGGACCGACAGGATGCGGCAAGACTACCCTGATCAATCTCCTCATGAGGTTTTATGACGTAGACTCGGGCAGCATAAAGCTGGACGGCGTGGATTTAAGGGACATGACCAGGGAATCCCTTCGGGAAAATTATGGCATGGTTTTGCAGGAGACATGGCTGTTTCATGGTACAATATTTGAGAACATCGCAATGCAGAAAAAGAATGCTACCATGGAGGAAGTGGTGGATGCGGCAAAGCGTGCCCATGCCCACAGCTTTATAAGCAGGCTGCCTGACGGTTATAATACATATGTAGGCGATGACATGGGAGGACTCTCGGAAGGACAGAGACAGCTCCTGTGTATAGCGAGAGTTATGCTGGCACTGCCGCCTGTCCTCATACTTGATGAGGCGACGAGCTCCATTGACACGCGAACAGAGATAAAGATTCAGAGCGCGTTTAAGACGATGACTGAGGGCAGGAGCAGCTTTGTGATTGCCCACAGATTATCGACGATAAAACATTCGGATATTATCCTCGTAATGAGGGACGGTAATATAATAGAAAAAGGAAATCATGAGACGCTGATGGCGATGAAAGGCTTTTATAACGAGCTTTATACAAGCCAGTTTGCACTTAATCAAAATGCTGAGAGGAGTTAATAAATGAAGGATAAGAAATGGCTGATGATAGGTCTGCCTATTGCAGGAGTCCTGATAGTCTGCATGGCTGTAATGGTTGCAGTATTTGGCGGTAAGAATTCCGTATCAGGAAATAATGCATCAGGAAATACTGCGGCAGGGGCAGGTGATACAGTAACAGGAGGATCATCAGATGTTGCACAGAACGGTAACGCCGGCCGGACGGGAACATACGTCTATGGAACAGGCATTCTTGATACGGGAAACCTAACTGAGACAGGCAACGGATATGAGGGAACTCCCGGTACAGGTGATTACAACTATGGTGAGGCTCTTCAGAAATCACTTATCTTTTATGAGCTCCAGAGATCAGGTGATATTCCTGAGCAGACAAGATGCAACTGGAGAGGCGACTCGTGTATGAACGACGGAGCCGATGCAGGGCTCGACCTTACCGGTGGCTGGTACGATGCGGGAGATAATGTAAAATTCAATCTTCCCATGAGTTATACAGCATCGATTCTCGGCTGGTCAATTATTGAAGATTATGATGCATATGAAGAAAGCGGACAGCTCGAGTATGCGCTTGGAAATATTAAGTGGGCAAATGACTATTTCATAAAATGTCATCCCGATGATGAGACATACTATTATCAGGTAGGTAACGGCAGCTCGGATCATTCGTACTGGGGAGCTGCGGAGACAGTCGAATATAAAATGGACAGACCGTCTTATTGTGTGACAGCAGATGCTCCCGGATCCACAGTATGTGCGGAGACAGCGGCATCCCTTGCCGTATGCAGTATTGTATACAAGGATATCGACAGTGCTTACAGTGAGGAATGTTTATCTCATGCAAAGTCGCTTTATGATTTCGCCGCAGATTCACTCAGCGATGCCGGATATACCATGGCAGCAGGCTTTTACGATTCCCACTCAGGTTTTTATGATGAGCTTGCATGGGCTGGAGCAT
>JAEEGJ010031197.1_pt1 | contig 10344 bp, 7 predicted proteins | sample 8958761 | NCBI WGS metagenome assembly JAEEGJ01 (sample SAMN16246546, study PRJNA631951) | gut metagenome | biome: gut microbiome; feature: rumen; material: RS-attached | host: Bos | place: Iran: Karaj | collected 2018-10 | reverse complement strand
AGTGGTTCTTTTACAAAACGATATTGAATCATCCGGCAGACAGAGTTTTGTCGGTGTCAACAACTATGAACTTGGTCAGATGTATGCGTCACAGATAGCGGAGATTATGTCTTTGGGGAGTGATACTAAGGCAAGAACCGTGGATATTCTGGTGGATATGAATGCGGGCGAGAGTATGACCAATGTCATAACCATGGCTATCGAGGATTATTTTACGGAGAAGTATCCCGATTATCCGATGCCGGTATTTAATATTCGCCCCATCAATATGGAAGATTCTTTCAGTGTTGAAGAAGATATAAGAAAGCTTTTCCTTGATGAAAAAAACCTTCCGGATATCATGATGTGTTTAAGCAGTATTTGTACCAGATGTGCATATCAGGCCGTTGTCGATCAGAACAAGGTCGGAGATGTACAGATAATCGGCTTTTTTGCAGGCAGTTCAATTTTGGATGCCGTTAACAAACAGATAATATACTCAACGATATCGATTGACACCTGGGAAATGGGCAGATACAGTGTCCAGGCACTCAATGAATACAGAGAGTCGGGTTACACCAATTCATATATGCCCGTAAGCACTCAGGTAATCGGTCTTAGAGAAGCAGGTAAGCTTTTGGCAATCGGAGAGGGGGCATCATGATAGAACATATTTGGAATAAAGCCTCTATCCAGGTCAAGCTCATGGTTGCATTCTTCATACCTATATCAATCATACTGATAATGAATGTATATATGTATGTGAATGTCAATTCCATGATTGCCAGAATTGATGAAGTATATGACAACAATGTTAAGCTTAATGAACTTGCCGAGCAGCTTACGGTGCTTCACGGTTCAATGAAGGAATACCTTGAGAATAAAGGTACCAATGCGCTAAATGCATACTATAAGGCAGACCAGGATTATCGTAACTGTGTTGAGAATATAGGTAACAGTTACAACGGTACGATGGCTGTCATGCAACGGAATATTCTGAATCAGTCTGACAGATACTTAAGCGTTGTGGATGAGACGGTTCAGGCCAAAAGAGGACGTAACGTAGAAAAATACAGAACAGGTTTTGAAGAAGCGCAGATAATGTATGCCGATCTTCAGAACTGTATATATTTCCTTAATAACGAACAGTTCAAGGTCAATACCGATAACTACTATATCCTTTTATCTTCACTCAGATATATGGAGATCACATCCATAGTTATTCTTATAATAATAGGAGTGGTCAATATCATAGCGCTGATTCTTTTGACAAGTTCCATGACAAGACCTCTTTCGGAATTATCCAAAGCTGCGGATAAGGTTGCGGGCGGTGATTTCAATGTTACGATTGTGGATCCCGAAGGAGAGGATGAGATAGGAAGGGTGTCCAGAGCCTTTGCCGGAATGGTCGACAGTATGCAGCGATACATCTCCGAGATACGAGAGAGTATGTTAAGAGAGAGCCGCATGAAGGAATCCGAGCTTAAGATGCAGAACCGGATGAAGGAAGCGGAACTGAAATCTTTGCAGGCTCAGATCAATCCGCATTTCTTGTTTAATACACTTAATGCGGGAGCACAGCTTGCCATGATGGAGAATGCGGATCGAACGACCGAGTTTATCCAGAACATGGCAGACTTTTTCAGATATAATATCAAAAGCATAGATAAAGATGTATCTTTAAGCGAAGAATTGGAACTGGTAGATAAATATATCTACATTCTTAATGTGCGATTTGACGGTGAGATACATTACAACAAGACTATAGATGAGAATCTGAATTCCATAAGAGTTCCAAGTATGATACTTCAGCCCATAGTTGAGAATGCGGTTAACTACGGAATCAGAAATATAGAATGGGAAGGACATATTGACCTTAAGACATATAAAGTGGGCGATATGGTACACATATCCATTTCGGATAACGGAGTCGGTATGCCCAAGGAAAAGATTGAGAAGATATTGTCCGGAGACGGCGTTGCTGCCGATCCTGAGAAGAATGACAGTAACGGAATAGGACTCGGCAATGTTATAGAGCGCATAAGAATCTTTACGGGTCGTGAGGACGTTATGGATATACGAAGCGAGGGAGAAAACAAGGGCACAGAGTTTGTTATCAAAGTACCCATGCATGTATGATCCCTGCCGAACAATAATATGTAATAAATTAAGGAGCGGATGAATGTACAGAATCCTGTTGGCTGATGACGAGGGAATAGTACTCAATTCAATGTCATTTTTAATAGAGAAGAACTTCGAGGGTAAATTCGAGATAGAAACCGCGAAGTCGGGCAGAGCTGCGATTGAACAGGCAGAACACTTCAGACCTGATATTATATTCATGGATATACAGATGCCGGGTATAAACGGCATAGAAGCCATGAAAGAGATAAGGACGATTTTGCCCGGTGTAATATTTGTTGTACTCACTGCCTATGACAAATTCGATTATGCCAAAGAAGCCATCAACTTAGGCGTAATGGAATATCTGAATAAGCCGTTTAATCAGAAGGATGTAGTAGCGGTTCTTAAGTCTGCCATGGAAAAGATTGATGACAGGCAGCGACGCAGGCGAGAGGATCTTCAGACCAAAGAGCGTATGGAGACCGTTATGCCGATTATAGAGAACGGTTTTATATATTCCATCATATTTGAAGAACAGATAGATGAGGATATTGCCAATTACAAAGATCTGCTCGGCATAAGCAGCACGGGCGGATATATAATGGTTGTTGTATTCGGCGAAGATCAGCAGGGTCATCTGATGACGAACGTTGTTGGCAGTTCGGTTAAAGCACAGACTACCTACTATAATAAAGTAAGAGAACTGATAAAGGATGCTTTTCCCGAAGCAATCGTCGGTAATGTATCCGCAAACCGTATACCGATATTCATTCCTTCGCTTGAAACGCACATGGAACTAAGCGAAAGAGGAGCAATAATCGAGAAGTGCCGTACTCTTGTAAGAAGTCTTAAGAATGCCACGGATATTTCGTACAGAATAGGTATTGGCGGAATGCGCCGTATGAAGAATGCGGCAGAGTCATATGAGGAAGCGATAAAAGCTCTGGTATCCACAAGCGGAAGCGTGGCACATATAGACGACCTTCCGATTACGGTGTCCTACGAAGAAAGCTACCCTGCCGCGTTAGAAGCAGAGATATTTGAGAAGCTTGAAGACGGTGAGACAGATACCTGTCTTGTCAAAGCGAGCGAATTCTTTGACTGGATGGTGACAGGCTATTCGGATGATATTATGAGTATCCGCCTTAAGTGCCTGGAATTTGTTTTAAGAGCCGAGTCCATGATGTATAAAAGCGGCGGTCCGACATATGAATTCTCCAGCCGTAAAGAATACTTACAGGAGTTGCTTGGTGCGCCTGATACGGATTCGCTTAAAGCCTGGTACATGGATAAGTTTAAGACTGCGGCCGGAAATATTTCTACCGGCAGCAAGGATAGAACCCATCATGTGATTAAGAAGGCATTGGATTATATCGACAGCAATTTCCATAAGGACATTTCGCTGGATGAACTTGCCGGAGAACTTGGTATCAGTTCGTACTATTTTTCAAAGCTCTTTAAAGAAGAAAAGGGTGAAGGATTTGTTGAATATCTGACAGGACGTCGTGTTGAAGAGGCCAAGGCTTTACTTAAGAGCCCCGAACACAGCATCAAGGAAGTCGGTGTTGCCTGCGGTTATTCGGATCCCAATTATTTTTCAAGGATATTTAAGAAGGCTACGGGCATGACGCCCACGGAATATAAGGAGAAGAACGGAGAATAATATGGTAAAAAAACTGGCAACTTACATATCGGTTATGCTGTTTTCCCTTATGTTTCTGACGGGCTGTGAAAGCGAGGCTATTCAGCAGGGAGTGGTGGAACCCGTTAAGAAAGACGGAATAGAGATAGGACTTTCCATAGATTCGCTTGTAATAGAGAGATGGCAGAGAGAAAGAGATCTCTTTGTATCCAAGGCTTCCGAACTGGGAGCTGAAGTGAATGTGCAGAATGCCAACGGTGAGATAGAAGAGCAGATAAGACAGATAGAATATTTCATAGATAAGGATGTTGATGTCATCGTTGTTATCGCTATTGATGATGAGGCTTTGCAGGATACGATAGCCAAGGCCAAGGCAGCCGGAATCAAGATAATAGCATATGACAGACTCATACGAAATGCCGGAGTCGACCTTTATATGTCGATTGACAATGAAAAAGTCGGAGAGCTGATGGGTACATATATTAAAAAGAAGATAGGTAATTCCGGAAGCATTATTCAAATTAAGGGTTCACCTACCGATTATAATGTACAGATGGTTCAGAACGGTTTTGAGAAAGTCATTAACGGAACCGATATAAAGATAGATTATGCGGAGTATTCGGACAACTGGGTTGCGGAGAACGGATTCACCGTTACTAACAAGTATCTGTCATCGGGAAAAGTACCGGATGCAATAATGTGCGGTAATGATAATCTTGCGGCACATGCCATAAGAGCTCTAATTGAGAACAGACTGGCAGGAGAAGTCTGCGTGGTTGGACAGGATGCCGATCTGGAAGCCTGTCAGAGGATAGTTGAAGGTACCCAGTATATGACGGTATACAAGCCGGTGGAAAAACTTGCCAAGTCAGCTGCGGAGACCGCAGTGGCCATGGCAAAAGGAGAGACATTGGATATCGCTGATACGATAAATGACGGAACATATGACGTACCGTATGATAAGCTTGAGCCCATTGCCGTTACGGCAGAGAATATGGATGAGGTAATAACGGGAAAGTATCATCAAAAGAGCGAGATTTATCTAAATGTAACAGAATAAAGCCTATAATTTGCATTTTTCAGAACAGGACAATTTTGTGCTAGCCATGACAAGATTGTCCTGTTCTTTGTTAATATATGGTTCACAGTTTGTTAAAATTTTGAAGAACTTAACAAGTTGTTGCTATTTATTATGTGATAGAGTAATAGACGTAACAGAGGCGACATGGTGTTGCCTCGGAAGATAATAAAGGGAGGACAAGAAAAATGTCAAAGAAGTTTTTAGGTATTTTACTTGCTACAGCAATGGTTGCCGGAACTTTAGTTGGATGTGGTTCTACAGCAGCACCTGCTACAACTGAAGCACCTGCAGCAGAGGCAGAGGCACCTGCAGCAGAGGCAGAGGCACCTGCAGCAGAAGCAGCAGCACCTGCAGCAGCAGGCAATAAGGTCGGCGTTGCAATGCCTACTAAGGACCTTCAGAGATGGAACCAGGATGGTGCCAACATGGAGAAGGAGCTTAAGGCAGCAGGCTACGAAGTAGATCTTCAGTTCGCATCTAACGATGTACAGCAGCAGGTTTCTCAGATCGAGAACATGATCAACGGTGGTTGCTCAGTACTCGTTATCGCATCTATCGATGGTGATTCACTCGGAACAGTCCTTGCATCAGCTAAGGAAAAGGGTATCCCCGTAATCGCTTATGACCGTCTTATCATGAACACAGATGCAGTTTCTTACTACGCTACATTTGATAACTACATGGTTGGTACTAAGCAGGGTGAGTACATCAGAGATCAGTTAGATCTTGACAACGCTGATGGCCCGTTCAACATCGAGCTCGTAACTGGTGATCCCGGCGACAACAACGCTAAGTTCTTCTTCAACGGTGCTATGGACGTTCTTAATCCTTACATCGAGTCAGGAAAGCTTGTTGTTAAGTCTGGTCAGACAAAGTTTGATGAGTGTGCAACAGCAGAGTGGTCTTCAGCTAACGCTCAGTCAAGAGCAGAGAACATTCTCTCTTCTTTCTACGCAGATGGCTCTAACCTCGACGCTTGGATGTGCTCTAACGACTCTACAGCACAGGGTATCGTAGCAGCTCTTGATGCTAACTACTCTGGAACATGGCCTATCGTAACAGGTCAGGACTGTGATATCGTTTCAGTTAAGAACATGATCGCTGGTAAGCAGTCAATGTCTATCTTCAAGGATACAAGAACTCTTGCATCACAGGTTGTTAAGATGGTTGGTCAGATCCTTGCAGGCGAGACAGTAGAAGTTAACGATACTACTACATACGACAACGGAACAGGTGTTATACCTTCATTCCTTTGCGAGCCTGTATTCGCAGACATCAACAACTACAAGGAGCTCCTTATCGATTCTGGTTACTACACAGAGGATCAGCTCCAGTAATCTGATTGTGACTACAATCTAACATAATAGCAGGCGGGTATTTTACCCGCCTGTTTATTCTAAAAGACATAATTTACTCATATTTAAAAAGCAATAAACTACGATTAATGGACTGTTTAGGAGGGATCTATTTTGGCTAAAGTATTACTTGAAATGAAGAATATCACCAAAACCTTCCCCGGTGTCAAGGCGCTTGACAATGTTAATCTTCAGGTAGAAGAGGGTGAGATTCACGCTCTTGTTGGAGAGAACGGAGCAGGTAAATCGACACTTATGAATGTACTGTCCGGTATCTATCCGTATGGTACATACGAAGGCGATATTATTTACAACGGTGAGATCTGCCAGTTTAATAAGATCAAGGATTCCGAGGAAAAGGGAATCGTTATCATTCATCAGGAGCTGGCACTTATACCTTACCTGACCATAGGTGAGAATATGTTCCTTGGTAATGAGCGCGGTAAGAGTGCCGCAGCTATTGACTGGAATGAGACTTATGGTGAAGCTGATAAGTACCTTAAGATGGTCGGTCTTGAAGAGTCTTCAAGAACACTTGTTAAGGAACTTGGAACAGGTAAGCAGCAGCTTGTCGAGATAGCAAAAGCATTGGCTAAGCATGCAAAGCTGCTTATACTTGATGAGCCCACATCTTCACTTAATGAGCAGGATTCAAAAGCATTGCTCGATCTTATCATTAAGTTTAAGAGTGAGGGTATGACTTCGATTATCATATCTCATAAACTTAACGAGGTTTCTTATGTAGCTGACAAGATTACGGTTATCCGTGACGGCTCTACAATAGAGACACTTGATAAGGCTACAACTGAGATTTCAGAAGATAGAATTATAAAGGGCATGGTTGGTAGAGAGATTACCGACCGTTTCCCCAAGAGACATGATGTTCAGATTGGAGACATCAATCTTGAAGTTGACAACTGGACAGTATATCACCCTCTCTATCCCGAGCGTAAGGTTGTTGATGATGTATCACTTAATGTTCGTAAGGGTGAGGTTGTAGGTATCTACGGACTTATGGGTGCAGGTCGTACAGAGCTTGCCATGAGTATTTTCGGTAAGTCTTACGGTACCGGCATAAGCGGTACACTTAAGCTTAACGGACAGGTAACCGAGCTTAAGACCATCAAGGATGCAATTAAGCATAAGATCGCTTACGTTACTGAGGACAGAAAAGGTAACGGATTGGTTCTTACCAATCCCATTAAGATCAACACCACTTTGGCTAATCTTGAAGAGATCAGTTCAAAGGGTATAATCGATCAGGATAAGGAGTATCAGGTAGCGGTAGAATATAAGGATAAGCTTCGTACCAAGACTCCTTCGGTTGAGCAGAATGTCGGTAATCTTTCCGGTGGTAACCAGCAGAAGGTATTGCTGGCGAAGTGGATGTTCGCTAATCCGGACATACTTATACTTGATGAGCCTACAAGAGGTATCGATGTAGGTGCCAAGTACGAGATTTACTGTATTATAAATGACCTTGTAGCCGCAGGTAAGTCTGTTATCATGATTTCTTCGGAATTGCCTGAGGTACTTGGAATGAGTGACAGAATTTATGTAATGAACGGCGGCAAGTTCGTAGGAGAACTCAATGCAGAGGGAGCTACGCAGGAGTCCGTTATGAGTTACATTGTTAAGACAGGAAGGGGTGAATAGTATGGAGAAAAGTAATATAAGTGCTGCTCTTAGAAAGTACACCATGCCCATAGCCCTTGTTCTGGTGCTTTTATTCTTCTCATGGCGTACTAACGGGGCTATTATGCTGCCGCAGAATATCAACAACCTGTTATCACAGAATGCATATGTGTTCGTTTTGGCAGTAGGTATGCTGTTGTGTATTTTGACAGGTGGTAATATCGACCTTGCAGTCGGTTCCGTAGTATGTTTTGCAGGTGCTATCGGAGCAACGATCCTTGATAAGGATGTGAATTTCTGGGTAGCGGTTTTGGTTATGCTGATCATCGGTACACTCGTAGGCGTATGGCAGGGATTTTGGATTGCCTATGTCAATGTACCGCCATTCATAGCTACTTTGGCCGGTATGTATGCTTTCAGAGGATTATCCAATGTAGTATTACAGGGTCTTGCAGTATCAATAGACAATAAAGATTTCCTTAATCTCTTCGGAGGCGGAGCTGATTGCTATGTACCCGACATATTTAATGGTTCAGGAATCAATCTGTTGTGTATGCTTGTCGGAGTATTGGGCGTGATCATATACATTATTTCGTTTATTATGAGTCGTGCCAATATCAAGAAGCGCGGATATGAGACCAAGCCTTTGGTGGGTGAGCTTATTAAGCTGGTTATCATCAGTGCAGTGGTTCTCTGGGTTGCATATAAGCTTGCAAGTTATAAGGGTATACCTACTTCGCTTATATGGATATTGTTGGTGGTGTTCATTTTCGGATATATCACAAGCAAGACCAGAATAGGTCGTTATCTTTATGCTGTAGGCGGTAATAAGAAAGCTGCGCAGTTATCCGGCGTTAATGTCAAGAATGTATATTTCTTCGCATATGTATGTATGGGTCTTATGTCAGGTCTTGCAGGTATCCTTACCATAGCAAGAGCTACACAGTCTCAGCCTACATTCGGTACAGGATATGAGATGGATGCCATCGGTGCCTGCTTCATAGGTGGTGCTTCCGCTTACGGCGGTATCGGTACAGTACCCGGTGCCATAGTAGGTGCGCTTCTTATGGGTGTCATCAACCAGGGTATGTCCATTATGGGTATCAATGCCAACTGGCAGAAGGTTGTTAAGGGTGCGGTTCTGCTCTTAGCCATAATCTTCGACGTGGTATCCAAGAAGGAAAAGAAATAATATAAGGATGGAGGATAAGAAACATGAAAAGTGTTGCAAAGATTTTTAAAGAACATACAATGCAGATCGTCCTGGTCCTTGTAGTTATATTCTTTTCTATAACGACCAGCGGATCGATCTTAACCCCCGCAAACTTTAATGCTTTGATCGCTCAGAACGCATACGTATACGTACTTGCAACAGGTATGATGATGTGTATGCTGATAAAAGGTAATATTGACCTGTCTGTCGGAGCAGTAGTTTGCTTTGTCGATGCGATCGGAGCACAGCTTATGGTTAATAAGGGAGTTCCTTTTCCGTTAGCCATGCTTGCAATGTTGATAGTCGGATTACTGATCGGCGCATTTTTGGGATTCCTTATAGCGTATGTAAATGTTCCCCCGTGGATAGCTACGTTGGCAGGTTTCCTTGCTTTCAGAGGATGGGGTACAGCTGTACTTAATGGTAATACCATAGGAATAGGTAATGCAGAATATGCAGGATTCACGAATCTTTTCAATGGATTTATTCCGGATTTCTTCGGTGTTGAAGGATTTAATGTTACCAGTCTTGTGATAGGAATAGTAGCTTGCATTATCCTGTTTGTGACACAGTTAAGAGACAGAGCAACCAAGATCAGCAAGGGGTATGAAGCTGATTCCATGGTTTCAGTGCTTACAAGATGTGTGATCATCTCTGCAGTGATCATTCTCTTTACAGTTAAACTTGCGCAGAATAAGGGTATTCCTTTTGTGCTCGTATGGGTTGCGGTTATAGCACTTATATATAACTTTATTACATCTAAGACTACGCTCGGAAGATATTTCTATGTGACCGGCGGTAACATGGAAGCAACGAGACTTTCAGGTATTGATACAAGAAAGGTTCTCTTCTTTGCTTACCTTAATATGCAGTTCCTCACAGTTATTGCTTCATGGATAACCATGGCAAGACTTACGGCAGCCAATCCTACCGCAGGTACCAACTATGAGTTGGATGCCATCTCAGGATGTATCGTCGGAGGTGTGTCTGCATACGGCGGATCAGGAAGCGTATTTGGTATGATAGTAGGTGCTACCCTTATCGGTGTTATCAACCTCGGTATGAGTATCATGGGTATCGATGCCAACTGGCAGAAGATAGTTAAGGGTCTTGTACTCTTGGCAGCCGTAGTATTTGAGATAGTAAATAACAAAGATAAAAACAAAGTCTGATTTAGCCGGGATTCTTTCCCAGCTCCATTAATCGGCAGGGAGGTATGTGCGTAAGCATAACCTCCCTGTTTTATTTTATGAAGATCATGAACTGATTATAATCTGTATGAGTTGTCGGGATGTGATATAATACCAGCATGAAC
>JAEEGJ010031196.1_pt1 | contig 10344 bp, 6 predicted proteins | sample 8958761 | NCBI WGS metagenome assembly JAEEGJ01 (sample SAMN16246546, study PRJNA631951) | gut metagenome | biome: gut microbiome; feature: rumen; material: RS-attached | host: Bos | place: Iran: Karaj | collected 2018-10 | reverse complement strand
ATATCGTTAGGGTTCACCATTGACAAAGGGTTAGCCAAACCTTGCACACCATCGCCCGACATAGCTAGACCATCGATAACAATCAGAGGGTCGTTGGAGGCGTTCAGTGACGAACCACCGCGGATACGAATCTGAGCACCACCACCAGGGGTACCATCGCTGGAGATAACACTCACACCAGCAATCTTACCACTGATCATGTCTTGGGCGTTGACGTTAAGACCGTGGTTCTTGTCATCTGGCTTGATGGCTGTTACTGAACCAGTTAAATCGCTTTTTCTGGCACGTCCATAACCAATGACAACAACGTTCTCCAGAACAGTAGCGTCATCCTTTAGTGTAATCTCCAGGTTTGCAGCAGCCTTCACAGTAGCTGTCTGGTAGCCGACATACGTTACAGAGATGTCTGCACCCTGATTAGCTTTCAGTGCGAAGTTTCCGTCGAAGTCGGTGACAGTAGCCGTCTGTGTACCTACTACGCGTACGGTGGCACCGATGATGGGTTCGCCCTGAGCATCCTTCACATGGCCTTTGACGTCAATCTGTGCAAAGGCTCCTACCGAAAGGAAGAGTCCTAACAAGAGGAACAACATCCTAAACGGATTACGAATGTTTTCTTGCTTCATCTTTTGTTAAGTTAGTATATTTAATAATGTAAAAGTCTAAATTCTGCAGTAGTTTTGACCTAAATCAAGTGCAAAGTTAAGATTTGTTTCAATTCGTTGATACTATTTGGGAGTTAAATTCGTTATTATGAATGTGCAAACGTTTGCACTGCTAATCGGACACAAAAGAGATAAAACGAAACACATGGTATTTAACTTTTCCATAACTTTGCAGTGGGAATGTATAATGACAACCAAGACATTGCAACGCCACACTCTGACCACGGTGAGAGAACAAAAACAACATCATTACTCCTAATCAGAATAAAATGAAAGATAATGCACCATTGACGATGAAGGATATTGCCCGCGAGCTGGGAGTCTCGGTGGCTACGGTGTCGCGTGCCTTAAAGGACTCGCCACGCATATCTCCTGAGCGTCGTGCGCTGATTCAGGAGTATGCCCGTGAACATAACTTCACCCCCAATCCCATTGCAGAATATTTAAGGTACTCGCGCGTGCAACCCCTCAAGGTGATAGGTGTCATCATCCCTGAGTTGGCTCATTATTATTTCTCTACGGTGCTGGCAGGCATCGAGGAAGAAGCCTTCAGTCGGGGTTACCGTATCATGGTGGCACAGAGCGAGGAACGCTATGATAAAGAGGTGAAGATCTGTCAGTCGTTCCTTGAAGACAAGGTCTGTGGTATCATCATCTCGCAGGCCAAGGATACCCAGCAGTATGACCATTTCCGCAAGTTACAGGATGCAGGCGTACCCCTGGTGTTTTATGACAGGATATGTACAGGCATCAATGCCAGTCGTGTGGTGGTCGATGACTATATGGGGGCCTTCAATGCCGTGAGTTATCTGATAGAAAAGGGGTGCACGCGCATTGCTTTCTATGGTGCTGCTATGACGATGGAGATTACGAAGAATCGTTTCAATGGCTATAAGGATGCTATTCTGAAGCACGGCTTGCAGTATGATCCGTCGCTGACCTACATCTGTGACAATCGTGCCGATGCTGAAGTGATTACCCCTGAAGTGCTGGAGCGAGAGGACCGTCCCAATGGCTTCTTCGCTGTCAACGACGATACAGCCATCGGTATTCTCTATACTGCCAAGCACATGGGTTTTCGGGTGCCTGATGATATTAGCATCTGTGGATTTACCAATGGCCAGCGTGCTGTGGCCTGTGACCCCATGCTCACAACTGTTGAACAGCGTGGCAAACGGGTAGGAGAGGAGGCTGCCTCCATCCTCATCGACAAGGTAGAGGGCCACATCCCCTCAGACCAGGTTGTTAAGCGTGTGGTCCGTACCAAGTTGATAGTAAGAGGTACGACCAGATAGTGAAAGAAGATAGAAGAAAATAAAGAAATAAAAGAAGATACAATGAAACAAAAACCGAATTTACCATTTTGGAGCCTGTGGAATCTGAGCTTTGGATTCTTTGGCGTGCAGATAGCCTATGCACTGCAGTCGGCTAACATCTCGCGAATATTCGCTACGCTGGGTGCCGACCCGCATAACCTGAGCTATTTCTGGATACTTCCCCCACTGATGGGTATCCTTGTGCAACCGATTGTCGGAACACTGAGTGACAAGACCTGGACACGCTGGGGACGTCGTATTCCTTATTTGTTTATTGGTGCTGCTGTGGCAGTGGCTGTGATGTGTCTGTTACCTAACTCTGGCTCATTCGGGTTTGCGTCATTATTATGGACGACCTCAAGTGAAATGGGTAGTATGACATTGTATATATCCGCATTTGGGATAACAATGATTTTTGGGCTTCTTATGCTGATGTTTCTCGATACCAGCATCAATATGGCCATGCAGCCGTTTAAGATGCTGGTGGGTGATATGGTCAACGAAGAGCAGAAGGCCAAGGCCTATAGCATCCAGTCGTTCCTGTGCAATGCTGGTAGTGTGGTAGGCTTTGTGTTCCCCTTCGTACTGACGTGGATAGGTATCAAGAATGTGGCAGAGAAAGGTGTCATTCCTGATAGTGTCATCTGGTCGTTCTACCTGGGTGCCGCCATCCTGATTCTCTGTGTCATCTACACCACACTGAAGGTCAAGGAGTGGAATCCGCAGGAGTATGCGGAATACAACCCCGTCTCTGAGGAAAAGGAAGAGAGTGCTAATTGGATTACCCTTTTGAAGAATGCCCCGTCCACTTTCTGGAAGGTCGGACTGGTGCAGTTCTTCTGCTGGGCGGCATTCCTCTATATGTGGAACTACACAACGGGAGCTATTGCCGAGGTGGTATGGGATACTACCGACCCCGTCAGCGAACCGTTCCAGGAAGCAGGCAACTGGGTAGGCATCCTGTTTGCCGTTCAGGCTATGGGGTCTGTGCTATGGGCTACCATATTGCCACAGTTTAAGAATACCAAACTGGCTTACGCTATCAGCCTTGTCATTGGTGGTATCGGTTTTGCGATGGTGCCTTTCCTGCACGACCAGTATCTGCAGTTCATCCCATTCCTGCTCATTGGCTGTGCGTGGGCGGCTATGTTGGCTATGCCGTTTACCTTTGTCACCAATGCCTTGCAGGGCTATGGTCACATGGGTGCATACTTGGGACTTTTCAACGGTACCATCTGCATTCCGCAGATTGTCGCTGCTCTCTGTGGCGGCCTCGTCCTCTCGCTGGTAGGTCATCACCAGTCGACCATGATGATTGTCTCTGGTGTTCTGCTGGTGATTGGTGCCTTCTGCGTCACAGTTATCAAGAATAAGAAATAAAACCAAATATTACTATGAAAATACTATTTAACGTCGAATACCAGACCACTTTTGGCGAAAGTCTGGTGCTGAACATCCTTCCTGGTGAGGACGGTGGCAAGTTGTCACAGCATAAGATGACAACACTCGATGGCTGTCACTGGTTTGTGGAGGTTACCAAGAATCCCAAGCCCAGCACGTTTATTGACTATTATTACAGTCTGATGCATGGTGACGAAGAGGCTCGCCATGAGTGGCTCGTCGAACCCCATCGCCTGGAGTTTGCTGCACAGAAGGCAGCCCGTTATACTATCTATGACCACTGGATTGACATCCCAGAGGATGCTTATATGTATAGTTCGGCGCTTACCGATTGCATCATGGTCAACCAACGTGAGATGAGCATGCCGACAGAATATCAGCGTACGGTACGCCTGAAAGTGCGTGCCCCACAGATTCGTATTGGTGAGCAGCTGGCTATCGTGGGTGCTGGTGAAGCTCTCGGTAACTGGGATGTCAACAAGGCCCTGCCGATGTTCGAACACGAGTACCATGAGTGGGTTATCAGTCTGGATGCTGATAAGTTGCCGCAGACCTTTGAGTTTAAGTTTGTCATGTTGGGTATTGACCTGCCAACCTGGGAACAGGGCGGTAACCGCAGCATTGCATTGACCTCCATAGGAGTCAACGAGGTGGTGGTCTATGAGTTGTCACAGGTATTCCTGCCTGTCTATCCCTGGAAGGGTGCCGGTACGGTAATCCCCATCTTCTCGCTGCGTAGTGAGGGCTCGTTTGGCGTGGGTGACTTCGGTGACCTGAAGAAGATGATTGACTGGGTGGACAAGACTAATCAGCGCATCCTGCAGGTGCTGCCCATCAACGATACCAACATGACGGGCTCCTGGCAGGACAGCTATCCCTACAATGCTATCAGCATTTATGCCCTGCATCCACAATATACAGACTTCAGGCAGCTGCCAGAAATTAAAGATGAGGCTAAGCGTACAGCGTTCGAGACGTTGCGTCTCGAACTGAACGCCCTGCCACAGATTGACTATGAGCGTATGTTCAAGGCCAAGATGGACTACCTGAAGGTGCTGTTCGAACAGGAGTGGAAGCATGTGAAGGCTACCAAGGCCTACAAGCAGTTCTTTGAGGACAACAGGCAGTGGCTGGTTCCTTATGCAGAGTTCTGCGTCAATCGCGATAAGTATGGCACTGCTGACTTCAACCAGTGGCCCAAGGAAACGAAGAAATCTCTCACCTCTCACCTCTCACCTCTCACCTCTTTCTGGTTCTACGTGCAATTCAACCTCGACCAGCAGATGCATGCTGCCCATGAGTATGCCCGTCGCCATCGTGTCATCCTGAAGGGTGATATCCCCATTGGTATCAGCCGTGATGGTGTGGAGGCTTGGGTGGAACCGAAGTACTTCAACTTGAATGGTCAGGCTGGTGCACCACCCGATGCGTTCTCTGCCGATGGTCAGAACTGGGGCTTCCCGACCTACAACTGGGACGAGATGCTGAAGGATGGCTGTCAGTGGTGGGTACGTCGCTTCCGTAAGATGGCACAGTTCTTCGATGCTTACCGTATCGACCACGTGTTGGGCTTCTTCCGCATCTGGGAGATTCCTATGCCTGCGAAGTCCGGTCTGGAAGGACAGTTTGCACCTGCCTTGGGACTGAGTCGTGCGGAGATAGAGGGTTATGGCATCTATGGTCACGATGACCTGTTCCTCGTAGACCATAAGCGTAGCGACCGTTGGCATCCGCGTATTGCCGTGCAGTTCCAGGAACCTTATCAGAAGTTGAGCGATGGCGAGAAGTATAACTTCAACCGTCTGTATAACGACTACTTCTATCGCCGCAATAACCAGTTCTGGTATCAGGAGGCTATGAAGAAGCTGCCCCGCTTGACACAGGCCACGCGTATGCTGTGCTGTGCAGAAGATCTGGGTATGGTACCCGACTGTGTCCCCTGGGTAATGAACGAGTTGCGCATCCTCTCACTGGAAATCCAGTCAATGCCGAAGGACGACAAGGTACGTTTCGGACACCTCTCGCGCAATCCTTATCGCTCTGTCTGCACCATCTCAACTCACGACATGCCGACGCTCCGCCAGTGGTGGGACGAAGACGAGGAACGTACGCAGGACTACTACAACACCATGCTCTATCGTGGTGGTGCTGCTCCTCATCCACTGCCAGGTTGGTTGGCCAGAGACATCGTTAGTCGTCATCTGACATCGCCGTCTATGCTCTGTCTGCTGTCACTGCAAGACTGGCTTTCTATCGATGAGCGTCTGCGCCTGCCTGACCAGAATGCGGAGCGTATCAATATCCCTGCTAATCCCCGCCACTATTGGCGCTATCGCATGCACATCACCCTCGAGCAACTGCTCAAGGAGGATGACTTCAATAACGAAATCAAGACACTGATAACACAAAGTGGCCGAAAATAAACGATGAAACACAGAAACATATTACTAGCACTTCTGCTTTTGCCTTTATCGGCTATGGCTACAGAAGTTAAGTCACCAAATGGCAATATCGTGCTGAACTTTACAGTGGAGAACGGACGCCCCACCTACACCTTGTCGTATAAGGGTAGGGAAGTGGTGCGCCCCTCACACCTCGGCTTGGAACTAGCTAAGGACAAGCATGCCTCAATGGGTATGGACGAGCGAGACCTGATGGATGGCTTTGTGTTGGACAAGGAAGAGACCTCGTCCTTTGATGATACATGGCAGCCCGTATGGGGTGAGACCAAGGACATCCGGAACCACTACAATGAGTATGCAGCTACCTTGTCACAGCGTTGGCTATCGGCTCCACCAAAGGCTAAAAATGGAGCCCGCTTGCAGCCCCGTCAGCATCGTCGTACCATACTTATCCGCTTCCGTGTCTATGACGACGGCATCGGTTTCCGTTATGAGTTCCCTCAGCAGCCTGAACTGAACTACTTTCTCATCAAGGAGGAACGCAGTGAGTTCGCAATGGCTGGCGACCATAAGGCATGGTGGCTGCCTGGCGACTACGACACGCAGGAGCAGGAAACACAGGAGTCTAAGCTCTCTGAGATTCGTGGCCGTTTCCAGGAGGCTGTCAACTGGGGCAACTCTTCTGTTGCCGTTTTCTCACCTACTGGTGTGCAGACCTCGTTGCAGATGAAGAGTGAAGCCATTGATATAGATGGTGAGAGACGCAGTCTGTATATCAACATCCATGAGGCCGCCTGTTTGGACTATGCCACCATGCACCTGGAGCTGGTCGATGCCGAAACGAAGGCACTCACCACCCAACTGCAAGGCAACAGCAATGCCTATACCCCCAATCCGGCACCCTCTGATTATCCTTTGCCACAGCCCTTTACCTTTGTGAGCCATCTGACACCAGATGCTACGGGTCTGAAGGGTTGCATGCAGACGCCCTGTGAGACACCGTGGCGTACTGTGATGGTCAGCGACGATGCCCGTGATATGTTGTCAAACAACCTGATACTCAACCTCAATGAACCCTGTAAGTTGGAGGATACCTCGTGGATTCATCCTACGAAGTACTGTGGCGTGTGGTGGGAGATGATTGTGGGTCGCGGCAACTGGCACTATACCAACGACTTCCCCTCCATCAAACTCGACAAGATTGACTGGACGAAGGTAAAGCCTAACGGCACGCACAAGGCTAACAACGAGAATGTGAAGCGCTATATCGACTTCGCTGCCAAGAACGGTCTCGACCAAGTGCTCGTAGAGGGTTGGAATGTTGGTTGGGAAGATTGGGCAAACATGTGGAAGCGTGACGTCTTTGACTTCGTGACGCCTTATCCCGACTTCGACATTAAGATGCTCAACGACTATGCGCACTCTAAAGGTGTGAAACTGTTGATGCACCACGAGACATCCTCCAGCACGCAGAACTACGAGCGTCATATGGAGGAAGCCTTCAACCTGATGAACAAATACGGCTATGATGCCGTGAAGACGGGTTATGTAGGCGACATTATCCCACGTGGTGACCACCACTATTCGCAGTCTATGAACAACCACTACCTGCATGTCGTCAAGGAGGCTGCCAAGCACCATATCATGGTCAATGCCCATGAGGCTACCCGTCCGACGGGTATTTGCCGCACCTATCCGAATCTTGTTGGCAACGAGTCGGCACGTGGTACAGAATACGAGGCTTTTGGCGGTTCACGTCCAGACCATACCTGTATTCTGCCGTTCACCCGTCTGCAGGGCGGTCCGATGGACTATACCCCAGGTATCTTTGTCACCAAGCTCTCTGAGTGGAGCAACAATCCTTCGTGGGCACGTATCACCATTGCAGGCTCGCTGGCTCTCTACTTGACGATGTACTCACCACTGCAGATGGCAGCCGACTTGCCTGAGAACTATGAGAAGTTCGACGATGCCTTCCAGTTCATCCGTGATGTGGCATGCGATTGGGACGACAGCCGTTATCTCGAAGCAGAGCCTGCCGACTACATCACCGTGGCTCGTAAGGCCAAGGGTACCAATAACTGGTTCATTGGAGGCAAGTGTGACGAGAATGGTCATAAAACCAACATCAAGCTTGACTTCCTGGACAAGGGTCGTAAGTACGACTGTACCATCTATGCCGATGCCAAGGATGCCCACTATGAGACGAATCCCCAAGCCTACACCATCACCAAGAAGGTGGTTAAGGCCGGTGATGTGCTGAAACTAACGGAAGCCCCTGGTGGTGGTTTCGCCGTTTCACTTTTTGCTAAGTAAGAACATGAAGAAGATTGCTATAACAACCCTGTTGATGACAACGCTGGCAACAAGCATACAAGCCCAGGACTTTCAGTTCGACGAGATGACGTACTCGCCAGAGCAGACTGTTTTCAAACTCTTTGCCCCCAACAATGCCAAGTGTACTGTGAAGGTGGGTAAGAAGAAGGTGAAGATGACCAAGACGGGCGACTGCCTGTGGACGGCCACTGTCAAAGGCGACCTGAAGGGACAGCCTTATGTGTTCAATACCGGTCACGGCGATACGCCAGGAGTCTTTGCCAAGGCTGTTGGAGCCAATGGAAAAGAAGCTTATGTTCTCGATCCAGCGACCATCAATCCTGCAGGGTGGGAGAGGGATAAGCGCCCCATCTGTAAGTCGCCTGTCGATCTTGTGGTCTATGAACTGCACCATCGCGACTTCTCCATTGCTCGCAAAGATGCCAAGTATCCAGGAAAGTTTCTGGCGCTGACAGAACCTTGGGCCATCAAGCACCTGAAGGACTTGGGTATCAATGCGGTACATATCCTGCCCAGCTACGACTATGGTTCTGTCGATGAGACGCGTCTCCATGAGCCGCAGTATAATTGGGGTTACGACCCTGTGAACTACAATGTTCCTGAGGGTTCGTACTCCACTAATCCAGCCGACCCAGCCGTGCGCATCCGTGAGTTCAAACAGATGGTGCAGGCCCTTCACAAGGCTGGTATCCGCGTCATCCTCGACGTGGTGTATAACCACACATACAACATCGACAACTCCAACTTTCAAAAGACCTACCCCGACTACTTCTACCGCAAGGTTTCTACTACTTATAGCAATGGTTCCGGCTGTGGCAATGAGACGGCATCCGAAAAGCCTATGATGCGACGTTTTATGATGGAAAGTGTGAAGTACTGGATTAACGAGTACCATATCGACGGCTTCCGCTTTGACCTGATGGGTTGTCACGACATCGAGACGATGAACCAGATACGCCAGATGGTCAACGAAATAGACCCTACCATATTTATATATGGAGAAGGTTGGAGTGCTGGCGCCTGTGCACTGCCCAACGAACAGCTGGGTATGAAGGCCAATATCTCGCAGATGCCTGGCATCGCTGCTTTCTCTGATGAGATACGCGACGCCTTGCGTGGCCCGTTCTCTGACGATAGCAAACCTGGTTGGCTGGGTGGCGCTCCAGATTGTGAGGAGAGCTTGAAGTTTGGCCTGATTGGATGTATTCAGCATCCACAGGTAGATATGTCGAAGGTAAACTACTCCAAGGCTCCGTGGGCTGTGAAACCTACCCAGATGATGTCGTATGTTTCTTGTCATGACGATATGTGCATGGTAGATCGTCTGAAGGCCAGCATCCCTCGTATCAAGCAAGATGAGCTCATCCGTCTCGACCTGTTAGCACAGACTGCCGTCTTCACCTCGCAGGGTGTACCCTTCATACTCAGTGGTGAGGAACTGTTGCGCACCAAGAAAGGGGTACACAACAGCTACGAGTCGCCTGACTCCATCAACCAGCTCGACTGGCAGAACAAGTTGCGCTATCCGCAGGTCTTTGAGTACTACAAGAACTTGATAGCATTGCGCAAGCAATATTCGCACTTCCGTTTGGGTAGTGCTGACGAGGTACGCGACAAATTATGCTTCCTTGATGCTCCCCGTGGTGTGGTGGCCTATAGTATTACAGGAGCTGTGGGGTGTGTTGTTAATAACGTCATCGTCGTACTCAATCCCACTCGTCACCAACAGACCGTTAGTGTCCCTGAAGGACATTACACGGTAATCTGTGCTTCTGGTGTCATCGACCTGAACGGTATCGACACCTTTACGGACAATCAGGTTACTGTGGCTCCGCAGTCTGCCTTGATAATTACGGGTTCGTAGATTGATTTGGGCATTTCACCGAATATATTTGCATAGAATGGGTGTCATTTCTACCTTTGTAGCGAAAATAACCCTACTGACAACCATATGCTGGAATTATTAAGGTGTTTTGACCCTATCTCATTGGAAGAAATGAGTGGTGTAAAACTGATGAACCGTACTGATACGAAGTTCGTCACCAACATGGCAAAACTTAGTCAACTGTTAGAGATGGCTCAGGATGATTACTATGTGCAGGAGATTGACGGCGGGCGTAATCTGGAGTATGACACGACGTACTTCGATACGATGCAGTTTGACATGTACAATCAGCATCAGTGGAACCACACCAACCGACAGAAGATACGCTTCCGCACCTA
>JAEEGJ010031194.1_pt1 | contig 10345 bp, 8 predicted proteins | sample 8958761 | NCBI WGS metagenome assembly JAEEGJ01 (sample SAMN16246546, study PRJNA631951) | gut metagenome | biome: gut microbiome; feature: rumen; material: RS-attached | host: Bos | place: Iran: Karaj | collected 2018-10 | reverse complement strand
ATCAGGCCTTAGCGCCATAACAAAATCATAACTGTGACCAAAACTTTCCAGATCTTCATAAGGAAGACCTGCAATCAAATCCAGGTGCTGATGTATTGTCCGCGGAATCTTTTTGATTTTTTCAGCCAGCGCTTCAACATTTGTAGAACGGTTTATAGCTGCCAGAGTTTTCTTATTCGCCGACTGCACGCCCATTTCAAACTGCCTCATTCCATCCGGGATTTGTTGCAAAAACTCCAGCGCCTTATCAGAAAGATATTCAGCTTCAATTTCAAAATGAAACATCGTCTTTCCGTTGTGATGTTTCATAATGTAATCCCAGATTCCAATGTAATGATTTTCATCAAGGTTATAAGTACGGTCTACAAATTTTACAAGCTTGATATTGTGGTCTAAAAAAATCTGAAGTTCACTGCAGGCCCGCTCAAGGCTCTTAAATCTAACCCGCTTATCAACAGAAGAAAGACAATAGGAACAGGAAAAAGGGCAACCCCTGCTCGATTCGTAATAATATATCTTATGGTCCGGGTCTGCCTGGCCCGCAAGAATTTCAGGGTAAGGAAAAGGAATGTCATCAAGATTGTGAATTAAATCGCGGTTACCGGTAAAAGAAATCTCACAGCCGGCACCAGCGTGCTCCCCCGCTCTATAATAAATGCCCTTTATATCAGCCAATTTTGAAAGAAGATTTTTTGGCTGGCCACCGCTTTTAGAAATCATCTCGAGGAAGGTCTCTTCACCTTCGCCAAACATGATGAAATCTAACGCAAGTATATTGCCCAGATATTTTTTAGCGCCATAACCAAACTCAGGTCCGCCAGCGCCAAGCACGCAATCTGGCAAAATCTTCTTAATTTCAGGTAACAGCTTACACACATATTCAGCATTCCAAATGTAAGTTGAAAAAAGAATCCAGTCTGCATTAAAAGAAGCAATTCCGCGGAGCACCTCACCAATCGGCTGGTTTATCGTGTACTCCGCAATCTGAATTTCAGCACGCCCCATATCACGCGACATATCTCCACACCGCGCCTCCGCGTAATTTTTCAAATCACGAATGGCGAGGTTCGTATGCATGTAGCTGGCGTTTACCGAAACAAGAAGTATTTTCATTTAGCGGAAAACAATAGTTCCAGTTTCGGCATCCATGCTTTCAATAATTGCAAGCGATTCAAGATCTATGCCCATTTCGCGAAGTTTTTTTCCGCCGTCCTGGAAGCCCTTTTCTATACAGATTCCAACGCCTTCAAGAGTTGCTCCTGCCTGTTTTACAACATCAATCAAGCCCATGCAGGCAGCACCGTTTGCAAGAAAGTCATCAATAATCAAAACATGGTCATCTGCAGTCATATATTTTTTAGAAATAAAAATATGATTTGAACACTTGTGGGTGTAAGAATAAACTTCAGAAGAATATTTATCATCATCCTGAACTACAGTCTGAGTTTTTTTAGCAAAAAGCACAGGCACTTGAAAATAGCGGGCAGTAAGGCAGGCAATTCCAATACCAGAAGCTTCGATTGTAAGAATCTTTGTGATTTTTTTCTGATAAAAATGCTTTTTAAATTCTGAACCAAGCATATCCATCAGTTCTACATCAATAAGGTGATTAAGAAAGCTGTCTACTTTAAGAACATTACCAGGTTTAACAACGCCATCTTTTTTTATTCTATCTTCAAGAAATTTCATATTTATCCTCGTTTTTAAAATTATCTTTCTTCTCTAAAGTATGCAAGACCAAGCATCTCAGGAGCCTGATTTTCACGTTTTTTCTTCATGCTTGTGATTACAAGAACTACAATTGTTACAAGATACTGAGTCATTTTAAACAGTTCCTGAACAGCACGGCTAAGTCCCGGAATATACATGTAAAGAATGTACAGGGCACCAAACAAAAGTGAACCCAAAATTGCTTTTCGGCTATCCCAGAGACTGAAAATTACAAGGGCTACGGCAAGCCAGCCGCGGTCACCAAAGCCATTGTTAGTCCAGGTTCCACCAAGGTACTCCATTACAAAGTAAAGTCCACCAAGACCTGCAATAGCACCACCGGCTATTGTTGCAAGATATTTATATTTTTCAATATTGATTCCGGCAGCATCTGCAGCTCCAGGATTTTCACCAATTGAGCGGAGATTTAATCCAACGCGGGTCTTCAAAAGGAAGAAAGCCATTGCAAAAGCAAGAATTATTGCAAAGTAAGTCAAAAATCCGTAACTGAAAAAAAGTTTTCCAATCACAGGGATTTTTGAAAGTCCTGGAATACAAGCCTGATAAGCTTTTGCTGTAGTTGCAACGCTTACCTGTCCAACTCCACCTGCAAGGCGAGAAATTGAACCGCCAAAAAAGTTACCAAAACCAATTCCAAATGTAGTAAGGGCAAGTCCCACAGTATTCTGATTAGCCCTCATTGTAATTGTAAGAAAACTGTAGATTAAAGCACCAAGCCCGGAAACAAGCAGAGCGAAAAACAAGGAAACTAAAAATCCAACTAAAGGAACTGGAGTTGCAACAGCGCCTTCGTAGATAAAGGCTCCCATCAAACCTGCAATACCGCCCATATACATAAGGCCTGGAATTCCAAGATTAAGATTTCCAGATTTTTCTGTAAGGATTTCGCCAATAGAACCAAAAAGAATTCCAATTCCCTGAACAATAGCTTTCTGTATAAAAGTCAGTAAAATCATAATCTATTCCTCCTTACCTGTGCTTTCGGTCTTAGCCGTAGATTTTTTCTTATCAAAATTCAATCTATAACTTATAAAGAACTGGCTTCCAATAAGGAAGAAGATGATAATTCCAGTCAAAATATCAGAAACATTTTCATTCAAACCAAACTGGCTGGCAATCTGAATGGCTCCGTTATCCATAAGACAAAGCAGGAAGGATATTGCAACCATGGCCAGGGTATTAAAATTACTCATCCATGCAACAATAATTGCTGTAAATCCACGACCGCCGCCAAGGCTTGTAGAAATTGTATGGCTGGCACCGCTTACAACAAGGCAGCCCGAAAGACCGCATATTGCACCACTAAGTGCCATTGTACGGATAATTACTTTTTTAACATTGATTCCAGCATATCGCGCTGTATTCCAGCTTTCACCAACAACACTAATCTCATATCCATGTTTTGTATATTTCAAATACCAGGCAACAAAAACTGTAACCAAAATTACAAGCAGAAGATTCAAGCCATAGCGCTGACCAAAAAGTGACGGGAACCATCCCTTACTTGAAACAGGATTAATAATTCCAACCGAGTTAGAACCGGCAGGATTTTCCCAGAATACAATGCTGAAAGATATAAGCTGTGCTGCAATGTAATTCATCATCAGAGTAAAAAGAGTTTCGTTAGTATTATATTTTGCCTTAAAGTAAGCAGGAATAATTCCCCAGATAAGACCAGCAAGGCAGGAAGCAATCATAATTAAAGGAAGAAGAAGGCCATTCGGCAATTTTTCGCAGTAAATCATAAGGGCTGCAGATGCAAAAGCGCCCATAAGCATTTGACCTTCAGCACCAATATTCCAGAAGCGCATTTTAAAAGCAGGAATTAAGGCAACGGCAACCAGAAGCAAAACCAGAGTATCGCGGATTGTAACCCAGACGCGGCGTGTAGAACCAAGCGCTCCGTTTAATATTCCACCATATACTTCAAGAGGATTTAAGTCCGTAACGGAAATAATTACAACAGCACAGACAATCAGCGAAAGTAAAATTGCTCCAATACGGATAAGCAGCGAATTCCATAAAGGTAAAGGCTCTTTTTTGCTCAAACGAATATTAAACATTATTTTACCTCCGCAGTCATAAGATAACCAATTTCTTCTTTTGTAGTTGTACGGGCGTTTAAGATGCCGGCAACCTTTCCATTATTCAAAACTAAAATACGGTCGCTCAGAGCTAACAGTACATCAAGATCTTCAATAATGCTGATAACAGCTGCACCCCGCGATTTCTGTTCGTTTAATTTATTGTAGATTGCGTAACTTGAATTGATATCAAGTCCACGAACCGGATAAGCAACCATCAGAACATCCGGATTGCTGGAAATTTCTCGACCAACAAGAACCTTCTGAACATTACCACCGGAAAGTCGGCTAACCGGATACTCAATACTTGGAGTTTTAACTTCAAGTCTCTGTTTAATTTTGTCAGCCAGACGTCTAGGTTCCTTTCGTTGAACAATCTGACCTTTACCTTTTTTATAGGTTCTAAGCATTACGTTATCGGTCATGCCCATAAGACCAACAAGCCCCATTCCAAGACGGTCTTCAGGAACAAAGCTGATGTTTACTCCAAGCTTTTTAATTTCACGGGTAGATTTATTAGTTAAATCAATTTCCTCAAATTCATCATTCAGGAAAGCAATTTTTCCGCCTGTATATTTGCAAATACCATCAATGCATTCAAAAAGTTCATGAACACCACAGCCTGCAATACCCGCAATTCCCAAAAATTCACCAGATTTTGCTGTAAAAGTAACATTATCCAGAGCTTTAAGGCCTTCCTTGTTGTAACAAGTCAAACCTTCAACCTTAAGAAGGTCGCGGCTATTTACCGGCATTGAACGTTCAATATCAAGGTCAATTTTCTGGCCGACCATCATTTCTGTAAGTTGTTGAATTGTGGTTTCAGAAGTTTTTACAGTATCAATATATTCGCCCTTACGCAAAACTGAAACACGATCACTTATTTCCATCACTTCATTAAGTTTATGTGTAATGATAATGATAGATTTTCCAGCCTTACGCATGTTTCTTAAAACATCAAAAAGAGCTTTTGTTTCCTGAGGTGTAAGAACCGCAGTTGGTTCATCAAGGATAAGAATATCAACTCCCTTGAACAAAACCTTTATAATTTCAACAGTCTGTTTTTCTGAAACAGACATATCGTATATTTTCTGATCTAAATTAATTTTAAAACCGTACGCATCACTGATTTTTGAAATTTCAGCTTTAACGGCAGACATATCTAAAACCTGCTTGCCTTCCTGTCCAAGAATAATATTTTCGGCAGCAGTAAAAACATTTACCAGCTTATAATGCTGATGAACCATTCCTATTTTATATTTGTAGGCATCTTTTGGAGAATGAATTTCAACATTCTGCCCATTAATCAGTATTTCACCTTCGTCCGGGCGGTAAATACCTGCAATCATATTCATCAAAGTGGTCTTACCAGAACCGTTTTCACCTAAAATTGATAAGATTTCGCCACTATTTACAGAAAGCGATACATTGTTATTTGCAACAACATCACCAAAACGTTTCGTAATATTTTTTAATTGAACTACCGGACTATTCATTCTCAAATTCCAAAGATAAAGGATAAAATTAAAAAACCGGCAAATCTGAAACGACCTGCCGGTAAATATTATAATGAAAAATGAACTAGCGTTCTACAATTCCATCAATTCTCAAATCGAATGCTGGAGCAGCAAAACCATTCTGTTCATTGAATGCACCGTCTTTTACGTATGCAGCATATTTAGCATAGTCACCGCCGGCTTTAATCAAATCTTCAAGAGATTTTCCACCAACAGTGAAAGTCTTTGTGTTGAATACCTTCAAAGAACCATCTTTGATTGCAGCAATTGCAGCGTCAGCTTTTGCATTAGCATCAGCAGTTGCAACCTTAGAGTTAATCTTTGTGATGTAAACAGCGTTTTCTTCGTATCCCTTTGACCAGTCTACGTCGAAGCTTTCGCCTGCCATTACAGCCTTTGCAGAAAGTGTATAGAAAGCACCCCAGTTCAAAGCAGCAGATGTAAGAGCAGCATTTGGAGCTACAGCAGTCATATCAACATTGTAACCTACACATGGAACACCGTGAGCTTCGCAAGCAGATGGAGCACCAGTTGTATCAGCGTGCTGAGAAATAAGAACACATTTTGCAGCGATCAAAGCTTCAGCTGTTTCCTTTTCCAAAGACATATCAGCCCAAGAGTTTGTATAGCGAACTTCCATTGTAGCAGAAGGACAAATTGAGCGAGCACCAAGGAAGAATGATGTATAACCAGAAACTACTTCAGCATAAGGATAAGCACCAACATAACCAATTTTTGCTTCAGAAGCCTTGATTTTGCCAGAAGAAATCATTTCATTCAATTTAAGACCAGCAACGATACCAGAAACATAGCGTGACTGATAAACAGATGGCATAAAGTTGTGCATGTTTTTCAAGCCAGTAGAAGCAGCCTGATAACCAGTTGCATGTGCAAAAACAATCTTTGGATATTCTTTTGCAGCCTGAATAAGATATGATTCATGACCAAATGATGTAGCAATGATGTAAGTACAACCCTGTTCAGCAAGGTCGATTGCAGCATCGTAACATTTTTCAGATTCAGGAATACCTTTCTTTTCGATTACCTGTGCATCTGTAAGACCTAAAGTCTTTTTCATTTCTGCAACGCCCTTCATGTGAGCTTCTGTGTAACCTTCATTTTCATCACCAATGTAAATTACACCAACTTTGAAAGAAGGAGCCTTCTTTTCCTTCTTACTCTTTTTTGCTGCAAACATACTACTTGTTAATACAGCCAAAGCCAAAACCAAAGCAATTGATTTTTTCATTTTTGTGTCTCCTAACACTAAAGTCATTTAAACGCAAAAAGGCGTCAGTAATTAATTATAAAAATTAATACTCAACGCCTTTATTGTTTCCATATATGGAATTTAGTAATTTGACGACATTTGGTCAAGATATAATAGAAGATGACAGCTGATTAATTACTCTTCTGCTGAATCTTCAGCGCATCTCCAAGTCCTTTGATGTGAGCCGCATCATTAAACAACTCAACACGAGGGTGCACATAAGCTCCTGGCTCCGACGGAAAATCAACCGCAATCACCGAAGTATAAGTGTAAGGAAAAACACAAAGCACATAAGGAAACGGAAGCGACAAAATGTGAGACAGCGCTGCGCCGCCTGAACCGCCGTGACTAAACAGCGCGATGGTTTTCTCGTTTTCTTGAGTACACAAAAATCTTCGCCCTTCATGGCGATAGCCCTGTCCTTCCAAAAATCCATCAATACCAGCAACAACTTTTTCGTAGCACTGCATAACAATATTCTTTTTGAAATATGGATGCTCACGCCAATCAGCTTTGAAAAAATCAAAATTGTCTTCGTTTAGCATTCGGTCAGAAAGAGTCCAGATGTGACCATCATTCGGAACACCTTCGCCACCCCACGAAATCTCTCGCATAAAATCGAGCGTTGTAATTTTAAGTCCAAGTACTTCAGCCGTGTAGCCTGCAGTTTCCTTGGCCCGTCCTAAAGGCGACGCATAAATCTCACAAATACCCTCGCCTGCCAATCGCTTTGCAGCCGCTTCAGCCTGAAGCCTTCCGGTTGGAGTAAGACAGTCGTTTATATAATCTGGTTCACCGTGCCGAATAAATAAAAATCTCATTTTCTAAATCCTTTTATACTTTATTGATGGAAACAATTATAACATGTATTCTGTATTAGTAATATTATAAAAATGGCATTCAAAATAGAAAGGAGTAATAAAAAATGTCTGATCTGGAAAAAGCCCGCGAATTTTTTAATGGAGATTTTTACGCAACAAAGGCAACCGGAATTATAATTGAAGAAGTTGGAGATCATTTTGCCCGCTGCTCTTTTGAAATTACCCGAAACCAGCAGAATGCTTACGGCGGAGTTATGGGCGGTGCTATCTTCACTCTTGCAGATTATACATTTGCAGTTTCGTCAAACTTCAATCAGCCACAGACAGTTTCTATCACAAGTCAGATAAACTTTATTGGAATGGCAAAAGGCAAAAAGCTGATTTCTGAATCCCGCCTGATTAAAGATGGCCGCACAACCTGTCTTTACGAAATCAATATTTCTGATGAACTTGGTACAAAAGTAGCCTTTGCTACCTTTACCGGTATGAAACTGATTAAATAAGCATAAAAAACATTTTTTTGACCCCTCCAAAATGTGATGTTATAATATTTGTACAGTACTAAACACTGTATTCTGGAGGGCGTTTTTATGTTTATGAATTTAAAAAGGGCAAAACTATTAGCCTACTGTATTTCAGCCTGCTTTTTATTAATTCATATCCTTATGCTTTTAATTTTTTTGCAATGCAAAATTCTACCCCTTGTAAAATTTAATATTTTTAGCATCTGTTTTTATATTACGATTTTATTTGTTGTACATAAAGAATGGTTTCCATTATTTACCATATCCGTTTATCTTGAAGTTGTTGCTCATATGTCATTTGCCATTCTGCTTACCGGTTGGGAAACAGGATTTCAAGTAACACTTATAGGAATGAACGTTCTTGCGTTTTATGCTGAATACACCGGACGTTCTTTAAAACTCAAATATCTTAAAGTTATGCCTCTTTGTATTATAGGTATGCTGATGTACCTTGGTACTTATATATATCTTTATTTTTATTCACCTTTTTATTCGCTGGCTAAAGACGTAGTTTTCGCACTTAATATTTTATGGGGAATTATTGTTTTTGTAATTTCATCATTAGTACTTCAGCTTCTAGTTATTATTACAAATTCTTCAGAAGAAGAGCTTGCATATGAGCTTTCTCATGATAAGCTTACCGGTCTTCCAAACCGCTATTATCTTTCTGAACAGCTCGACAGCATCAAAGATGATAAAAGCTATTTCTGGCTTTGTATTTCTGATATTGATGATTTCAAAAAAATCAACGATACCTATGGTCACAATTGCGGCGACTATGTTTTAAAAACCATTGGTGATTTACTAGCTGCCAAAGAGATTTTGTGCTGCCGCTGGGGTGGAGAAGAATTCCTTTTTGTAGGACGATTGGAACAGAATTACCCGGATCCACGTAAATTTCTGGAAGAAATCCGTAAAGAAATTCAAAACTATGCTTTTGAATATGATGGCATAAAATTTCAGGTTACAATGACATTTGGTCTTTCAACCTTCTCAAATGGTGACAATATTGATAATATCCTTCGTGATGCTGATGATAAACTTTATTTTGGAAAACACAGTGGAAAGAACCAGCTTGTAACTAAAGCTGTTGCCAGCCCGAAATAAATCCATAACAAAAATTTAATATTACTATTGACAGAAACAAAGTCTCATTGTATTATGTTACTATAAATAGAAGCATATAACAGGAGATAACAATGAAGTTAACCGAAAAACAGCTTGAACAGATCCGCGCACAGATTAAGCGCGTTAAGGAATTTGGAAATCCTTTTTATACAAAACGTTTTGCAAACGTAAATCCGGAAGATATTAAAACACAGGAAGATTTTGAAAATCTCGTTCCTTTCGTAACAAAACAGGAACTCCGCGACGCATATCCACTTGGACTCGCAACAGTTCCAGAAGAAGAAATCGTACGTATTCACTCATCATCAGGAACAACTGGTGCACCTGTAGTAATTCCATATACAAAGAAAGACGTAGAAGACTGGGCTATCATGTTTGCACGCTGCTACGAGCTTGCAGGAATCACAAACAAAGACCGCATCCAGATTACACCGGGCTACGGACTCTGGACAGCTGGTATCGGTTTCCAGGCTGGTTGTGAACGCCTTGGTGCTATGGCAGTTCCAATGGGACCTGGTAACACAGAAAAGCAGCTGCAGATGATGCAGGATCTTAAATCAACAGTAATCTGTGCAACTTCCTCTTATGCACTCCTCCTTGCAGAACAGGTAGAAGCACGTGGTCTTAAAGATAAAATCTGTCTTAAAAAAGGTGTAATCGGTTCTGAACGCTGGGGCGAAAAAATGCGCAACAGAATCCAGAGCATTCTCGGAATCGAGCTTTTCGACATCTACGGTCTTACAGAATGCTATGGTCCTGGAATCGGTATCAACGTTCCTGGCGAAGATGCAATCAACATTTTCGATGACTATGTTTACGTTGAAATCCTTGACCCACAGACAGGTAAGCCAGTTCCAGAGGGAGAAATCGGTGAAATCACTTTGACAACTCTCGTAAAGGAAGGCGCTCCATTGTTCCGCTTCCGCACACACGACCTTGCAGCATTTGTAACAACACCAAGCAAGAGCGGACTTAAGTATCCACGTATTACACAGATTCTTGGACGCAGCGATGACATGGTAAAGGTTAAGGGAAACATCATCTTCCCAAGCACAATCGAAGACGTAATCAAGAGCGTTCCTGGAACTTCAAGTGAATACCGCGCTGTAATCGAGCACGTTGACGGCAAAGACAAGATGACAGTATTCGTAGAAGTTGAAGGTGGTACAGACCGCACAGAGGTTGCTCTGGCAATGGCTTACAACTTCAAGCAGAAGTACAACATGACTCCGGAAGTAAAGGTTGTAGGAATCGGCGAGCTTCCACGAAG
>JAEEGJ010031191.1_pt1 | contig 10345 bp, 5 predicted proteins | sample 8958761 | NCBI WGS metagenome assembly JAEEGJ01 (sample SAMN16246546, study PRJNA631951) | gut metagenome | biome: gut microbiome; feature: rumen; material: RS-attached | host: Bos | place: Iran: Karaj | collected 2018-10 | reverse complement strand
TTCTTGATATAATGGTAGGGCCAAATCCCTCTTGGAACATTTCCAAGGCTCTTGCCCACTCTTCTTCTGTGTGTTTCTTATACATGAAAACCCCGAAAGTTGTGTCCAACTTTCGGGGTTCACATCACTCGGCGGGGCTTTTTTTGTTAAAAGCGGATTGAAACGCCGAGGTGGGTGGCAAATCCGTTGCGGAAAATGAGCGACGAGATGTCGCCGTCCAGGGAACCTTCCTTGTCCTTGGGTTTCTTGCTGGAGTGTCCGCCGATTCCCGGGAGGCTGATGCCGGATTGGGAACCAGAACCTTCTCCCGGCTTGTCGGCGTTGTAATCTTTGTAGTCGATGTAGAACGGGATGATTTGGGAAATGCCGTATTCCAGCGCAAATATGACGGGGCTGTTCTTGCTTGGCTTGCTTATTTCGCAGTTGAGCATGAGGACACTTCCGATGCTGTTCAGCTTTCGCCGTGTATTCTCGTAATTGATTTGGCGCGTGGCGATCATGGTCGTCTCGATTTGCTTATCGACGTTGAGCTCTCCGCTGGCGCCAAAGAAGTCGAGTTCAACCTTTGGGGTGAAAATAAATCGGCTCCCGAGATTCCAGTAGTAAGAGGCGCCGCTGAGAATGGCGGATGCTTCTAGGTTCGCGTCAATGCGGAAGACTTTTTGCAAAAAGGAGAATGAAAGCCCTTTGATGACTGAGGCGGGGAGCGCCCGGTTGGGCGCAAGCGTTTCGAAGAAACGGTTGGGATTGCTGCGCAATCTCCCCGCTATATGTGCAAATTCCAAATGCGTGCGGAGGCGTTCCCAGCTCCAGTTTGCAAATCCAAAGTGCATTGTCGCATCGAGCGGCATGTACATGAACCGCTTGTGGCTTTCTTCGCTGTGGAAAATCCCGTAGAGAGTCACGTCGGCTTTTGTAAATGAATATCCTGCATTCAAACGGGAATGGCTGAACGCGTGTCCGTAGCGGGCTCCGAGTGTGATGATGCTTGCGGAGTCTCTGACGTAGTATAGCTTTTCGGGGTTATGCGGTTCAGTTTTTGTGTAGGCAAGGGATAAATTAATATAGTGGTTGTCGATTTTATAATCGGCTTCGAGGCTCCCGTAAAAAACGTGGGATTCCCAATCTGCCGTGATGGAGTTGATGATGTTGTTTTCTTGCTCGGGTAACCAGCTGATGCTCCCTAAGCTTACGGTTCCGCTTGCGATGGTCGCTTTAGCGCGGAAAAGAGAGTCTAGGCGGTGCGCCGAGATGGTAGCGGTCACAAAGGGATAGCTATTGATGTTTAGACCGACCGAAACGTATTTAAAGTGCTTTTCGAAACCGGCACTTGCAATATTTTGTTCGTTGACGCCCTTGATATGCCATTGGTCTGAGTAACGTCCCTGAATGGCAATATGTTCGAATGCGCCGTAAAAATCATAGCTGCCAACGGTGAGCGAATCGCGTATGCTGCAAGACCTTGCAGAAAACTGTTTGTCGCTCAGGTGGAGCAAAAAAAGCCCGCCGCAATCGGCGAGCCCAACATTACTTAAGGCAAGGGCCGCGTTTACCGCGAGCCCAAGAACTATGAGTATTTGTTTAACGGTTTTCACTACCAGTCGTATGCGTCGTCGTTACGGGATTCGGTTTTGAGAATTTCCCAGAACTGGTCTGTTGTCATGCCGGGCAAGACTCCGCCGAACGTGATATCCGGGAAGAAGATGAGATTCTTCATGTCGTCAAGCGTGTAGTCTACAGGATCCACTCTTCTGTTGTTCTGCAATGCATCGGCGAGTCTGAATTCGTCGACCTTGCCGTTTACAAGGCCCTGAATGGATATCGTCTTGTTGCCCATGGCGTCGGTGAAGTAGAATACGTTTTCTACAAAGTCATCGTATGCGGTTGCGAACAGCGGAACTCCGTTTTGAACCTGGCAAATCGAAGGACTCAGCGTAATCGGAGCGGGTGTCGTCACGACGGTCCTGTCTCCGTAATAGTCGTCATCGTCTTCAAATGTGAGGGTGCAACCGTTTGCTGTGACGTAGAAACATTTGTAAGAATAACCGGAACCATAAATTTCGACATCGGCACAGTATTCGGCGGTGCCTGCTACGTAGCTGCGGTTGGAATAGAGGTACCCGTAGAAGTAATCGAGGTTTGCGGATTTTGCAATCTGCTTTCGGACGGCTTCGTTGATTTCGTATTCAGCGTGAGAGTCGCCGTAAAGCTGTGTTGTCCAGTAGAATCCGTCGACCGGGGTGTACCATTCGGAGTAGTCGTAAAGCTTGTGGTACGGGAGGTAATCCTGCCAACCGTCGGTAATCTGGAAGAACTTGGCAATGTTGACCGTGACCTTGGAACCTGCCGGGAGTGTCACTGTGACGCCCGTGTGCAAAGCCTTGCGATAATGTTCCAGGGAGTCGATTGCCTTCTGGAAGTCCTTCGCGCTTACGTCGGACATTTCGTCGTCACCGACGACGTAAAGGTCGTTTGCCTGCGTCAAGAGCCCAGTCTTGGATTCTTCGATGCCGTACTGGAGGCCGACTTCGACATACTGGATGGCGGAATCGAGGAGGTTCGGAATGTTGATGTAGCGCTGCTTCCAGCTGTCATAGACGGTCGAGAAGGAACTGCCTTTGTCCATAAATGAGGCAATTTGTTTTGCAACGGTTGGGGTGTGACCATCGTTTTGGTCGACGTCGTTCATCCAATCGTATTTGCCGTTGTCGGAAATGTCGATATTGATGCTTGCGCCGAACGTGAGGGCTGCCTTTGCAACATACATGGCGGCAAGAGTCGGGGCGAATTCGCCACGGTCGAGTTCAAAAGTCCTATCGTCGAGGGTATAGTTGCAGACGAACTTGTCGTCACCTACGATATTTTTCAAGTAGATAATGGCGGAGTCTACGGACGAGATGGCGGTTGCCATGGCTTCTTGGCCCATGCTCGTGAGGTGCTTGCCATCGCCTGCGACAAGGAGCTTGTTGAAATCCTCGACGCCCATGTCGGCAAGGTCGACCTTGTTCGTGACCGTGTCGATGAACGACTTAATCTTGGTGTTGTTCATCAAGTCCGTGATGATGCTCAGGGCGTAGCCGAGTTGAGCTTCGCAGTTGCCGGGGAACTTGTCCAAAACAGCCTTGAACGTGCTCTTGGTCGATGCGCTTACGGTCTGAGCGTTCTTGAGATTACCACGGTCCAGCTCTTTTAATATGTCCGTAATGTTAGACTTTGCGGCTTCAAGTTGTGCAGCAACGGACGGGTCCGTGACGGCTTCGCAACTGTAGGCGGTGAACGTGGGCGTGGTTGGCGTTGTCGCCTGTGTGAAAGGCCCGTTGGGTGTTTCTTCGCTACAGCCCGCTAAAAATGATAGTGCCCCTAAAGATAAAATAGGCAATGATTTTAACAAGTTCATATGAACCCCCTTCTTAGAACAAAATTACAATTTTTTATAAGTTAAAAGTACTACGGCTCCCTGCATAGCCTGAAAAAGTAATGGTATATAACCTAACAATCCTGCAGACAAAACAACTGGTGCAGGTATCCCGAGAATCCCTGTAAACAAGGCGACTTGCGTCCCTTCGCGAATGCCTATGCCGTTGAGGGAAATCGGTAACATCGAAATGACGATGGTAATGCTTGTAAATACGACGAGAATGCTGATGTCGATATCGACGTTGACCGCTTTAAAATAGGCGTATGCGGTGAATAGCGTCAAAAGCTGCAACCAGAGGGAATCCAGCGAAGAAAGTAAAATCTGTTTTTTGTGGTGCCTGTAAATGGAAAGGCTTTTTTGAAGCTTAGCAATGAATGTGAGCTTGTTTGCGATAGATGCCGGGACGGGAATTTTATCCGAAAACAGACAAAGTGAAATGAAAATGATGCAGGCGAGACTTGCAACCGTCATGATCAAAGTGTAAATCCATGGGATTTCTGCTTTGCTTAAGGCGAAGGGGAGGGCGATAAAAAAGCAGAAAAACATGGCAAGTAGCCCTTGAATGCGGGCTATCAGGACCGCAGATACGGATTGGCTTGTCTGATTGAAGTTTTTTCCGAATGCAAGCGACTTTACGGCGTCGCCACCGAAGCCTGTCGGGAGGAGGTTGTTGAAGAAATACCCCATGGCCGTGTAGGCGTAATAGGTCTTGAACGGAATTTCCGGACCTTGCACGGAAAGTCCCTTCCAGCGGTTGGCCTGGATAGCCATGACAAGCGTTGCCGCAACGAGCATGGCGATGATCCATGGCGTCATACCAAAATTCCAGTTTTCGATGACTTCATTTAACGGTATTTTGTGGAAAATATAGGCAAAACCACCCACACTTACGAGTAGTTGTATGATACGCTTTAGGATTCTCTTTTTGTTCGTCTTATCGTTTGCCATCGGCTATATTATAGCATTTTACGGCTGTTTTTGTAAAGGTTGTCATAATTTATTTGTGCCTAAAAATGAGCTTTTTTGTATTTTCATGATACGGGTTGTATTCTGATGATACAAATTGTCAATTTTTGACTCTAAAATCGTGATTTTTTTGAATAAAAACCTTGCCAATGCCTTGCTTTGAAAATCATAAAATGTTATTTTCTTTTACATCCAAGAAGGAGAAGGTATGAACATAAAGTATTTAGCTTCCGTTGCTGCATTGGCCTCGTTTGGAGTGTTTGCGGGGTGCTCGGAATCGACAACGCCATCACCTGTCGCAGGTGAACAGGGCGGTACAATTGATGTGGGTGGTGTTGTTGCTTCGAATACGAGCTACAATGCTGCAAGAACGAAGCTTTCCCGCTGCTCCCACGCTGTGGTGAACCAGTGGGAAATGGATACGACGGCAGTCGAACAGAAAGCGGTAACCGTTTCTGCCGAATCTGCTTTTGAAGGGGAAAACTTCGCCATTGAAGCAAACGTTGCAGTAGATGAATCAGATGCATATACAGTTGCTTCTGCGGGTATCGGAGGCACAGGCTCTGCATGGATGCTTCAGGTTGAAAATGGCGAAGTCGTCTTTAAGTGGCGCGACAGTCAAGAAGGAGGCTGGCGCGTCCTTAAAGCCGATAAGGATGTCCATAAAGGGGTATGGAACGATGTCCGCCTGGAACATGTGGACTCGTTGAGTGTCCTTATCGTTAATGGTGAAATCGCCGGTGCTTACAAGCACTCGTCCAAGTTGGGGAACTTGGACGGCGATTTAACCATTGGTTTTGATCGCACAGAAGGGGATGATACCAACAATAGTGGACGTATCGCCGTTATTCGCGTAGAATATACGTTCGATATCTACGTCATTCCGGTTGAATCTTCTAGCAGCGCTGTTGTGACTGAAGATCCGAAATCTACGCTCGGTGACTATCCGTGGATTGCCGCTTGGGAATTCAATGACGACTCCGACGTCGGTCGCGATTTCACTGGAAACGGCCATACGGCTGTTATTGGTGAAGGCGCCGTTGCTACGGCTGATGGCATTGCAAAGTTTGATGGCAAGTCCGGCTTTAGCGTTCCTTTGACTCCGGATTTGAAGATTAACGATTTCGTAATCGAATCCCGCTTCAAGCCGGCTAGCTCCTCCCGCTTTAACAACATCTTGGTGGCTGAACCTCCTGGACGTTACGGCGATGGCTGGATCTTCCGCCTCGGCTACGGTAAGCTGTATTTCAACATCCGCGATGCCGCTAATGGTACCGGCTGGTCTGAATTCGAAATCGCCCCTGTCCCGATGGACGAATGGACGGTTGCCCGTGTCGAACGCCTTGGTGACGAAATCAGCTTCTTTATCAATGGCGATTTGGTGAAAAAGGTCAAATTCAATGGCGATGTCAGCGACCTGACCTATAACTGGGGCGTTGGCTATGATGCCATGAACCAGGCTCTCCATCAGCGTTACTTTGACGGTGAAATCGACTACATCCGCTTTGGCGAAAATGTTGCCGAACCGAAAAAGGAAGATGTTGAAGAACAGAAGCCTGTTGAAAAAGTCGAAGGCGATTGGCTTGCCGCTTGGGAATTCAATGACGACTCCAATGTCGGTCGTGATTTCTCCGGAAACGGTCACACGGCAAAGATTGGCGAAGGCTCGGTTGTCGCTATTGACGGTATCGCCGCTTTCAATGGCAAGTCTGGATTCTATGTGGATCTTGCTAAGGATATCAACATCAACGAATTTGTGGTCGAAGCCCGTGTAAGGCCGACTCAGTTCGGTACGATGCAGAATATCATTGTGGCTGAACCTCCTGGACGCGGTGTTGATGGTTGGCAGCTCCGCATTGACGAAGGGGTTTTGAGAGTCCACTTGCGTGATACCGATAAGGATTACGATGACTGGAACATTTTCCCGGGCAAGAAGATGGCTCTCGGCGAATGGAGCACGGTCCGTGTTGAACGCAGCAATGATTCTCTCAAGGTCTTCCAGGATGGCGTACTGACGGTTTCTGTTGCCTATAAGGGTGACTTGACCCAGATGCGTTATGATTGGGGTATTGGCTACGATGCCATGAACCAGGCTTTCCACAACCGCTACTTCATTGGTGAAATGGATTATATCCGCTTTGGCAAGTTTGAAGGTTTCTCCGATATTAATGATGCCTCCTTGACCGAAGTGAAGCCGCTCGTCGCTTGGGAATTTAACGAACCGACCTTTGTGGGACTTGATGCAATGTCTAACAATTCTACGAAGTTCCACGTCGGGGCCCCGGTTGTTGAAGATACGACGCTCGAGCTCGATGGTCAATCTGGCTTGAAGGTGTATCTCTCTCCGACCTTCATTCGCAATACCTTTGCAGTTGAAGCTCGCGTAAAGCCGACCAAGTTTGGCGGTATGCAGAACATCATCGTGGCTGAACCTCCTGGATGCCTCGGTGACGGCTGGATTATCCGTCTCGATGATGGCGTTCTTGATGTTTACTTCCGCGATGAAAACACCGATGGTACTGCTTGGAATTCCCTCTATGGTCAAAAGCTTGCTCTCGATGAATGGACCACGATTCGCGTAGAACGCAGCGCTGATTCCATCAAGGTGTTCCAGAATGGCGAACTGACGGTTGAGGCTGCCGCTAAGGGCGATGTGTCTCAGCTGGGCTACGACATCGGTATCGGTTATGATGCCATGAACCAGGCTGTCCACAACCGTTTCTTTGTCGGTGAAATCGATTACATCCGTTACTTCGAAAAGTAATCTTTTACTCCTGGTTTAATGTATATTTGAAGGGTCTCCACGATTTTCGGGAGCCCTTCTTTTTTTGGTTAATTATGGTTATAGACGTCGGAATTATCAATTATAATGGTGGATCGGAACTTACGGAATGTGTCAAGAGCTTAAAGGCGCAGTCTAGCCCGGTTCGGGTTTTTGTTTTTGATAACGCATCGACGGATGATTCCATTGAACTCCTGAAAAAACAGAGGCTGGATTGCCAGATTACGCAGTGCCCCAAGAATCTGGGATATGCGGGCGCCTGTAACGGTCTCTTGGAACAGATGGATTCCGAGATTCAGGTGCTTTGCAACATGGACCTGGAATTTGACCCCACGTGGGCAGAAAACTTGCTCAAATGCTTTGAACGCCACCCGGAGGCGGGTTCTGTCGCAAGTCTCGTGATGGAAAAGAGCGGCTTTGTGAATGCTGTGGGCGTTTTGCTTGGCGCGGACCTCTTTGCAAAAAATGAAGGCAGTGGTCTTGATGCATCTGATGCGGATATCCGCGAGAAGGACGTCTTTGGCTGCTATGGTGCCGTGATGAGTTTCCGCAAGGCGGCTGCACAGGCGGCGGGCAAGATGGATGATAGCTTCTTCTTGTTCTTTGAAGAGACGGAATGGTATTTCCGCCACAATCTGGCGGGGTTCAAGACCGTTTTTTGCCCCGAGGCGAGAGTGTATCATGAACGTTCGATGACGACGGTGCGCTATTCTCCTTTGAAATTATTTTATTCGGAACGCAACCGTTTGCGTTCGGCGATTCGTCTGTTGCCGTTGGGGAGTATCCTGATGCTTCCGGTGCGCGGTTTTGTGCGTTACCTGAACATGGCAAAGGGCGGTGTTCCCGGCCAGTCTGGCGATGGGAAAAAGCTTTCGAAAGTCGCTATTTGCAAGGCTCTTGCAAAGGCTTGGCTCGAGGCTTTGGTTGCGCTCCCGAAGGAATGGGCGACCCGCCAAAAGTACGAACGCAAATATGGGAACGTGACGGGAAAAGTCCGCGAACTCCTTGCCTTATATCCCTTGCAAGATAAGTAGTGCTCATGGCTATTTACTAAATTGCAAGCATGGCGTTCGTTCATTTACAGACTCATTCTGAATTTTCGATTTTGCAGGCTTCGGCCCGACTTGATGATATTTTGGCGGCTGCCGCAGCAGAAAACGCACCTGCTGTTGCTTTGACGGACCATGGTGCCATGTTTGGTATTCTTGAAATCCAGACGCGTGGTAAGGAACTGAACAAAAAGCGCAAGGAACAGGGACTCCCGCCGGTCAAGACGGTTTATGGCTGCCACATTTACGTGGACACGCCGAGTGCAAGCCAGAAAGATCCGACAACATTTGAACGATTGACGCTCCTCGTCGAGAACGAAAAGGGCTATTACAACCTGTTACGCATTGTAAGTTACCGCTACGAAGACGGGGAGCGCTGGGCGGAAATCCCATCCGTGCCGCTCGAGACGATTAACGAATTTAAGGAAGGCATTATCGCCATTGCGGGCGATTATTTTAGCCGTTATGGACAGAATGTAGCTTCGGGCAGGGATTCTCTTGCGCTCGAATACATGGACCGCTTAAACGAGATTTTTGACCACGACCACTTGTACATTTCGGTTTGCGATAACGGGATTCCGCAGCAAAAGAACGTGAACAAATTTAACGTGGAACTTGCGAAAAAGTACGGTCGTGAAGTCGTTGCTGTGGGCGATGTCCATTACATCAAGCCCGAAGATGCCACATCGCACAAGATTCTGCGCTGCATCTCGCTTAAGGTCACGCTGAACGGTTTTGAAGACAAGCGTTTCCCGACGGAAAAGTTCTATTTCCGCACTGAGAAAGAGATGGTGGAACTGTTCGGGGATATCCCGGGCGCTATCGAGAATACGGTCAAGATTGCCGAACGCTGTAACTTTACCGTGAAAACCGGTATCGGTGATGAGTTCTGGCCGCGTTTTAAGATTCCTGATGAATTCCTAGCCTCTGAGGAATACCAGAACATCAAGGCCATCATGAAGGCGGAATACGATGCGGAATATCCGGTCGTTCGCGAACGTGAACTCAAGGGTATCATCAAGGACCGCAAAAAGAAGGTCAAGGCAAATTACTGTGCTGAAAAAGGCATTGCCGAAGATGCGCTGAGCGATTCGGACAATGCCGAAATCGACCGCCTCTCGCAGCCGGAATTCTTTGATGAAGATGACAACAAGGCTTGGAACAAGAACATACACCGTTGGTGCAAACCCGGGGGTGATGCCGACATCTACATCACGCATCTGTGCAATGAACGCTTAAAGTGGCGATTCCCCGACGAAGATTTCAAGTTCCCGGCTCACGAAACGAACGTGGGCAAGCGCATGTACAAGGAGCTCAACTGTATCCGTAACATGAACGTTGCGGGCTACTTGCTCATTGTGTGGGACTTCATCAACTGGTCTCGTGAACATGGCATTCCCGTGGGCCCGGGGCGTGGTTCTGCTGCTGGTTCCTTGGTCACTTACATCATCGGTATTACCGACATCGACCCGCTCACTTTCGACCTCCTTTTTGAACGATTCCTGAACCCAGAACGTGTGTCCATGCCGGATATCGATACGGACTTTGCGGACCGTGACCGCGGCCGCGTGATCCAGTACGTGACGGACAAGTACGGCAAGGAGTGCGTGGGCCAGATTATTACCTACGGTATGCTCAAGTCGAAGGCGGTGATTACGGACGTGGCCCGCGTGCTCGGGATTCCGCCTGCCGAAGCGAAGGCCATTACGAAGCTCTTCCCGCAGCGTACGTTGAACTTTAGTCTAAAGCAGGCTTGGACGGGTAAGGACAAGAAGGGCAACAACCTTGAAGATGGTTACAGCCCGGAACCGTTGCAGGCGATGATTGGCAGCCGAGCAAGCTACCAGAACCTTTGGGATGTCGCAAAGCGACTTGAAGATTTGCCACGCCAGACGGGCGTGCATGCTTGCGGCGTGGTGATTACGCCGACTCCGATTTACAACCTTGCTCCTCTGTACCGTGCCGCTCCGGAAGATACGCCGGTGGTGATGTACGATAAGCACTACGCCGAAGACATCGGACTTTTGAAGATGGACTTCCTTGGGCTTATCAACTTGTCCATCATTCAGGATACGGTGAAGATGGTCGAACAGAACCGCAACATCAAGCTTGTGATGAACAAGATTCCGA
>JAEEGJ010031188.1_pt1 | contig 10346 bp, 11 predicted proteins | sample 8958761 | NCBI WGS metagenome assembly JAEEGJ01 (sample SAMN16246546, study PRJNA631951) | gut metagenome | biome: gut microbiome; feature: rumen; material: RS-attached | host: Bos | place: Iran: Karaj | collected 2018-10 | reverse complement strand
CCACCTGCCGTTTCAGTTCCTCTATCTGGCGGCTGTTCTGGGTGCCCGCAGCCTCTATCCGTGCTATCTCCTGCTTCTGAGCCGCTATCTGGCGCACGTTCGCGTCGATGATGCTGCCGAAGGTGCACATCTTCCTGCGATGCCACCACCAGCCCACGGCTACCACAGCCACCGCCAACACCACGCCCCACAGCAGCCAACGGCTCTTCCTGTCGGATGCCTCTTTCATCTGCTGTTCGTCGAACTTCATCTGCCAGTCGGCCATCTGGCTTGCCTTGTTGGCCGATGCAAGCGAGTCGGCGAACTCCTTGCTTCGTCGTTGCATGGCGTAAGCCTGACTGCTGTCCCCCATCTGGCTATAGAGTTCAGCCAGCAGTTCGAGTGAACGTCTATACGTCTTATGGTCTACACACTCTAAGGACTTCTCAGCACAACTTACCGCCTCCCCATATCTGCCCTGCTTCTGACGAATACGTGCTAAGGTGATATAGCCTTTCCCGTTGGCATGCTTGAGTACCCAGTCCGTCAGATATTGCTCAGCCTTCTCTGCATCCCCCGTCTCCTGGAACATTATGGCAACGTTACACAACATCTCGCTTTGTATCTCAGAGTCTAAGGGATCTATCCAATCCAGACTTTTCAAAACATAGACACGGGCACTATCCATCTCCTCCATATTGGCAAAACCTGTTGCAACCATTGTATAACTGCGGGCCACCATCACACTGTCGTTCATCTTCCTGCTGCTGTCCAACAGTTTCTGCGAGTATTTCAGTATCAGCGGATGATTATTGTTCTTGTAGTTGCAATATGCCAGTAACTCGTAAATCTTGTTCCGCAGCAGTTCGTCGTCCAAGGTTTCGGCCAGTGTCTCTGCCCTCTTCAGGTCTTGGATGGCCTCGGGAATCATTTCCTTAGCATACATCACTCCACCCCGATAGTAGTAAGCCGAGGCCTTATGCCACTTGTCGCCATGCTGGTCGTAGTACTTGACGCTTGCTGAGATTATCGTGTCATTAGTATATATTCCTTGATGATTCTTATATTCCACCATCGTCATCAGCAGACCATACTCCGCCCGTTCCTCCTCCGTCAGCGATGCCACGTCCATCTTTCCCAGTATCACCAATGCCGAGTCGGGACGGCTCTCCACTACTTCAAAGGCCTGGCGCAACAACTCTGCCGACGGACTTCCCCCGCAGGCCACCAGTGCCATTATCCCTGCCAACGCTATCAATATTTTCTTCATCGTTCGTATATGATTTGTGTGTGCAAAATTACACAAAATATCGCATAAAACCCTCCTCAGTCTGTTAAATCTCGCTATTTCCTTGTTTCATTTTGCCACTTTTTTCATCCGCCAAATCTTCCGAACCCCCGATGCACAAAGGATTTTCTTTAAAATCAGACTGAAACAAGCCCTTGCAGATTCCCGCAGATTTCTTTGCTCAATTCAGAAACTCAGAATAACTTTGCGAATAGTTTTAAAGAATTATAAGGTATATTATGAACAGCGACATGAAAAGATTCAAGGATTCTGATCTGCGTGAAGCCCTACGGCGGAAATATGCCAATACGCCACATGTGCCCGCAGAGTTCAATGAGAACATAAAGAAAAGAATAGAAATGAGATAAAGAAGTTTATCATAGCAATAAGGACAATCAAGGTATGGGTAAAGTAGATGAAATATTAGAAAGGCTAAAAGGCATGGAAGTCGTGGTTAGCAATCCAGAAGAAGTGTAGTCGCTGGGACAGGTACTTGGGTACTTTCCCAACATACAAACTCATCGACCGTGAAGGCACCATCCTTGATGCCGATGCCGACCCACGCAACCTCGAGAAATTAGCAAGGTTGTTGGAGCAGATGAAATAAAACGAATCGAATAATGAACAAGCAAACCATTATCACCATCCTCTTTGCCTTCGTCGCAATGGCGGGGCAGGGACAGAAACAAGTCGTATGGGAAAAGCCTGCGGCCTTTATGGGAGCATACAACTCCACGTTTGAAATAACTAAGGTGGAACTGAAACAAACGGAAACCGTACTGCATATCGTTGCCAACTACAGACCGAACGTTTGGATTCGCTTTGCCAAAGAGTCGTTTGTGCAGACACCCGATGGCAAGAAGTACGCCATCACGGATGGGAAAAAGACCAACGAGCAGGAGTCAGACCTGCAACTCGACTCACTCTTCTGGATGCCTGAAAGTGGAAAAGCCAACTTGGCTCTTCACTTTAAGCCCGTGCCACTCGACACCAAAGAGATGGACTTCTCAGAAGGTGATGCTGACGGAGCCTTCCGGTTCTGGAATATCTGCGACGGCAAGACTAAGCAGAAGTTGGTATTGCCTGATGACTGGAAGAGTGTAAAGTACGCCAAAGACGAAACTTTGCCCGTTGCTAAGATAAATAAAGGTGTAGCAACGATCAATGTAAAGATGCTGGGCTATAAACCTGGTATGAAACTGGAATTCTATGTGGGTGGCTTCAAGCCATTAGGCTCTACGGAGTCTTTCTCCAAGTTCTTCCCATTTGCTGACGATGGCACCCTAAAGGTTGAGATTCCCTTGTGGCTGGCTCGCGAGGTAACTGTCGGCGTTCAAGGTTTGGCCTATAGCAACATCATCATTGCCCCAGGGCAAGAGACTGATATTCTAATGAAGATTACCTCTGACAAGAAACCGTTCGTGGCTTTCAAAGGCTATCTTGGCAAAACCAATAAGGACTTGGAGGCTGCATATGATGAGGATTACGGGGACGACACGACTGTATTCCTGAAAGTCAGGGAATGCCAAACAAAGGAAGAACGCCTGATGTGCCTGACGGACATTTTCGACAAGCGCATTGCTGCTTTCATGAAAACGAAATACACCACTGCTACCAAAGATTTGCTCTGCATGATGGCAGAGGCAGACTACATCGAATGGACACGCCAGTTTGCAAACACATACTGCCAATACAAGGTAGATGAAGACGGCACCGTCTATATGACCAATGAGAATTACGAAGAAAACTACAAGAAGTGCATAGACATGCTTCCTCTTTCAGCGGACGAAATTGCCTACAATTGGAAATTCCTGAACGAACCTGGTTCTCCATGCAGCTCAGCATTCTGGCAAGTCGTTCTGGATGTCTATGACAAGAAAGCACAAGAAAAGAATGCTTACAACTCGATTCTTCGAGCAATACCATTGCTTCTTGAGAGTGAAAATATTGAAGAAGAAGACATCAAAAACTTACCTTTTGAAGACTGCAAGGCCATCATCCTTGATTATCGAGCCAAACAGCAGCGTGTAGCCCTGCAACTGGCAAGTCAGGAGAACGTGTTCTATAAGAAGTACGACGATGTGACCCCTGAGGACATCCTTCATACCATCCTCGACAAGTATAAGGGCAAAGCAGTACTTATCGACATCTGGGCCACATGGTGTGGTCCCTGTCGTGCCGGACACAAAGCTATGGCGCCCATGAAGGAGCAGATGAAAAGCCAGAACGTCCAGTTTGTCTATATCACCTCACCCTCTTCGCCTCTGTCCACTTGGCAGGAAATGATTAAGGATATTGATGGTGACCACTACTACCTGACAAATGAGCAATACGGTTACATCCTCCAAAAGTACGAGTCAGAAGGCATCCCCACTTACGCCATCTACAACGCCAAGGGCGAACAGACCTACAAGAGCATCGGTTTTCCTGGCCCAGACACAATTAAGAATGAAATAGAAAAAGCACAGAAATAAAGAATGATTGGCGGGACGGTTCCAATGAGCACATTTTGAATCAGAAGATTTCTTTGATTCACATCGCTATAAGAAAATGTTTTGCGAAAATTGCTGCCACTCTGCCACCACCCATGTGAAATCCAAGTAAACAAAGGACTTTTGGGGTGGTGGCAGATTGGTGGGAGGTGGCAGTAATCCACAAAAATCCTTAGGAAAAGGTGTCGCTCCGGGGGCAGGAGCAATCGGTTTTCCTAAGGAAAAGCTGACCAAAACAAGTTGTTTTGGACAGGAAATCACGGCAACTTCTTGAGGAAATCCTTAGGAAAAGTTGAGGAAATCACCTAGAAAAGTTGCAGAAGTTGCCGTGATTTCCTGCAATTATTGCCGTAATTTCTTGAAGAAAGTGCCGTGATTTCTTGTTGTCCCAGGGGGTGGGACAAGAGGGAATCCCTAGGAGATCTTTTGGGAAGTTACGGTTTTTTGAGGCGATTTTTTGTAATTTTGGTAGTTTGCTGCCACCTTTCGCCCTACTGCCACCACCCGAAAAAGACTTTATTTACTGGAGGTTCAGGTGACTGGTGGCAGAGTGGCAGTGTTTTTCATAAAACTTTTTGCACAGCAAATGCTACAGCAAGCTGAAGAGGAACTGGGGAGCGGCGTACTCCCAGCGGACGGTGCCGAAGCGGATGAGGCGGGCGAGGAGGGTGATGACCTTGTGGCGGGGAAGACGGGAGAGACGGACTATCTGGTTCAGCGTCAGACGACCCTGAAGTTCCAAAGCCGACAGGCCTTCGGAGGCTTCCTGAAAACCGTCGGAGGCCTCCTGAAAGCCGTCAGTTATGCCCTGCATGACGGAGAGCAGGTGGCGGATGTCGTCGTCGTAGGTGAGCATGGTGCCCTGGGGCTTCTGCGATTCGCGCCAGAGGGCAAGGTGGACGGGCGAGGCCAGGATGTTCTCGTCGTTGATACGGATGTAGGCACGTGGGCGGCCTGACTCGTCGAGGGCACAGACAGGACGTTTGGCAGAGGGTGGCACGGTGGCTACGACGATGGTTCGTAGTCGCTGGCTCCCGCTGACGGCATCGGAGGGGGCGGCATGATAGGTGTCGAACTTGATGCTGGCCTCGGGCTTGCAGTAACGGTAGGCCGCCTGGTGCATCATGTATATCTCCTCCTCGCTGCGGACGCCAGAGAGGTGGCCGTCGTCGCGGACACCAATGAGCAGGCGACCGCCGTCGGTATTGGCGAAGGCAGACACGGAACGCGCCAGCTTGCAGGCATCAGCAACACGGTACTTGAAGTCCTGCTGCTGGTGCTCGCCCTGGCGGATCAGGCTGAGAAGAAATCGTCTATCGTCCATGTGAATTGTGATTTTTCAGCGATCTATGTGGACACACGGGGTTCCTTGTACTCAGATATTTATGCCGTAGGTTTGCTTGACTTCGCTCATCACGAAGGTGCTCTCGATGGAGGCGAGGCTCTCGATCTCACCCAATTTGTTAAGCACGAACTCCTGGTATTGTTTCATATCGCGGGCGCGTACCTTTAATAAATAGTCGTATGCACCCGAGGTGTTGTAGCACTCCGTCACCTCTGGAATGCGCTGTATGCGACGAACGAAGGCGTCAGCTATCTCGTGGTTGATCTGCTTGAGCTTCACCTTGCAGAATACCTGCAGTCCCTGCCCAAGTTTCTCAGGGTCGAGGACGGCTACATACTTCTTGATATAGCCTTTTTTCTCGAGTCTTTTCTGACGCTCAAAGACTGGGGTGGGAGTCAGATGTACAGCATCGGCCAACTCCTTGGTGGTCAGTTTCGCGTTTTTTTGCAGCGTTTTCAGTATCTGCAGGTCGGTTTCATCTAAGATTTCTGCCATTTTTTTACCTTTTTACCTTCTAACCTTTTTACTTTTTAGAGTTTTTTTCTGTGAGAGGGGCTTTTGGGCGCCTCAAACGGAATGATTCTCTTTCTCGGCGGCAAAATTAGTGATAAATTCTGAATTTAGCAAGAAATTTGGAGGATATTTCTAAACTTCGTACCTTTGCAGCGTCAAACAAAGGTAAAAAAGTAAAAAATAAAAAAGTAAAAAGGTAAAAAAGTAAAAGAATAAAAGAATCAACATTTAAAAATTAAAGAAAGGATAAGATTATGAGTAAGAAGAATTACAAGTTTGAGACTTTACAGCTCCATGTAGGCCAGGAACAGGCTGACCCCGCAACTGACGCTCGCGCCGTGCCCATCTATCAGACCACGTCGTATGTGTTCCACAATTCTCAGCATGCTGCCGATCGTTTCGGCCTTCGCGATGCAGGTAATATCTATGGTCGTCTGACTAATTCCACTCAGGGCGTGTTCGAGGATCGCGTCGCTGCCCTCGAGGGTGGTGTAGCTGGACTCGCTGTCGCTTCTGGTGCTGCTGCTATCACCTATGCTCTGCAGAATACTGCTCAGGCTGGCGATCATATCGTGGCTGCCGATAACCTCTATGGCGGAAGTTACAACCTGATTACTCACACGCTCGCAACACAGGGTATCACTAACACTATTCTTAATGTGAACGACCTCAAGGCCCTCGAAGCTGCTATCCAACCCAACACAAAAGTCATATATGCCGAGACTTTCGGCAACCCCAACTCAGATGTGCTCGACCTCGAAGGTGTAGCTGCTGTGGCTCATAAGCACGGTATTCCGTTTATCGTCGACAACACCTTTGGCACACCCTATCTCATTCGTCCGCTGGAGCATGGCGCTGACATCGTGGTGCATTCGGCTACGAAGTTCTTAGGTGGTCACGGTTCAAGTCTCGGTGGCGTCATCGTCGATGGTGGTAAGTTCGATTGGAAACAGAACGACAAGTTCCCCACATTGGCTAAGCCCGATCCCTCGTATCATGGCATCGTCTTTGCTGATGCAGTAGGTGCTGCAGCTTACGTCACCCGCATCCGTGCCGTCATCCTGCGCGATACTGGTGCTGCCATCTCGCCCTTCAACGCCTTCATCCTCTTGCAGGGTGTCGAGACCTTGAGTCTGCGCGTGGAGCGTCATGTGGAGAATGCTTTGAAGGTGGTCGATTTCCTGAAGAACCATCCGAAGGTGGCTGCTGTTCATCATCCAGCTCTCGAGAGTCATCCCGACCACAAGCTCTATCAGAAGTATTTCCCCAATGGTGGCGGTTCTATCTTCACCTTCGAGATTAAAGGCGGACAGGATGAGGCCTGGAAGTTCATCGATGCATTGCAGATCTTCTCATTGCTGGCTAACGTGGCCGACGTGAAGAGTCTGGTGATCCATCCTTACACCACCACTCACTCACAACTCTCGCCTGAGGAACTGGCTGAGCAGCATATTACGCCCTCGACCATCCGTCTGAGCATCGGCACAGAGCATATCGATGACATCATCGACGACCTGTCGCAGGCTCTCGACAAGATTTAAAAGGGGACTACGAATTTCGCGAATTACACGAATTTTGACTGCGCATAGTAATAATTCGTAAAATTCGCGAAATTTGTAGTAAATAAACTGCAAATGTTTAAAATTAGTTTGTAACTTTGCACCAAGAAACAAAACGAACATGGGAAAGTATATCTTAGCCGATAATCAGGAACTGACGCGATTCGCGCTGGAGAGTCTGATCCGTTCGAAGGGCGAGAGCGACATCTTCAAGGCAAGCGATAAGGCTGGACTCGTTCAACTGTTGAAGGAGCACGAGAATGCAGTCGTGTTGCTCGACTATACGTTGTTCGACTTTGCTGATGAAGACCAGCTCCTGATTGTTGCTGAGCGTTTTGCTTTGTCGGAGTGGATCCTCATCAGCGATGAGCTCACCCCTCAGTTCCTGCGTCGTGTGGTCTACTCGTCCCACCAGTTCAGCATCGTCTTCAAGGATGGCTCATTGAAGGATGTCCGCGATGCCCTCGATGCTGTCAGCCGTCACAATCGTCATATCAGTCAGCGGGCGCTGGAGGTGATTATCAACCACCAACAGGAAGAAGAAAACCAGCCTAGTATCCTCACTGAGACGGAAACGGAAATTGTGCGTGCTATCGCTCAGGGCAAGACCACGAAAGAAATTGCCAACGAGCGTTTCTCAAGTGTTCACACCATCACCACCCATCGCAAGAACATCTTCCGCAAACTGGGTGTCAACACGGCTCATGAGGTTATCAAATACGCCCTGCGGGCAGGATTGGTAGACTCGTCAGAATTTTATATTTAAAGGAAGTAGGAAAATTTATCTGGCAACATCCAAAGCGCTATTCCTTTTGTCAAGTAATCTGCAATACTCAACCTTCATCTTCTCTGGCAGAAATGATTGGCTGATAAGTTCTTTCCATTTAGGAAGGTATGTCTTCATTTTTTCTATCATCTTCTCTGATCTGGCAACAGAAATACCGCTTTCAACGAAAGCTGTCATGAAAGTATTGCGATCAAATCCACTTTTTTCACCTCCCACAGAAAAGCTCATCGCCATTTCCTCAGTATCGGCAGGGTCTGCTAACAATACTGCTAATAAGTCATAGGCAGGTGATAGGACATACTCGCCATTCCCTGCGTCTATCAGAGAAAAGTTCTTGCAATGCATGTCGGAATTACCAGTCATCCATGAGAACAACACCAACTCCCAAAAGCGTTGAACGTCAAGCATGGGGACCGACGAGTATCTTTTGATGGTTTCTGCTAACTGTTGATAGGTACCGTAGTACTTGTGCTCAGTTAGTCGGTTGGTAAGTTGGCACATATCCAACATAGAGATCTTCTCATTTTTCTTTCCGCGGTCCATTCTGAGCGTCAGATAGCCCAATTCACCATCAGCGAGCCGGATTAGTGTGTGGCGTGCAGTGCGAATATGTGCAACATCAGCCAATTTCATCGTGAGATCTTCCAATTCAGGAAGATTGGGATATTTTGCGCTTTTTGGCTTAAATATATACTTACCCCAAAGGCCCACAATAGTGAATTTGGCAGGTTCGTTCTTGCCGCCACGATTCACGTTGAGTGACATCTTAGCCTGCACACCAGTAACCGATGTACTGGTTCGAATCACCTGCCTGGCCAGTTCAGACATGTTGTTCCGCGTATATGGAAGTATCGGTACTATTTCGCTACCGAAGAATTTTCGGGCGCAGCTGGGATGAAAATCCACCTGACCTTCTTCCAATTCATGATAACAAAACAGACATTTACTCATGTTCCAATGGTCTTACACTAATATTCCCTATGCAGTCTTTGCAACAAGCCATCAAGAGTGACATCCTGTCTCGAGGGTCAATTTTCCAAGATGTGGATGCAATATCCAAGAGCCAGCCTTCAGGGATGAGCCCATCGAAGACAGGAAACATCATTTCCTTATCATACTGCTGTTCAGTCAGTGGCATAGTGGGACTTATTGGGGCTGCGCCCTTTTTTGCAAGATATCCCTTTTCATATGAGAAGTGATAACCCTCTTCATCCTCTGTGAGGATTCCACAGAAGACATCATTGACATAGATACCAGCCTGTTTCATGTCATATCAGTTTTTATAGGCCCAAGATGTTCGCCAAACAAGGCAAGGACATCATTTACCTTATCCATTCTCAGAGTCTGCTTACCTTGTTCGATATCTCTTACAAACCTGAGACCCACTCCAGCCCTCTCAGCTAACTCTACTTGAGAAAGACCGTTTTTCTTCCGTTTTTGTTTAATGTGCTCCGATAAAGTCATACTGATTATTATACCTTAACGGGTGCAAAGATACATAATTATTGTGAATAATATATCCCTTCGGGTATAAAAAAAGTAATCCGCTGTGATTTATACCCGATGTAGTATAGTCCATCTATAGCAAATGTTGTTGTTACGCTGTTTATTTCATCTGCTCCAGCAGTCGGGCTAGGGCATCGAGGTTGCGGGGGTCGACATTTACGTCGAGCACCTTTCCGTCGCGGTCGATGAGTTTGTAGGTCGGCCAGCCGTGGACTTGCAGAAAATGCTCAATAGCACTCTGCTGGTCGGCGGGCAGGTTGTAGTGGATGACGTTCTCGCCCGTGACGTTGTACTCCTTGATGACGTTCTTCCATGTCTCGTCGCTGCTACGGTTGGCTAAGTAGAGATACACTATATCGAAGTCCTTCAGCCGTTCGTATTCCTCCTGACTATGTGAAAGCGCTGCCTTGCAGGGGCCGCACCATGTTCCCCAAATGTCGAGCAGGACGAGGCAGCCACGATAAGGCTCAATGAGTTTACGAAGAATCTGCTCGCCATCGCTCATATTTGCCACGTCATCGTTTGTCTTCAAGTTGCCCGATTTCGTGATGTCGCGCTGTTGTATTTCCAGATATTTGTTTTGCAATGCCATGACGGCTGCTTTGGCCGATGGTAGTTGCACTTCCTGTTCCATCATTTTGACAGCGGCGTCGGGAATGGGTTCACGCGACTGGTCGATAGCTCGATAGAACTGGCGTGCCAAACAGATGTCGCGTAGTGTGCGGTCGCACCCAACGGAATCGATGATGGTCAATGACTGTCGGTAACTGGCAAGATTCATCTCGTCTTGCAGCGGTTGCCCCAGGCGTTTTATCAAAGCGTTTAGCTTGGTGATGGCCTCGCTGTTGTTGAAGACGTTGGTGATGGAGTCGCGCTC
>JAEEGJ010031185.1_pt1 | contig 10347 bp, 5 predicted proteins | sample 8958761 | NCBI WGS metagenome assembly JAEEGJ01 (sample SAMN16246546, study PRJNA631951) | gut metagenome | biome: gut microbiome; feature: rumen; material: RS-attached | host: Bos | place: Iran: Karaj | collected 2018-10 | reverse complement strand
GGGAAGCCGACATGCCTGCCAATCTTCTGCAGGTCTTCGAGGGTCGCAATCTCGATGCGGTTCGGGACCGCCATGTAGCTCGACGTACTCCAGACGGTATCGGATTCCTTGACGTAGCCGATCTTGTAGCCGTAGTAGATGGAATCGCGTGCCGCATTCAGGTAGTTCGCGCCAGTCCATTTGCCGAACAATTCACGGCCGGTATCGTCTTTCGCGGCAACAACCGGATTCTCCTGCCACTTCGATGCCGTCGTGGGAACCGCATAGACGACAGCATCGGGTTTCTTGCCGAACACAGCCAGGTAAGGGTATGATTCCCCCTCGTCGATAGTCCAGATTTCGGTGCTCCATCCGAAAAAGCTTTCGAACTTTTTCATGGCTGCATCGGAAAGTCCCGTCCCGCCGCTGCTTGTATCCAATCCGGAAAAATCCACGTTCCAGTAGGAGCTATCCGCATCTCCCCAACCAATCAGGCCGCCGACCTCCTCGACTTCCGTCGTATCAAAAATTTCAACAGGCCCAACCGAGTACGACGTGCTTACCGCTCCCGATGCATCGCCAACGAGTCCGCCTACATACCTATTCCCCTTCACCGCTCCCGTGGCAAAGCAATTACGGATAGTCCCATCATAGTTCTTACCGACCAAGCCGCCAATATCGTACTCGCGCCCGGTGACGCTGCCCGTAGCATACGACTGCTCAATAGAACCATAGTTGACTCCGATCAGACCGCCCAATTTGCTTTTGGGAACCGCAGTAGTCAAAGGCAGAATATCCACGGATGCCCTCGATGCGAAGATGTGGCTACCGCTTATGTTATACCCCACAAGCCCGCCGACTTCGGTGATTGAACTTCCGGCAATGGGGAGGATTAAACCAGCCGCTTCGCTTTTTTCAATATCTCCTTTATTTTCGCCAACAAGGCCGCCAATATCGCTTCCCTTCGCATAAATCTCGACGTCTGCATTGCTATCGGTAATCCTACCACGGGATCTTCCGGCCAGCCCCCCTACACTGGATCCGCCTCGGACAACGCCCTCATACGAGACATTATCCAAATTGGCCGTCGTCTTTTCCATGTCGCCCACGATACCGCCCACATACTCACGGCCCTGCACGTCGCCATTTGTAACGTGCACATCGAGGATATACCCGGTAGCCGTGCCCGCAACGGCGCCGACATATTTCGAATGGGGCGCATAGATATCATCCAGGCCGCCCCACACCACAAGGGAATCAAAGTACAAATTTGAGACCAGTCCACCCAGGTTCGCGAAAAAACCCACGTTGTGCGCACAGGGCGTCCATATGCGCATATTCCTGATCGTAAATCCGTGCCCCCAAAAATAGCCCGTAAAAACGGAAGCGCCCGCAGCATCCTTCTCAAGTCCCAAGGGAATGAACCCGTTGCACACGCCGTCGCTGCACCATTCGCCATACGAGGCCGAAGCGTCGATATCGGCCGTGAGCTCATAGGCCGAAGAATACAGGTAGGCGCCCTTGCCAATCGCCTTCAGGTCTTCGTAATCTTCGATCTGGAACGGGCTTTCGATGGTACCTTCACCCTTCATGGTACCGTTCGCCGCAAACGAGTAAGCCGCAAGCAGCGACAGGATTACTGTAGAAATGAACCTCTTCATGATACTTCTCGCCTCAACCCTTTTAATCAATATATATTATCCTAGTCCTTGACGCAACGTACCGAATGCCCGTTGTTGCCGGAAGAACTCTTCAAAGTGACCGAATTTCCGCTCCCGAAAAGCACCGCGTACCCCGCAAAGCCGCTTTCGTCCTGCGCTTCGGCGGAACTCCAGAAATAGGCCTTGAGCCCCTCGGAATCGAACGAGCCGCTACGGTAGCGTTCCCCGCCCGCGACCGCCGAGAATCCCGAGCTGTTCGTGCCGCTCCCGTCGTCCCAGCTTCCCTGCGACTTGAGCGCAGCGGCATCGCCGTCCACCGCGGCAATCAGGGCGTTCCATTCCGTCGTATCGGGCAGATGCCAGCCGTCGGGGCAGACCGATTTCATGGCCACGACCCAGGCGTAGAGGCGGCCTTTCGTCGCGCACGTCGCGGGGTTCTTGTCGTAGCACCAGCTGCTGTCCCTGAGCCCCGGCACCGCCACGGTGTCGTAGTAGTTCATGTTCTCGGCCATCCACGTCTGTCCCCCGATTTTCAGCGTCCTGTAGACCTGACCGTCGCGCGCATCCACGAGGGTGTCGTATTCCGTTTCCGCATCCAGATAGGGGTTCTTGGAAGCGGACTCGCTGAATTCTTCCACGAGCTTCTCGAACGCGGCGACCTCGCCGTCGCTCCAGCCCTCGACATTCCTGCGAATCGCATCCATCTGGCCGCTGGCCTCGGCACCCTGCGCCCAGACCGCGATTTCCTTCTTCGTCCCGACATCGTCCCACAGGCCGTTCGAGGCGATGGCAAACGCGATCCTGTCCGCGCGTGCGGCCACTTCCGGCACTTCAGCATTTCCCTGCAGCAACACGCTCACGGCCAGCAGCGCCGCGTTGTCGCTACCCGGTTCCAGGATATCCATGCTCTCGAACTCGGTCGACGCTTCCCCGATATCGAACGCGGCCAGCACCTCGCGCTGCGCCTGCACCTTAGCTTCCGCAAAGGGCAGCTTTTTCGTGGACACGAGAGTCTTCACGCGCTCGTATTCCAGGTGCGTCAGCATGTTGACGTTCACCGCCTTGCGGTCCTTCAGGTTCGTGAGAACTCGGAGACTGATTTCGTCGTCCGTCACGGAACCGCTCACTTCATTCAGGTATTTACCCGTCACCTCGAGCACAGCGCACGACGACTTGAGCGTCACGCCTTCGACCTTGAATTCGCCGCGGTCACTCTCGACGCTACCTTCGAAAGTTTCGCCCGTCGACTCGAGAGTCTTGCAGTCTACACCCCGGAGCACGACGGCAGCACCCGCGACAAACGGACCCTTCTGCGCGACACCCATCACGTCCATAGCGGTAATGCCCGCATCCTCGGAAGATCCACCCGCGACATCCTTGCCTTCGGAACCGGAACAGGCCGCAAGCAGGCCTGCCGCAATGGCTACGGCAACCAGGCCGCCTTTCTTTATTTCATACAAGCTAAACATCCTAGTTCTTCCTGTCCGCTAAGGGTTCATCCTGGGCGCTTCCGCCCGCCCTGAGATCCTCGCTCATCGGGAACAGCTGCAGGTTCAGGCGGTACACGCGCTCCGTCGCCTCGTCTTCCGTGGCAATCGCCACGATGCGGCGGCGGCATTCCGCGAGTTCCTTCCTCACGCGCTCGTAGGCCTGGCGCGTAAGCCCCAGGGTAAGTCCCGACATGTCGCGTTCCGAAAGCGGCAGGTCCAGCGCCTTCAGCGCGAACTCCCCCATCTGCCGCTGCATATCGCGGGCCGCCACGGGGACGGCATCCACGGAGCCCATCGAAACGGACTTGTCCGTCTGGCTGTAGTTTCCTCTCCCGTCCTTCTTCAGGAGATCCGCCTTCACCAGAAAGTCAAGCGTCTCGGCAACTTCCGCCGCCGAGATTTCCTGCCTGCAGGCATGCGCCATTTCGAGAGGCTTGGCGCCGGGCATATGCGGGGCCAGTTCACGGATGACCGGATTCTTCCACGACTTGAAATAGTCGAACTCCTCCTTTCCTAGCACGCGTACCTTGTGTGCCCTCGCAAGCGCGCATCTCTCCTCAAATGCGGCCCGCTTCGCCTCGTCGCCCTTCGCATGGGCATAGGAGACCATCAGCACAAAGTAGGCGTACTCGAATCCGGCGAGCCCCATCGCTCCCGCGACTGACCCCGCAGCGCCAATACTCAGGTTTTTCTTCCCCTCGCTAACATACTTCAGATACACGGCCGACGAAAAGCCGGCAGCCTTCGCGAATTCACGCCACGTGAATGCCGAGCAGCGCTTGCGCTCGTCGTAGTAGTCCCTGATGAACTCGCGGTAGTCCGTGTATTCTACAATCTCTTTCACGTTTCCAAATATAACTTATTTTCAAGCATCTAGAACACAAAATCTTTATTTTTGCTCAATTTTTAACAATTTTTATCAAAAAATTCAAATTTCAACATTCTAGAACACAAAATTTGTATTCCAGGAACACAAAGATGGCCGCAAACTGCGTCATGGCACAGTTGCTCCTCCGCGACGCCACCAAGTCTCCTGAACTGTTCGAAAAGAGCATGAAGGTGTACCTGAACATGGCCGAAGCCGAAGTCGCCAAACACTACAACCTGGTCAAGAGCCTGGATGTGGCGCAGGTCGAAAATTACAAGAAGTAATTTTCACTAAAGCGACAACGCGAAATTAAAAAGCCTCGGTGATGAACCGAGGTTTTTCTTTGTTTTAATCCAGATTTATTTTATATTAAACTTTAGTCCGGTTTTTCTTGATCCAGGATGCACCAGACTTTCCAGCTTGCATACACGTCCTTTTGCGGGCGACACAGCCTGACAAAGGACTCTGTACCCAGATTGCGCTTGATGCAAGCCTTCGATTCGTTATGGTAGTCTATGTACGCATAGCACGATTCTTTCTTTTCCATACCGGCCGGGCGCTCATAACCCATGGCAGAGCATGTATCGTTTTCAAAAATCCATGTATTCTCGACATTCGTGATTTTCACATTGTACTTCGCGATATAAATCGTATCGACATAGGCCGAGCTGGAATCGTCACCGACAAACGTCACCAGGGAATCCCCCTCGAACATCTTCTTTGGCCAGCCGGTATGCTTAGACGTATCTTTAACAGGAACATAGCTGGGGTTCGCAACGGACCACTGCGAAAGCAACGAGTCCGTCATCTGGATAAGCAAAAACTTGTCGTCAAATTCCCCATAGTAAAAGACATCTTCACCGACCGTAATTTTTTGCGTATAGGCATGTTTTTCACGGCGGCAGTCATCCCACCCTAGACCGGAGCATTCACGAAAATCGGCACACATCAGCGAATCTTCCCGAGCGATAATCAGCATTTCCAGAGGGCCGGCGCCCATCTGGAAGCCACCACCAAACTCGCCATTCGGTTCATCTATGGTGTAGCAGTATCCTTCAAAATCTACCGGGAACAGCCAATGAATAATCTTTGCACTGTCGCCGAATTGACTATAGTAACCTTCGTCAACGGGCAGGAACTCGTAAACGTCGGGTTTTACTCCCGTGGTATCGAAAGGCAGCTTGTCGTAATGGGACGCATCGGAAGAAGAACTTTCCTTGATTTCTTCAGAAGAAGAACTCTCCTCGGCTTCCTCAGAAGACGAGCTTTCGACGGGATCCTCGGCCGAGGAACTTTCCACGGATGTTTCAGAAGAAGAGCTTTCGGTTGCCGTTTCGGGTTGTTCCGGGGCCTGCGACGAGGACGAATCATCACATGCCGCAAACAAGAACGCAGCAAGACCCGCCATCAAGAATTTTTTCATCATTCGTTCCTCCTTTTCTATTTTCATGCAAAGTATAAAAAAAGCTGCCTACGGTAGGCAGCCCTTCATCATTTTACGGCGCGTTTTCGGCACGAAACACTAGCCGTTCTCACGTTTTCGTCGTCTTGATACATTCGTTCACGAGCTTCAGGACAATGTCGCCCGAATCCGGGTCCATCATCATGTCGAAGGTCGAACGCATGGCAAAGCAGTAGCCGTCGATGTCGTAGCTGATATCGAGCGGCGGCACAATGCACTTGTTCAGGTAATCGAGGATCAGACGCTCGCGGGTGTAGTCCATCGATTTCAGGATGTTTTCCTCGCTCTTGAGCATCAGGGAGCTCAGGTAGCTGTAATGGAGGTCGTAGGTGTATTCCTCGGCAAGTTCCCTGGGAATATACGATATGCCGTCCATCCTGAGTACCGGGGAATTCTTCGTCAGGTTCCAGAACAGGAACCCCTTGTAGCCCTTGTCGTAGGACTTCGTGTGCGTCGCCTCGCCCGACTCCATGAACTTGGCGAACGCATCCTTGCGGGTAAAGAAATTCTTCATCGCCACGTCGTCCTCGGAAATGAACGCCGAGAATACATGACCGTAGGGCGTATCCTTGTAGACGCGGCCCACATGGTAGATGCGCTTGACATTGCCCTTGCCCGTCCTGGTGCGGTAGGAAATCTGCTTCGTTGAGCCGTCATCGGCCTTGAACTGTTCCTTGAGCTCGTTGCCTACCTTCTCGTAGTCTTCCGGAAGGATGGCGTTCCTGAAATTCGCGCCGACAAAATCGCGGAACTCCTCGGGGCTCCCGCATTCGAAGATATCGAGCGCACGGGCATTCACGTAAAGGATCTTCCCCGTCATGACGTTGATGAGGATGACGCCACCCGGGACATACTCCATGTAATTGAGCGCCATCTGGTGCTGCATTTCCGCATGCCTGATCGCGCCCGCCACCTTTGCCTTGATCATGCCCTTGTCCTTGATGGGCTTGAGGATGAACTGGTAGGCGCCCAGGCGGATACTCTCCTTTGCAAGTTCCAGGTTGTCCGTCATCATGACGAACGGAATCTGGAGATCGCGCCTGTTTCCTTGGAATTCCTGGACGAGCCTAAACCCGTCCATCTTCGGGAGACTTGCGTCGAGCAGCACGAGGGCGATATTCTTGCCGTGCGTCAGCAACAGTTCGTGCGCCTGCGCGCCGTCGCTTGCGATCAGCATGTTGTAATCCGCCCGCAGGACGCTTTCGAGGAACGCCCGGTTCTGCGGGTTGCTGTCGGCAAGCAGCACCGTCTTCGTCCGCACGGGAGCAGTCACGCTCTCGTTGTTGGGCAATCCGTCAAACGCGCTCACGTGCGTATTGCGAAGCATCAGGTCGTATATGTGGCAGCCGTTGATATCGGCAACGAGGGTTCCCCTCACAAAGACATACACCCCGCGGGTCGCATACGTCATCTCGCACGGGGACATAAAGGCCATCTTCTCCCCTTCGCGAAGCGTGTAGTACACCGGGTTCTGGGGATTGTTGGAAGCATCCTCCACTTCCTTCTTGCTCGTGAACCCGAGACTCCGGAGCTGTTCCTCGTACTGCTTGTTCATGAACAGGAACTTGAACACGCCATCCTCGTAGGACATAATCGACTTGGGCGTATCCACCAGGTAATCGAGGCTTCCCAGTTTCGAATAGACGATGCGCATGTTGCTGTCCTCGATAGCAATCCCCGTGGACTCCATGTGTTTCATGGTGTCGGCAAGGGGCTGCGGCTTGCCGTAGTAGTAGCCCTGCGCCTTCTCGCAACCGATTTCCTTCAGGAAATTCATCTGTTCCTCGGTCTCGACGCCCTCGGCCAAAGTCTTCAGGCCAAGGCGTTTCGCCATGCGGACCATCGAACTGATGATGATGCGCGAAACATCGTTCAGGTTCGAGAGGAACGCCATATCGATCTTGAGTTCGTCGAACTTGTAATCCTTGAGCGTGTTGAGCGAGGAATACCCGCTCCCGAAATCGTCCATCCAGACCTCGAAACCCGCCAGGCGGAAGCGCTCGATTTCGCGCTGCACGTAAGGGTCCGACGCCATGATGCTCTCGGTGATTTCGACACGGATGAGTTCGTGGCCTATTCCGAACCTCCTGAGCGTCTCTTCGACCACCTCGAAGATGTCGCAGCCGGTAAAATCCAGGCGCGAAAGGTTGAACGACACGGGGACCACCGGGCGGCCGTGTTCCAGTTCGTCGCGCAGTTCCCTGCAGACAAGCTCTATGACGTGGCTGTCGAGCTTGTGGATCTGGCGGGAATCCTCGAGCGCGCCGATGAACACTCCCGGATTCAGGAATCCGTACTGCGGGTCTATCCAGCGGGCAAGCGCCTCCATGCCGCAGAACGTTTCCGTAATCGTGCGGACGACCGGCTGGTAGTAAATCTTGATATAGCCGTTCGCGATCGCCTCATCGATATGGCTCACCACGTAGTTCTGCAGCAGGAGATCCTTGTGCAGGCCATCGTCGTAATAGCGGACAAATTCCCCGCGCGTCTTCTTCTGGATGTTGCAGGCGAGTTTCGCCTTTTCCGTCGCATCGAAGATGGCATCGAATTCCTCGATCCTGTAGACACCGACATAAAGGTCCATCGAAATCTTCGAGACGACGTTCTTGATTTTCTTACGGACTTCGTTCAGGCGATCCTCGATATCCGCCATATCCGCAATGATCATGAAATGGTCGTTCGCAATACGGCATACCAGGTTTTTCGGGAACTCCTTCTTGAGGAAGGCAGAGAAATAGATGAGGAGCTCGTTTCCCTTCTCATAGCCGTTCGCGTTATTGTAGAGCTTCATCCCGACAAAATCCAGGAACACGACCGCGGGCGACCCGCCCGCCTGCCAGATTTCTTCGGCATAGTGTTCGCCGCGCATGCAGCTGTATTCCAGGTTCGGAAGACCGGTCAGAGAATCAAAGTAATGGTCCGTCCTTTCGCTAAGCCGGTGGAGAATCGCGTCCCGCCCGCGCCACTTGATGACGGACGCCTTCAGGACCAGGTCCCCGCCTGTCCGGGAATTGGGAACGAGGACCTCCCCCTTCTCCAGGACTTCCTCGATGGTAATCAGCTGAGGTTCGTCGGGATCGAAAAAGAACTCCTCGAACTTGATGCCCGGAGAAAAGGGTTTTATAGGTGTCCAGACCTTCTCGACGGAGGCACTGAGCATCAGGATTTCATGAGTATCCGCATCGATGATGATGAACGGCTCCATCCTGTCCGCACTCAGGTACTCGGCAAGGTTGCTGTCGAGAGTCTGGCGATCTTCGTCATTGGATTCAAGCGCCGCGGTCACGTCGTTGTAAACGACAACCGCATATTCCGGATCGTCCCCGAAGGTACGCCGGTATCCGACCGCGTGGATAGAGCGGTATTCGTTCTGCCCAGACACCTTGCGTCGATAGACGACCTCGAAATGTTCGTCGCCGTGCTTTACGAACTCGTCCACCTTCGTCGCCACGCGAACGAGGTCCTCGCGGTGTACATTCTTGAACAGGTCCGCATTGAGAAGACGGACGACATCCTCACGTGCAAGTTCCGGGGTCTGCCAGCGGACAAATCCGTTCGAAACGAATTCAACCTGGACACGTCCATCGACAATTCGATAGACTGTAAGCGGAACTTCGGAATCTTCAAATTCGCGCCTCAACGCCTCTGGTATTTTAGAATTCTCTTGCACCAAGATCGTAAACCGTCCGTTTTACAAATTTCGTATCATTAAAATAACCTAATTATCACAAAAAGGGTATCACTTAGGGAGCAAAAATATTCCAAGCGAACATATAAGCACGCTTTTTTTGCAAAAAAAAGCCATTCCGCGGGGGGGAGCGACCGTCAATCTTGGCGGGGCGGCACAGCCTGGGATAGTTCCTGCGAGGTTTTGGTCGGGTCGTTCTTAAAGCCGGCCGAGCACCCGCCAACAAAAACTTTCTAAGCATATTGTCCTCCTATTCTTTTTCACAAATAAAAAAATGGCCGCCCCAGACGGGACGACCACTTTAAACTGTAGCCAGAGATTGCTTCACCCCTACGGGGTTCGCAATGACAAGCTCTTAGTTGCCGCGTTCGAAGCGGATGAAGTTCACGACCTTCAGACTGGAAAGACCGAGCTGCTTGGCAACGACTTCCTGGAGGTAGTCCTTGACAGAGAGCTTCTTCGGGTTCTTTTCGGACATGAAGAATTCCTGGTCTTCGAGAACGATTTCCTTGAGGACCTTGGCGACGCGGCCCTGGAGCTGGCGTTCAACAAATTCCGGCTTGGTCTGCTTGCCGGTCTGCTGGGCCTGGAGCTCGATCTGGGCGCGGGCAATTTCCTTTTCCTTCTCGATCGTTTCGGCCGGGACGGAAGCATCGTTCAGGGCAACCGGAGCAAATGCGGCAGCCTGCATAGCGATGTCCTTGGCGGCAGCCTTGAGGGCGGCTTCGTCGGCAGAGCCTTCGAAAGCGAGTTCGGTGATGACACCGATCTTGCCCTTCATGTGGCTGTAGACACCGAACACGGAGTTCGGGACCTTCTTGAGTTCGCCGAACTTGCGGAAGTCGATGTTTTCCTGGATCTTCACGAGAACGTCGGCGAGGCGGTCGGCGATCTTCACGCCGTCAACGACAGCGTTCTTGAGGTCGTCGACGGAGGCGATAGCCTGGGTCTCGACAGCCTTGACGGCGAGGTTCGCGAGGGCGACGAAGTCATCGTTGTTGGAAACCGGTTCGGTTTCGCAAGAGAGTTCGAACGCAGCGGCCTTGTCGGCAGTTTCCACGAGGTAGATGCGGCCTTCCTTGGCGGCCTTGTCGGCGCGCTTGGCAGCGACGGCGGCACCCTGCTTGCGCAGGAGTTCCACGGCCTTGTCCATGTCACCGTCAGTCTCGGTGAGGGCCTTCTTGCACTGCATCATGCCC
>JAEEGJ010031181.1_pt1 | contig 10348 bp, 6 predicted proteins | sample 8958761 | NCBI WGS metagenome assembly JAEEGJ01 (sample SAMN16246546, study PRJNA631951) | gut metagenome | biome: gut microbiome; feature: rumen; material: RS-attached | host: Bos | place: Iran: Karaj | collected 2018-10 | reverse complement strand
ACTTCTATTTCGCCGAACTCTTCAACTTCAGCCTGCCTTCCGATGCGCCCTTCTTCGATTTCGGGTATTTCTATCGGGGTTCAAGGATGTTGGGTGCTGGTGGCTATTTGAGAAAGAATGCAGCCGTTATGGACGAGATGGTGCTGATGGAGGAGAGTGCCGCCCCCGCGTCGATGAATCAAGCTGTCATCGAATCGGCAGATGCTGAAGAAATGGTGGAAATCACCAAACAAGAAAGCGTAGCTCCTAAGCTGGATAAAGGGGAAAAGAAAGAAGAACCCGCCGAGTCCGCTCTCCGCGAGAACTTCAACGAGACGGCCTTCTTCTTCCCGCAGTTGCGCACCAATGCAGACGGCAGCGCGACCTTCAGCTTCACCATGCCCGACGCCCTCACACGCTGGCGCCTGATGCTGATGGCCTACACCAAAGACCGCAAGACCGGACAAAACGAATACACTTTCACTTCCTCGAAGCCCGTGATGATCATGGCCGACATGCCGCGCTATATGTACGACAACGACGAACTGTGGTTCGTGGCCAACGTCATCAACACGGGCGACGAGCCAGTCACGCCCAAGGCAAAACTCGAAATCTTTGATGCGGGAACGATGCAACCCATTAATATGATTGTTTCCAACGCCACGATACCGATGGAAACAATCCAACCCGGGCGCAGCAAGGAAGTGCGCTGGAAGGTGAAAGGACAGTATGATTTGAGCCTGTTGGCTTTCCGCTTCACGGCATACGCGGGACAGTTCAGCGATGCCGAGCAGCACCTTCTGCCCGTGTTGAGCAGCGATATCTTCATGACGCAGACCCTGCCCATCACCGTGAAGGCCGAGACGGAGAAGACCTTTGACTTCGAGGCTATCGCCAACCCAGACAGCCACGAGCGCGACTACAGCCTGACGCTCAATTTCAGCACCAACCCCGTGTGGTACGCTGTGCAGGCCCTGCCTTACCTGGCCAACATCAGTACCGACCGTGCCGAGACTGCCTTCTATGTGTTCTATGCCAACACGCTCTCGTCCTACATCGCCGACCACATCCCCAACCTCTTGAACTACATCAAGAAATGGCAGATTGAGACCCCTGATGCGCTGCTCTCGCAGCTCGAGAAAGACCAAGACCTGAAGGCCATCATGCTGCAAGAAACGCCATGGGTGCTTGAGGCCAAGAGCGAGACCGAGCAACGCAGCCGCATCGCCACGCTCTTCGAGATCAACACCATCCGTAACCAGCAGACCAACGCCCTGAGACTCATCCAGCAGAAGCAGAAATACAACGGCGGCTGGTCGTGGATGGACGGTATGCCAGAGAGTCCCTACATCAGCACTTACATCTTGAGCGGCTTTGGCAAGTTGCAGAAGATGGGCGCTTGGAGTTCGCTGAGCAAGGCGGACCAAAACACCGCCCAAAGCATCTGCGACAAGGCCGTGCGTTATCTCGAATACGAGGTGGCCGAGACCTACCGTTACATGAAAGCCCACAGCAAGGGCAAGGACTGGCCCATCGGTTCCAGCACCTTGAACGAACTCTATGCTCTCAGCTTCTTCGATGTGCAAAACTCCGACAAGGACTTTGCCAAGGCCAAGGACTATTACCTCAAGAGCCTCGACAAGGAGTGGACTTCGTTCAACTTCAACCAACGCTCGAAGGGTGCTTTGGTGCTTTACCGCAACGGCAATGAGAAGACCGCCAAGCTGATGATCCAGAGTTTCAAGGAAACCGCTCAAAAGAACGAGCAAATCGGCATGTACTGGCCGAAGAAATACTTCTCGTTTGAGTCGCACATTGCCACCCACGCCAATATCATGGCCGCCTTCGCCGAAATCGACCAGAACCAGGAGATGATTGACGAGTTGCGCGTGTGGCTGCTCACCCAAAAGCAAACCACAATGTGGGAAAACTCCGCCTCCACCGCAGACGCCATCTATGCCCTGCTGATGCGTGGCAGCGACTGGTTCGAGGAAGGCAAGGAAGTCACGCTGCGCTTCGGCAACACGCCCATCAGCACCGAGGGCGGCGTGGCCGGCACAGGCTTCATCCAGCGCCGTTGGAACGCCAACGAAGTGACCCAAGACATGCGCCAACTTACCGTCAACAACCCGACCCCGCACTTGGTCTGGGGCGGCCTGTTCCGCCAATATTTCGTCCCGATTGACGAAGTGAAGAGCGACGAGTCGGGTTTCACCATCAAACGCGAACTGTTTGTGGAGACAGTGACCGACAAGGGAAAGAAGTTGGTACCTGTGGGATCTAAGGTCCCTGAGCCTGTCGAAGGGCCGACCCTTAAAGTAGGGGACAAACTCACCGTGAAAATCACTTTCACGAACCAGCAAGACATGAGTTTTGTCTTCGTCAAGGACCTCCGTGCTGCGGGTTTCGAGCCGATTGAGCAGATTTCGCGCTACGAGTACAATGACCGTATGAGCTACTACCAGAGCAACACCGACACCGACATGGAGTTCTTCATCGAGTTCCTGCCCAAGGGCACGCACCAGTTGGAGTACAGCATGTTCGTGACCAAGGAAGGCTACCTGAACAACGGCTATGCTTTAATCCAATGCCAGTATGCACCGGAGTTTAGTGCTTATTCGGATGGAATGAAAGTGAAGGTTGGAGAGTGAAGACAAGGCTTCCAAAGCCATCGTATTAGAATCATACGATTTCCCTTTTCAGCCAAATCTCAAGAAACTTGTCATAAACTTGATAAGTGTCTCTTTCCTGCGTAATCAAGTCCTTATCCAGCAGTGCATTAACCGCAGACTTCACAGCACTGGGTGAAACCAAGCCATAGCGTTTGGCAAATTTTCCGGAGGTAATATGTCGGGCTTTGCCTTCCTTGCAGATGGCTTTGAGTACCAAACTTTGCTTTTCGGGCAGTTGATACATCAAATCTTCGTAGGTAAGGGTGGTAAAATCAATGATATAGTTGATGGCAGGCTGAAGATCGGAGAGGGAGCAATGGCCGCCATCAGCAGTGCGCATGAAGAGCACGTTCATCACCTTTTGCAGGTAGAATGTGACGCCCTCGAATTGCAAATACAGTTGCTCAACTACTTCCCGATCAATGGTTTTCCCCACATGTTCAAAATGGGCTTTGCAAAACGCCCAATATTTCTCCATTTCAATTAGTTTCAAGTTCATCACCGTCACGCTTTGATAGAAAGGTCGGTTGGGAGAGACAAACATGGTGCCCATCAGATGACGCTGGGAGCCCATGAAAATGAAATTGGCATTGCTGCAATATTGGACATAGGTGCGCAGGGCAGCTTCGACATTGGTGTCGCTGTACTTCAAAATTTGCTGAAACTCATCGATGGCCACCAAACAAGGTTTATCGGCATTTTGTAAATAATGGAAAATCTCGTCCAATGTGTTGTTGGGATTGGCAATGTCACCCACCGAAACATTCCATGAAGGTTGCCCCATGGCGTCGTAAGTGATACCTGTTTTGAGTGAGTGAATCATATTAAGGAACAATTCCCAATGCCGTTTTCCTTTGGGTTTGAGGACTTCAAGGATAGTCTTACCCATTTTGTTGACCATCTCCGCCAGGGATTTGGTGGAATAGATGTCAATGATGAAAGTGTAATAGCGTTTCTTGATGTCGTTTTGCTCAAAACAATGGCGAATCAGGTCTGTTTTTCCATAGCGACGAGGTGAAATCAAGGCGATGTTGTTACCGTTTTGCAGCCAAGCGGTAATGTCTTTCGTTTCTTGAACACGGTCACAGAAATAATCTGCGCCAATATAACCATTTGTGACAAAGGGGTTTATCATATCTATATTCTATATTACGCTGCAAATATACAAATTTTGTCATAAAATGATAATCATAAAATGACAAATTTTTTATTTCACCACCACCTTTACTGTTTGCCTCAACCCCGATTCATGAGTCATGCGCAGCATATAAAACCCTTTAGTTAGCCCTTGCAGTGATAACTCAAATTGTTGCGAGCCTTCGCCAAGTTCAGCCGATTCGCGTTGCATCAGTTGGCCTTGTAGGGAATACAAGTCAAACTGCACTTGGCCTTGCAACGGGTTGAAAAAGTGTACAGTAGCTTTATCCGAAGCTGGGTTAGGCGCCACAGTGGCATAGAGATTTTGCGCTTCGTTATCTTCCACGCCCAAATGCACATCCACAGCAATTTTCATCGTCACAGGAAGATGGTCAGAGGCATCAAATAGGGCCTCCGCGACCCCGACAGGTACGGCAGCGTTGTAGCCTTGATTTGCGCTCATGTTGAAATGATGCCCATCGTTGCCCACGGCATGGAAAGAATTGTTCACATAGCGTAAATGGTTGTAGCTGAACTTGATCCAGTCGTTCATCAGGATGAAGTCGAATCGGTCGTCCAAACCGCCGCCTGAAAAACACTCGTCCGAATAGGAGCGCGTGGATTGTGTGTGATACGCGGCAAACTGGCTGTTGTTGGTCCATTCGCCCACACCGCCAAGACTCGCCAATGGGTCGATGAAAAGCACTTCGGGATGGCTATAGGTCTGGGTGAGTAGCCGATAACCGCTCTCTGAAGCACCATACATGTTGAAGTCGCCCATAATCAGCACGTTGTCATTGGCATAATGCTGGTGGATGTAGTCCATGGCGGTTTGCATCAAAGCGCGGCGTTGGCTTTCGTAGCCTTGTCCCGCCTTGGGATGGGCCACGATGCAAATGAGTTTGATAGTGTCGCCAGCGGCCAAACTTGCCGTTTTCAGATAGAGTTCATAGACATCCGTATCACGAGGATTGGTGCGCAAGGCGATGTGCTTGCTCAACCCCAATTTGCGCGAGTCGAAAAAAATGTGGTTGATGATATTGCTACCTGCATAGTTGATGATATTGTCTGATTGCCAATAGTTTGCGCCGTTGATGTTGAGGTTGTGGTTGATGAAGGCATTCTGGAGGGCTTGCGTGGCACCGAATTCGCAAACGGTCAGAATGTCGGGCTTCACGTAATCCAAGATGGTGCGGATACATTCGTCCTTGTGTTGGGTGTTGTTGTTGGTCTCGTAGCAGTCAGCAAAACCGCTGTTGTGGTTGCCATAGTTCAACAGATTGTACTGCATCACCGTGAGCATGTCTTGAGCCTGAACGAATAATGCAGTCCACAGCAATATAATAATAAGGTATATTTTGCGTTTCATTGGGTAGAATTTGTGTGGCAAAATTAGAAATTTTGGCGCGATATTTGAATTAATCTTATTTTTGCAACGGATTTTTACAATGAAGACAAAGATTAGAATCGGTTTTATAGCCTTGGTTTCCATGGTTTTACTGATGGCGACATCGGGTTGCAAGAAGGAGAAATATGCCAACTCGCCTTTGTTGGGGCATTGGGGTTGCGAGCAGTATGTGAGTTGTCGCACCGATAGTTTGGGTGTCGAAAAATGGGAAACTTTCCAATATGAAGTGGGCGAAGGGCATGGTTATGAGGTGTATTTCAATGCCGACGGAACGGGTCGACTGCTATTGAATGATAGCCCCGCCTTGATTAAGAAGTTCAATTGTGAATACGATTATAATTCTGATAGTCATATTCTTACGATTTACAATACCTCATGGATCATTTCCATATTCTCGGATGCGACCAGCGCCGACATGGTCATAGAGGAAATCACCGATAACAGCATTGTGGCTTCGTGGACCAACTATTTTTCGGAGCCAGTGCCTTTCTTTGAACGATTTTATTTGAAACGAATCAATTAATTAATAAACTTAAAAAAAGAAAAAATGAAAAAACTGAAATTGTTGGCAGTATTGGCCATTGGAGCTTTGATGTTTTCCTCGTGCTCCAAGATTGATTACAAGTCTTTCGTCGGCACTTGGGGTGTCGAAAAGATTGATTATTACAACATCGACTATGCGGGCAATCCGATAGCTGGCTCCATGGAGTCCTATGATTTCGACCCGAATTCAACCGATAACGGTATCCAGTTGATTTTCAGGGATAACAAGAAGGGCGAAATGCGCGACAGTGCCATCGACTCGTTGGCAGTCATTGACGAAGAAACCGGTGAAATTGACCACTACATCGTTTGTCCCGACACGGTCATGGTGTATCCTTTCGTTTATACCTACGACGAATCCAGCAAATCTCTTTACATGGAGATGGACTACGGCGATCGTATCAGAACCTTCAGGATGTATATCAGTAATTTCACTGACAACTCGTTCATATACGAGAATGAATATATTAAGGACTATGTGGAGAAGGCTTATCTGAAACGTATCAGCAATACGACTTCGAAGTCGGCAAGCCGCGAGATGAAGAAGCATCCGCATAAGCCGGGTTCATTCCTGAGCGGCAGATAATTGTCGTATTTTTGGAAAAGCATTGCCGTGCATGTCATTCCGTTTTGGAATACATGCACGGCAAATTTTTTATTCGACAAACAGCATCAAACCTTTCAGATACGCTCCTTCGGGGTGGAAAATGTTGATGGGATGGTCGGCGGGTTGCGTCAGCTGGTCGATGATTCTCACATTGCGTTTGGCCTCGATGGACGCTGCGGTCACAATGCCTTGGAAGGTGGCCTTGTCGACGGCTTGCGAGCAACTGAAGGTGAACAGTAGTCCGCCCTTAGCAATGCGCTTGATGGCCTCCATGTTGATGAACTTGTAGCCGCCCAAGCCCCGGTGCCTGTCTTGGTGCCGCTTGGCAAACGCTGGCGGGTCGAGGATGATGAGGTCGAAAGCACCTTCGCGCATCTGCGTCACATATTCTTTCATATCGGCCACGTGGCAGGCATTTTCTTCTTTTGAAAAGCCGTTCAGCTCAAGGTTAGCCTCTGCAGCGGCAATGGCTTTCTTGGAGGCATCGACGGTGATGGCTCGATGCGCTCCGCCTTTCAGTGCCGCCACGGAGAAGCCGCCTGTGTAGCCGAAAGCATTGAGTACCGTCTTGCCTTGGGCGAAGCGGCGCACCAATTCACGGTTCTCGCGTTGGTCGAGGAAAAATCCGGTCTTTTGGCCTTCCTCCCAGTTGGGATGATAGCGGCAGTCGTTTTCCAAAATCACCTCATCGAGTTGACCTCCAAGTAGATAACCATCCTCAATGATGGCGTCTTCCTTGCCCATGCGTTGCATGGCTTCGGCACTCTTGTTGTAGATGGCTTGCAGGCCGAGTTCGGGCATGAGTTTCAGGGCGCGGACGATTTCCTTAAGGTGAAGTGCCATGCCTTCGGTTTGGGCTTGCACCACGGCGGTGTGGCCGTAAATGTCGACAATCAATCCAGCCAGACCATCGCCTTCGGAATGGACAAGGCGAAAACAGTTGGTGTGGGGATTGTCGGTCAGTCCCATGGCTTTGCGCACAGCGTAGGCTTGGTTGAGGCGGTCCAAGAAGAACCATTCGTCGATTTTGCGGTTGTCGAAGCTGAGCATTTTCACGGCGATGCTGTCCGATTCGCAGAAGCCCGTGCCAAGGATTTCGCCATTGTAATCGGTGACGGTGACAGTGTCGCCGGCTTGCAGGCCCTGCGCTGCATCGTGGATGGCGCCTGAGAACACCCACGGGTGGAAGCGCCGGATGGCTTCGTCTTTGTTGGGATTCAGTCTGATGACGGGATAGAGCGGGGTTTGTTCCATTTTTGTTCAGATTTTGGCGCAAAGATAAGAAAATAACGGATTCATTTCCGTAACTTTGCACCAAATTTGAAACAATGAACAACTGCTTCACTATCGGAGGTCAAATCGTCGACCTCGTCAATTCTAAGATTTTTTCGGGTGTCATTGTCGTTGAAGACGGCAAGATTACCAAGATTGAGGAACAGCCCGTCGGCAACACACAGTACATCATGCCGGGTTTCGTCGATGCGCATGTGCACATCGAAAGTTCCATGTTGGTGCCTTCGGAATTTGCTCGTTTGGCGACCTGTCACGGCACAGTGGCCACCGTCAGTGACCCACACGAAATTGCGAATGTGCTCGGCAAGAACGGCATCAAATACATGATAGAAAACGGAAAAAAGGTGCCGTTCAAGTTCTTCTTCGGTGCACCGAGTTGTGTGCCTGCCACCGCTTTCGAGACGACAGGAGCCACCCTCGATGCCAACGACATTGAGGAGATGATGGCCGAAGACGATATCTACTATCTTTCGGAAGTGATGAATTACCCCGGTGTCGTCAACGAAGACCCCGAGCTGATGCGTAAAATCGCTGCCGCCAAGCGTTACAAGAAGCCCATCGATGGTCATGCGCCGGCAGTGACGGGCGACGACTTGCAGAAATACGTTAGTGCGGGCATCACCACCGACCACGAATGTTTCCGTTTGGCGGGTGCCTTGGAGAAAATCAGCCTTGGCATGAAGATTCTCATTCGTGAAGGTAGCGCAGCTCGTAATTTCGAGGCTTTGATACCGCTGATGGCCACCCACCCTGACAAGTTGATGTTCTGTTCCGACGACAAACACCCCGACGAGTTGGACGATGTCCATATTGACGTGCTGGTGCGTAAGGCCATCGCCTTGGGCTACAATGTGATGGATGTGCTGAAAGCCGCTTCGCTCAATGCTGTCAAGCATTATAATCTCAATGTGGGTATGTTGCAACTGGGCGATGATGCCGATTTCATCGTCGTCGACGACTTGCGCCATCCTGTCGCCAAGCAGACCTATATCAGAGGTGTGCTGGTGGCGGAAAACGGCGTGTCGAATATCCATTACAAAGAAACCCTGTGCCCAAACATCTTCAAAGCCGAGTTCATCCATGCCGACGACATCTTCCTGCCTGATAAGGGCAAGAAAATCAAGGTGATCCAATGCCAAGACGGACAACTGATTACCAAGAGTTTTGTTGCCGAACCCAAGGTGGAAAACGGGGGCATCGTGAGTGACTTGGGCCGCGACATCCTGAAAATCGTGGTCGTCAACCGCTATCAACCCGCCAAGCCTGCTGTGGCTTTCGTTAGGGGCTTTGGGCTGAAGCGCGGTGCCTTGGCCTCGAGTGTGGCGCACGACAGCCACAACATCGTATCGGTGGGTGTCACCGACAAGGATATTCTACATGCCGTCAATCTGCTCATTGAGCACACTGGTGGCGTGACGGCTTATTGTAGCACAGAGATGGTGGCGGTGCCCCTGCCTGTGGCCGGATTGATGAGCAACGAAGACGGTTATGAAGTGGCGCAAGCCTACCAGAACGCCGATGCCTTGGCAAAACGCTTTGGTTCAACGCTTTACGCGCCATTCATGACTTTGGCATTTATGGCGCTTCTCGTTATCCCCGAACTGAAAATCGGCGACCAAGGGCTGTTTGACGTCAAGAAGTTCAAGATTACTTCTATTTACGACTCAGAGGATGTTTAACCGATAGGCATCCTGCTTCACGAAAATGGCCAGCATCATGGTGAAAGCCAACATGCTTGACCCGCCGTAACTCAAGAAAGGCAAAGGAATGCCGATGACGGGCACCAAGCCGATGGTCATGCCGATATTGATGGCCACATGGACAAAGATAATGCCCGCGATGCTGTAGCCATACACGCGACTGAAAGTCGACCTTTGCCGCTCAGCCAATATGATAATGCGCACCAACAACGCCACATAGAGCAACACCACGGCGGCAGTGCCCAAGAAACCACCTTCCTCGCCTACGGTGCAGAAAATGAAGTCGGTATGCTGCTCGGGAACGAAGTCGTATTTGGTTTGGGTGCCTTGCAGGAAACCCTTGCCCGTGAGCCCGCCCGAACCGATGGCAATCTTCGATTGGTGCACATTGTAGCCGTCGCCTTTTGGGTCGTCTTTCATGCCCAACAGCACTTCAATGCGCGAGCGTTGGTGTTCTTGCAAGATTTTGTTGAAGGAATAGTCGACCGAGAACACAAAAACGAACATGAAAAGGAAGACAGCGACCATCGTGACGATGCCTTTCTTCTTGGTAATCAGGTAGTAAGTGAGTGTTAGGATGAATAGGCTGCCCAAAATGATGTACATGATTTTTTGGCTCCAAACCAAGGTGAAGACAAACAACAGTATAGCCACTACTCCGGCAATCATGACCAAACCCGTTCCAGGGAAACCTTCACGATACAGCACAAAAATGAATGAAACGAAAACGATGGCCGAACCCGTGTCGTTTTGGAGCAGTACGAGTGCCATGGGAGCAAGAATAAGAAGAGCGGCAACAATTTGATGTTTACGTTTTTGCAGGTCGACATCGAGACGGCTGAGATAGCCCGCCAAGGCCAATGCAGTGGCCATCTTCGCAAATTCGGAAGGCTGAAACTTGACACCCGCGCCGAGGTCAATCCATGAGGTGGCACCTTTGGTGGCCTTTCCGTAGACCAACACGACGAACAAACTGGCCAAGAAAAAAATGTAGATCCACAACGAGAAA
>JAEEGJ010031180.1_pt1 | contig 10348 bp, 12 predicted proteins | sample 8958761 | NCBI WGS metagenome assembly JAEEGJ01 (sample SAMN16246546, study PRJNA631951) | gut metagenome | biome: gut microbiome; feature: rumen; material: RS-attached | host: Bos | place: Iran: Karaj | collected 2018-10 | reverse complement strand
GCAAATCATGTTCTGTAGTAAATCTAGAGTCTCTGACATATATTGTTCCGCCTTTAAATAATCATTACTCTTCCAATAGAATAAAGATAATGCGTATTCAGAGATTATGAAATTATTAGTATCTCCATTAGACCTAAAAAATGAAATAGCTTCTTTTGCATTTTGAATAGCCTTTATTGTATCTCCCATTTCAAAATACACATGAGACAATAAGATTTTACCTTGTTCGATACCATATTGATTCTTATCAAATTGAAAAGCTTGTTTAATACATTCTTTTGCACTATTGAATTGTTTATTAAGTACGTAGTATTGCGCAAGTATAATAAGATGTAAAGCATATGCTTTATCATCTCGCATATTTTTCAAAAAACAGACATTTTCTTTTTCCGTATTAATTGCGTCTATTATTTTTCCTTCTTTTTTATAAATCCTAGCCAATGATTGACGGAAATTAATTCTGTCATAATCAAGTCTCCGTTTGATTTGAGACACTGCATATGGTGTAATAATTGTACTATCACCTAAACGTTCCGCATCTGCACGTATTATTTTATTCACGTCATCATATTCATTTAATAGTGAGATTGCTTTCTTTATAAAAAGTTCTGCATCAGACATCTTTTCTGCTCGTTGATAATAATCACTAATATGATTATATGTTTCCGCTAATGACAACCAGTCTTTTGCACTTTTAAAAATATCAACTGAAGCACTTTGTAATTCTATCGATTTCTCAAAATTATAATTAAGTCCGTACACCCATGCTAAATCCCCCATTAACTCTGCATACTTAATTGACTTAATATTTAGTGAATCATATATCTTTTTTGCAGAAATCCCTGTCTCAATAGCCATGTTTATGATGCCTGCATATCGTAGATATTTACATTTTAACCCCAATAGCTCAGCATTGCTTTCACCTTCACTCTTTTCACTTCGTTCCAAAAGTGTTATAGCCATATTACATAAGTCAATTGCGCTATTATTGTCGCCTATTATGGAATAAAGCAAAGCAAGCCTTTTATATGGTATAACCACTGATTGAGATGAGATACATAGAACATCTGACTGGTGTACAAGTCTCCCTTTTAAATTTTCCATTTTTTCATACAGTCTCTCTTTTTCACCATTTTTGAATAAATCATATAGTTCATTGACTTCCTTGTCATAATTATCTATATGAAAATTATTTTGTGCAATGCAATTAAAGCGCATGAACAATAGAAAAACAAAAAAGAAAAATAGTTTCATTGTTAATATTATTTTACTAGGGTCATGAAATCTAATAAATGATGGTGGTAAAAACTAATATCAAGATCTTTGCCACCATCATTTATTTTGCAGGTTATTTAAAACTGTCAAAACTGGTTCCTCTTATTGATGCGACCTTAGATATCTTATTATATTTGTTTTCGTCGTCTCCAAAAGTAACGAACTGGTAATTGCCACCAAAGACAACTCTTCTGGTACCTGAAATAACTCTTTTCAACCTAGAATTCCACGAATCACAAGCGAATGCTACAGCATTATAATCTCCATAATCCTTTTTCGGCAATATATTTTTAGCCAAGACCATCTTGAAGTTATCCTTGCTGTATTCAAAGAATATAATATCTTCTGTTGAATTAATAACTTTCCATGTCCATCCAAAACTTGGCATGATCTGGTTAAAAATCGTTTCCCATTCTGTTGCGTCATAACCTCCTCTTGAATAACCAGAAATGTTGGCAGTTACGAAGTCTAAGCACTTAACTATTTTTTTCATATTTATAATGGCATAAAAATCGGCCTCGGCTTCACGAGGAACTTGTCTGTACATCTCATCTATTGTGCTTTTGAATTGTTGTGTGAGATCATTCACTTTCACAGTATTCGAATGATGATAAGGATTATCCAAGAAAGAGCCGGTTAATTCTGTAAGAGCGTTTGTCATATCCCTTACTACTTGCGACTGAGCATTCATTCCTAGTAAAGGTATGAGCGCATATACAAACATCAAAAATAAATGCTTTTTCATAATTGATTTAAATCTTTTAGGTTCTTTGCTGCAAAGATACAACTTTTTCCTAAAAGAAAAGAAGATTCTATCATAAAAATGATGTAATCACAAGGCTTGTTATTGGTAAATACTTGTATTTATAGATAGGTCGTAATAAATTTGCATCAAATAATAAAAAAAATATGATTGGAGTGGTTACCTTTTCACTTTGTTGGGTATAAAGAGTCAAAGAACAACAAATTAGTAGTAACAATTTTAAAATAACAATTATGAAAAAGTTAATGATGACTCTAATTACAATCGCAATTGCCATCACAGCAAACGCACAGTACAACACCAACTATTACAATCAGTATGGTAGCAGTATCGGTTCTTCTTCGACTCGCTCTAACTATGGAGGAGGCTACAACACCAACTATTACAATCAGTATGGTGGCAGCACTGGTAGTTCAACTACACGTTCGAATTATGGGGGTGGATATACCACGAACTACTACAATCAGTATGGTAGCAACACAGGTAGTGTTACGACTCGTTCCAACTATGGTGGCGGTTATACCACAAACTATTACGACGAATACGGTGAAAGTACTGGTAGCTCTACTACGTACTCTAACTATGGAGGTGGTACAACAACTAACTACTATGACCAGTATGGTGGCAGTATTGGCTCGTCAACTACCAGTAAAAACTATAGTGGTGGCTATACCACGAACTATTATGACGCCTATGGTAATAATGTAGGGTCAAGCTATGACTGGTAAGAAATTGTGGGTTTCACAAGCCTTGTTATTACGTTTCGCTTGCTTTTATGAAAAATATGACATATATTTGCCACCGAAATGAACGACTAAAACAAAGAGAACTATGAAGAAGAGAATGTTAACTATTACAGTGATGACATTAATGTTGGCTATTACAGCCAATGCGCAGGTGGGGGCCTACGACAGAGCAATACCATTGCCAACCAGGGATTTGTATGACACGCAGACAATGAGCATGGCTTTGGCACATGCACAGATGGCTGCACGAGTTGAAGCTCAGAGGAGAGAACTGTTCAGTATCTATGCGAACAAAGCCGTTGAAGCATATAACAACAGTCAATGGGTGCTTGCTATTAATTGTGTCAATACAGCTCTAGAGACAACGTATTACAATGCTGATGTGTACTATATTCGTGGTGTTGCATACGAGAAGTTGGGCTATTTCCGTGATGCCAAGCGAGATTACAGGAAAGCAAAAAAATATGGCAACGAATACGCTGAAAGTGCTTTGGAATCACTAACGATTAAAATGAAGAAAAAATAAACACGTACAACTATGAAAAAGGTAACTATGTTTTTGATGGTCTTAGTTTTCGCCATCAGTGCTAACGCACAGTACAATGTCGGTACATCATCAAGATATACTGACAGTTGGGGTAATTCCACTAGTACCCATCGCAATCAGTATGGTCAGACAACTGGCACTTCCTCGTCGTACACTGATAGTTGGGGTAACACGACAACCACTCATCGTAACCAGTATGGCCAGACGATAGGCACTTCGTCTTCTTATACCGATAGTTTTGGTAATACAACTACCACTCACCGCAATCAATATGGACAAACGATAGGTTCGTCATCCAGCTATACAGATAGTTTTGGAAACACATCGACAACATACTCCGATCCATACGGAAGGAGTACAGGCTCGTCTAGTACATACACTGATAGTTGGGGAAACACTTCAACAACCTACAGAAACAGTTATGGCCAGAGCATCGGTTCTTCGTCGAGCTACACCAATTCGTTTGGAACCACTACAACCCAACAAAATAGTAGCAATCCGTATACTACTATCTGGACGTGGTAAAATTGGAATAATGAAACTGAATTGAACTGCCAAGGATTTCTTGGCAGTTCAATTATCTATTTGATCTTGTTTTTCCTCGTCTGAGGGATTTTTCGAATTCTTTATTATATTCAATGAGTTCAGGTTCTTTGCTGGTTAACGAAGCCACATAGCGGGCTTCGTCATGCATATAGAGCCACTCCTTAAGGGTGTCAAAGCTTTGCTCTGACATTATTTCTTGGATAAACTCCTGTTTAAGTGATTCTATTGACTTGTCTTCCATAACTCTTATTTTAAATACGAATCAGCCATCAGGTCCTTGCGGCCGATAAGGCTGAAGATGGTGATTTATACAAAGCCCCCAGCATAATAGCTACGAGCAATGTAAGGAGACGGTTCGTAATAGGCACTAGTATTATAATTGTCAATGACTTCACAAATAGGATCATTATAGATGCGAAGGATGGCATCTGCGTAGTCTTCACCTGGCTGTATGGTATTAAGAATCATACGCTTATAAACTTTCCCCATTTGTGTTGCGGTAGGGATTTTCGGGCAAAGCTCAGCATCTACTTTCGTGATATCATAATCGCCCGACTGAAGGTGATATTCGTCAATCCAGTCTGCTACTACAGCCAATGGATTCTCAGAATGCAGTGTATCTGCCAATGACAACTTCTTAGCTAATTCATCATGGCCCATCATGTTTGCTACATATTTGTTGGGCTGCTTCAAATGGCGTGCAACCCGCTCTATCATATAGCAGACAAAATAGAGGTCGTCAGTGCTTATCTCTTCGTCAGGAAAGAATACGTTTATCATAAGCTATAGCTCTTTTCAAAAACAATAGAATCTAATTCCACTACAACATTGCTGCCGTGAAAAATAGTTATACTATCTGTCATTCCATAATAATCTTTCTGCAAAGTTAAAAAGATTATTTCAATAATGCAAATTATTTGGAGGAAATTATACAAGAGAGAATTTTCGCATAGTCTCCCCTCAATCATTTGAGACAGGAACTTCGATTCACGCTAAGGAGTTGTATCTGTTGACCTGTCCCTGAGATTCCGCTCCTTGTCAGTCTTCACTACTTTAGCCAGCCTCTGGTACAACACTTTTCTCAAGAGAAGGAATACTAAAGCGACATTTTTTAAAATTATTCATCACTATATCCCAGTATGTCGCCCGTACTTTGTGTTGATGTTAACTGCTGCAAAGGTACATGATGTGTTTCATTCTTAAAAAGACATAAAAACGATGGTGTTTTCCATCTGTTTTCGTACCTTTGCATAAGATAGACGAAAGTTTAAGGAATAAAAATGTAAAGACATGTTAGAGCATATTGTAGAATTCACGGCCTGGCCAATACTGACAGGCATTTTGATAGGCTATGTAGCCAACCGCATTATGAGCGGTGAAGGCAAAGGTTGTTGCATGAACCTCCTGATAGGTATCATTGGCAGCTACGCAGGTACATTCATCAGTCACCTGCTGAACATAGAACTCTTTGGTAAGGGCTACCTCACCAACTTCGTGTTCTGTGTTGTAGGTGCAGTCAGTGTGCTATGGATTTGGAAAAAACTTTTTGATTGATGAGAAGATAAGAGACAAGGATTTTTGGAGGTGAGACTAACGTATATTTTTCATAGTGGCTTTGTTTTGGAGACTAAGGAATCCATCTTAATATTTGATTATTGGATGGATTTGAATGGTGTCGTGCCACTGTTTCTGAAGAAAGACAAGCCCATCTATGTATTTTCCAGTCACTTCCACGAAGACCACTTCAATAGTGCCATCTTCGAATGGAGAAAGCTGCATGATAAAATCACCTATATACTATCCAAGGATATATATAAGCATCGGAGAGCCCAGAGAGAAGATGCCGACGTATGGTTGGCCAAGGGCGGCACATGGTCAGACGGCACTGTATCTGTTTGGGCATTAGGCAGCACAGACAGCGGTGTGTCGTGGATTGTAGAGACAGAAGGTAAACGTATCTTCCATGCCGGTGACTTGAACAACTGGTATGCGCGATTTCTGCCAGAAGCCGTACCTGGTGAGACTATCTATAGTGAGGAATTCGATGAAGAGATAGACCCGATTGCCCATGAGAAACAATACCTTGGCGAGTTGAAGGATATTCGCAAGATTGCCGGTAGCTTCGACGTCGTGATGTTTCCTGTTGACGGTCGTATCGGCAATGGTTATACTCTCGGAGGACGGCAGTTCATCGAGCGCTTCAAGGTCGGCCTTTTTGTACCCATGCACTTCGTGGCCAGCGGTTTTGAGTCAGCTTGGCGTATGAAGGAGTTCACGGAAGAGAAAGGAATCCCCTTCTGGGAAATAAGCAGAGAAGGCGAAAGCTACACGATAGATTAATGGGCAATGCGATATTAATGTTTCCATGGTGCAAAGGTAAGGAAACAGTTCATATGAGAAAAAGACAGCGAATAGCAAAATAAGTAAGAATTCGTCAAGGAATGCGAAAAAGTAATGCCAAAAGTGAAAATTTCCTTCAAAAAGTTTGGAAAAACCAAATCCTTTATTTACCTTTGCGATGTTAGGTAAATAACTAATTATCAAATAATTATATAATAATTTATGCAAAATATTAGTAATAATTTTATCGGATTATTGAATAAGATTCAAGAAAAGAAAAAGGGTGATAATATCCAGCAATATTTTGCTGAGGTGGCCGACTACCTCTTTAAGCATGTAGCTATTCAAGCAGGAGAAACGAGGTTTACTTTTGCTGAAATAGAATTCTACTATTATAAAGAAGGAGAATTTGAAGGCCCGTTATATAATTGTACCTATCCACGCACGCGAAAAGCGGGGAAGTTTTTCTGGCATTATAGCGGTATGGACATCTGCTTTGAAAGTAGTGAGGAAAAGAAGTACTTCGGTGGCATCCTTATAAGAAGCATCAAAAGAGGAAGTGAAATCATCGCCGGGCCGATGCGCTGTTCTGATGAAATCATGAATAGCTGTGACGGAGAACTACCATATCTGGTGGATTGTGAAACTGCTTGCGAGACTCCCGATTCAACTATCCGATATGGGATTGAAGAAGATAAGAATCAAGACAAGAAGTTTTGTTTCTTTATTGAACCCGATTCATGGAACAGGAAACGAGAAGGCGTCTTAGTAGCTGATAAAACAACTGGTCGTTATAAGACAGTATCAAAAACCGACTACTATACAGCGGAACCCAAGAAAAGATAATAAAATGATGACAACCGATTTTCAGACCACCAAGGTGTATTTTTCATCTTGGCTTCCTACGACTTGCCCTAAACTTTGGGCGTCGATGCGTGACGTATTACAGAATGAAGGAATTGGCTATGCGTTTCTAAGGGATACAGCAGACATCTGGTGCAGGGATTATATGCCCATACAGACGAGTTCTGAGGAAATGGTGGTTTATCAATATCGCCCTGACTATCTGTCGACACAAAAAATGTGCAAATATATAACTAATACGGAATTAATGCTAGAACAAATTAAGCATGAATATCCCGATGTAGTTGTTAAATATCTGAATTTGGTCATAGATGGTGGAAACGTCGTAAAATGTGACGATACGATAGTGATGACAGAGAAGGTGTTCAAGGAGAATCCCGACTGGCCAGAGTTTATGATTATCGACAAACTGCAGGAAGCCTTTGGCTGCGAGGTACTTTTCCTTCCCTGGGACAGAACGGAAGAATATGGTCATAGTGATGGAATCCTCCATTATGTTGGTAACAATCGTGTATTGCTGACTAATTATGGTGACTTTTCCCCTTCCTATTACAGAAGTTTCAGGGAAAAACTGGAAAAAAAGTTTGAAGTAATACCGCTCTCTTATCCCATCAAGAATAAGAGTGAGCATAGCTGGGCATATATTAATTACCTTCAAGTAGGTAATCTGATTATGGTTCCTCATTTGGGAATTCCCGAAGATCAGTTGGCCATAGAGCAGATTCAGCGTGCTGTGCCAGAATCAATGCGAGTAGTCAGCATACCCGCGATGGAAGCTGTCAGTAAAGGCGGTGCGTTGAACTGCGTTTCATGGAATATCGATGATAATATTTCTAAGCATCAAGTTCCAATTATTGAGATGATATCACCCTTACAAAAAGGAGCGTTTAGCGATACAGTTATTTTCAAAGTACTGCAGCAGCGCCTTGATTTCCCTCTTTCAGAAGATATGTGGGAAGACATCAACGAGGCATTCAGTATCTATTGGGATGTAGAGGTTGGCATGGGCAATTTGTTTGATATTGATAGTATGTTCATATCTATCAAACATCAGCTCATGAGAAGAGGCAGGCTGTTTCCAGATGAAAGACTATGGCGTGTTGTAAACGAGATTTATGACTTTATTAGTCAAATACCCGGTGTTGTTTTGCCGGCTGACTAATATGAATAGAGCGACAGCCCTCACAGACCGCCGCATTATCTTAAAAAGACATAAAAACGATGGTGTTTTGCTCGTTAATTCTTACCTTTGCACAAGTAATAAAGCAAAGAAAGAGTATGACAGAGCAATTTGAAGATCAGCTGCACCAGGACCTGCACCAGTTTCTTCTTTCCATGAAGGAAGTGGACGAGCGTATGCCGGAGTGCCCCGATGTCGAGGATAAATGGGAAGTCATTGCCAAGGCCTATATACCCGATGGCATCAGGGAGTTTCAGGACTTCCCGTCGGCATCCCTTGGTTGGATGATGTACATTGGTATGGCCGTTGCCAAGATGTGGGACACAGATTGGGATATTTATTCCAAGGTGGCTGACCTTTATGTATATATGCGCGACAAGCGCGGTTACGACTCTATGGATGAATACATCCGTGAGGAGGTTCTTCTGCTTCAGGGTGCAGACTATGCCATGCTGGAGAAGTTGACAGGCGAATGTGCCTCCCGCGTCTATAATGCGTTGATGCACCAGCATCTGGAGCCCGGCACAAAGGAGGCTTTTAACAGCTATGTAGCCTGCCTGCACCAGCTATATCTGTTCGGTGCCGCCATACAACTGAAGCGAATGGGTTATCACATGACACAAATGAATTGACAAAAGATAAACAGACTATAACTACCTATCGCAACATGGGAATGCAAGTGCAGAAAACAACTATGGAGGTCATATTATAAAAGGACACCAAAAGAGTCACATCCCTGACATTCTTAAAGTTACCTAAGCTTCCGGCCACGGCTCGAACTCCAATTCAAGTTCTACCCAACGGGGATCATCGTGAACGGTAGAAACTTTTTGGTTAGCCACTCCCAACCCCAGCAGACGGATGGGATGCGAATGATATTCTACGTCGGCCATCAGTTGTTTGGCCAGCGGCAGAATCTCGTCTTTCGTTCGGAGTATATGGTCGACCGTTATGCTGCGCGTGATTTGCTGGAAATCTAAGAATTTTACCTTCAGCGTCAATGTACGCCCTTCAAAGTCTGTCTTCTCGATGCGGCGTACCAGTTCCAGAACGGTGTTATACAGATGAATGGTGACAGCAGCGTTGTCGTAGATGTCCTTTTCAAAGGTCTGTTCGCAACTGACAGACTTGCGCTCCCATTCAGAAATGACGGGACGCTCGTCAATGCCGTTGGCAAAGTCGTGGAACACGCTGCCCATCTTACCAAATTCCTGCGTCAAGCGAGTCAATGACACCTTTCTCAAGTCAGCACCAGTAAAGATTCCCATACGGTGCATCTTCTCTGCCGTCTTGTTGCCAATACCCCATATCTTTTCCACCTTCAGCTGAGCGATGAAGTCCAATGCCCGGTCAGGATGGATAACAGTCAATCCATCCGGTTTACGCCAGTCGGATGCTATCTTTGCCAGGAACTTGCAGTAACTTACTCCCGCAGAAGCCGTCAGTCCAGTGGTCTTCAATATGCGCTGCTTGATTTTCCGTGCAATCTCAACACCCAGTTTCATATCTTTCTTATTCTGCGTCACGTCCAGGAACGCCTCGTCAAGAGAGATAGGCTCTATCAAGTCCGTATAGTCGTGAAAGATTTCGTGCAACTGCGCAGACACCTCCTTATACCGCTGGAAATGCGGCTCTACGATGATAAGCTGCGGACAGAGACGTTTGGCCACCTGTATGGACTGTGCAGAATGAACACCAAAACGACGGGCCTCATAGCTGGCCGTAGACACCACGCCACGCTCTGCGTCGTGTCCTACAGCTATCGGTTTACCTTTCAGTTCTGGATTGTCACGCTGTTCTACAGCCGCAAAGAACTGGTCCATGTCAACATGAATAATCTTCACTTCATCTCTTTCTCCTCAAGGATTTTCTGATTTTCTCCAGCATCGCTTGACACCATGCCTGTGTGCCAGGCTTCTGATAGCGGTGGTTGCCTGTAGCCGACGGTGTAAAAATGGTTCCGGCATTAGGTGTAAGAGTGACAATGCCACGCTCTGAGAGTGTGAACAGCTCGTCGCCTTCTACGGCCTGAATCACGACCATCGGATCCCACATCTTCTGTCCAGTGTCGCAGTCGTATTTCATGT
>JAEEGJ010031175.1_pt1 | contig 10350 bp, 6 predicted proteins | sample 8958761 | NCBI WGS metagenome assembly JAEEGJ01 (sample SAMN16246546, study PRJNA631951) | gut metagenome | biome: gut microbiome; feature: rumen; material: RS-attached | host: Bos | place: Iran: Karaj | collected 2018-10 | reverse complement strand
ATGCGGCGGGCCTCGTCATAGATGCCGCCGGTCCAGGCGCGCGGGGCCGGGTCGATCTCGAACTGGTAGCCATACACGACGCCGCGGGCATCGTCCTTGTGGCTCCGCAGCTGCACACCGGAATTGATGCCTTCCGTCAGGAAGTCGAACTCCAGAATGAAATCGCCGTACTCCTTCGTGGTAGCGAGGAAGGAGTTCACCTTGCTGTTGGTGGCCGTACCCACGATCATGCCGTCCTTGGCGGCGTACTTCGCCGTGCCGGTCACTTGTTTCCAACCCTTGAGGTTCCTGCCGTTGAACAGCGGTTCCCACGGCTGGGCGTTTGCGAGGGTCGCCGCCAGGGCGAGACCCAGTATCAGTGCTAACTTTTTCATATCCTACATTTTATAGTACTCTTCCCATCCCTTCCGCGGCGGGATTCCCACGAGGAGCGCATTGGCGAAAGGATCGTTCACGATCTTCTTGGAAGCCGGGTCGAAGAGGAGCTTGCGGCCGGTGCGGATGGCGACGACACCCAGGGCGAAGGTCTGGCACATGGGGCCGAAGATCTCGAACGACGAACGGGTCTTCTCCAGACCCTGGCAGGCGAGGAGGAAGTTCGCGAAGTGGTTGGAGAAGTTGCTCTCATCCGGAACTTCGGGGAGGCGGGAGGCCATCTCGAGGGCCTTCTCCTTCGGGATGATTTCCAGCGGAGCGCCGTGGCTGCGTCCTTTGAAGGTCAACTCCTTGGAATAGATGATCTTACCCGGGCTCAGGGACGACGGGGTGAAGGTGCCGTCCATGTTGGTGGCGGGGATGTCGGCAGCATTGCCGGTCGTGGAACCGTAGCCGGCCGGAAGCGGCGGGAAGTTCTTCTGACCGTCGTACCACATCATTTCCACCGGCGGCATGTCACCGCGGGGACCGAACTTGAAGCGGAGGGTCGTCTCCTGCGGGAAGAAGAAGTCGTTGGCTCCGGTAAGCTTGAGCGGCTCGATCTCATAGGGCAGACCCAACTCCAGGAACTCGTGGCAAGTGTCGATCAGGTGCGCGGCCCAGTCGCCGATGGCGCCCATGCCGAAGTCGAACCAGCCCCGCCAGTTGCCGGGATGGTACTTCCCGTTGTAATCATGCCATTGGGCCGTGGTGAGCCAGGTGTCCCAGTCCATGCCCGCGGGCAGCGGTTCCGCCTCCGGGAACTTTTTGATGTTCACGTCGTAAGGATGCCAGCGGCGCCAGTCGTTGTGGTGCGCGACGATCTTGTACACATCCTTGATGATGCCGGCTTCCTTCCAGGCCTTGAACTGGAAATAGTTCTCCTCCGAGTGGCCCTGGTTGCCCACCTGGGTCGCCAATTCGGGATGCCGCCGGGCGGCGTCCATCAGAAGTTCGCACTCGTAGAAGGTCCGGGCCATGGGCTTCTCCACATACACGTGCTTGCCGCAGTGCAGGGCGAGCATCGCGACGGGGAAATGGGCAAAGTCCGGAATGGCGATGCACACGGCGTCGAAATGGTCCGCGTACTCGTCAAAGAGCTTGCGGAAGTCCTTGAACAGCTTCGCCTTGGGGAACTTGGCGATGGTCTCGCGGCTGCCGGCGCTCTCCGGATCCACGTCGCACAGGGCGACGATGTCGCAGAGTCCGGTGTTCATAAAGTCGTTGATGATCTGCGCACCGCGGTTTGCAATGCCGATGGCGGCGAGGCGCACCTTGGCCCCTTTCTTGGGGGCCGGGCTGTCACCGGGTTCCATCGCGGAAAGATGCTGCATGCCCAGAATGGCGCCGGCCGTTCCAAGGCCGGCCGTCTTGAGAAAAGTCCGTCGTTCCATATAGTTTCAGTGTTTTCGTGCTTCGATCTTTACAAAGATACAACAATTTAAGTTCATCTTCTCATTTTCCCCAGGATTTATCGGGTTCGCTTCCCATTTCCAGCACCAGGCGACCGCCGGCCATCAGGGCTTCGTGGGAAAGGAAGGGCCCCTCCAGCGGCTGTCCGTTCAGGGTGGCCGACCGGATGTATTTATTATCCCTGGAAGCGCCCCGGGCGATGATTTCGAAGGTCTTGCCGCCGGAAAGATGCATCCGCGCCTCCGGGAACACCGGCGAGCCGATGGCGTATTCCGCCTTCCCCGGGGTTACAGGATACAGGCCCAGGGAGGACCACACGACGAAGGAGGTCATGCCGCCGCCGTCCTCGTCACCGGGAACGCCCATCAGGTCGTTCCGGAACCAGGTCTCCAGCAGTTGCCGGATGCGTTTCTGCGTCTTCCACGGCGCGCCAGCATAGTTGTACAGGTAAGGGATGTGGAGCGAAGGCTCATTGGCCATGGAGAACTGGCCCACGTTGCCGGTATGGTCCGGGATCATCGCGTAGAAGTCGTTCTTGCTGCGCCCCAGCGGGGTGGCGAACGTCTCGTCCAAGTTCCGTACGAAGGCCTCCGGGCCGCCCATCAGGCCGATCAGGCCGGGGATGTCGTGCTGGACGTCCCAGCGGTACACCCAGGCGTTGTTCTCCCCGTAGTATTCCCGGGCGCCCATTCCGCCGTCGAAACTGTAGTCCAGCGGCTGGATGAAGTTCCCGTCGGCATCTTTGGGATGGAAGAATCCCGTCGCCCCGTTATACAGGTTGCGGTAGTTCTGCGAGGCCTCCCGGAATGCGTTGCCGGTGGCGAAATCCTCCACGGAGTCGGCGATGACGCCCATGCACCAGGCGTCGTAGGAGGTTCCGAGGGTGACGGCGACCGGCTGACGCTTCTCGAACCAGTGGACATTGGGGTCTGTCTCCGGCTCGCCCTTCCTGAGGGCCGGGATGTACCCCTTCTCCCAGAAGAATTGGTCGATCCAGCCGGCGGAATTCCCGCACCACGGCGCCAAGGTCTTCTCCAGCAGGCACTTCCGACAAATGTCAAAGGCCCGTTTCCGGTCCACGTCCAGACCCTTCACGATGGCATCGGCAAAAGTCGCGACCGTATGGTTGGAGTTCATCCGGCGGGAATCGCCGTCCACTTCCGGGAACGTCGGCGCCCAGTCATGACCGTTCTGCTCCGCCATCCGGACAAAGGAGGCAAGGATGTCCTCCTCCACGTCCCGATCCATCACCACCCGCAGCGGATGGGCGGCCCGGTAGGTATCCCAGATCCAGTCGTCCGTATAGAAGGGCGTGCCGCCGTCCTCATGGACCTGGTTGTCGAATCCGCTCCAGTAGCGGCCGTCTTCGCTCATGCACACCGGCCGCTCGAAGGTACGCCAGTAGGAAGTATAGAACACCGTCGTTTCGTCGTCCGTCCCGCCTTTCACGTCCAGGCGGCCCAGCGTTTCGTTCCAGATGCGGCGGCCTTCCCGGGCCACCCGCTCCACTTCGTACGAGTCGATCTCCCGATGGAGGTTCCGGAGGGCCTGGTCGGCACTGATGAAGGAGACGCCGTAGCGGAGCCGGACCTCGGGCGTGTCGAACCGCATCGCGATGGCGGCGTTCCGCCCCTCGTCGGTCCGGGCTTCCTGCACCTCTCCGTTCCGGAGGGCGCCCGCCTTCACCGGCGTCTGTTCCAGTTCCATCGCCACATATACCCGGGTTTCGCCGGACACCGTCTGCCAGCCGGTCAGGAGGTTCCCGTCCAGGGTGACGGCCCCGTTCTGGGAGGACAGGACCAGCGATCCCTTTCCCTCCCGGAAAGCGATCCGGTACACGGCGCTCTGGTGGGAGACGGCATAATCGGCATGGATGGCCCCGTCCTGGAGGTCCACGCTGAATCCGTAGGGCGTAAGATGCTCATTGTCATAGGTTACCGGAATGACCGGACGGAGTTCGTCCTCCGTCGTCACGCCCAGCTTGAAGGCGGAGCGTTCCCGGTGGTTCGTGACGATGACGGGAAGGCCGTTCACATACTCGGAAGTGTAGTCGGCCCGCTCGGGATAGACCCGCAGCATCGAGTTGGGAAGCTGCACGGTGGGGAAAGTAGGTACCAGCAGATGGCTGATATTGCCGATGTAGGGATTCACCCAGTCCACGGGTTCCTTCTCCGCGGAAGTCCCGCATCCCGCCAGGAGGATGGCGGACAGAAACAAGGCTGAAATCTTCGTTCTCATACGCGTACTTTACAAATGTACAAAATAGTTCCGAGAAACCGGGCCTTCCGTTATTTTTATTATCTTTGTAGATTGGAAATAAAGGAATATTGAACCATGAGATTATCCGGACTGATCCTCTCCGCCACCCTTCTCCTTGCAGCAGCCTGCAACCGGCAGGACAACTATACCGTCATCGTCTCCCTGGACGGGGACCGCTGGGACTATCCGGACCTGTATGAGATGCCGTTTTTCGATTCGCTCGCGACCGTGGGCGTGAAGGCGGCGATGGAACCGTCCTTCCCGGCTTCCACCTTCCCGAACCACTACACGATGGCCACGGGCTGCGTCCCGGACCACAACGGAATGGTGCACAACAGCTTCCGCGATCCGGACGACGGCTCGCACTATTCGATGTCCGACTCCTCGAAACGGTTCAACCCCAAATATTACCTGAAAGAACCCATCTGGATCACGGCCGAGAAGCAGGGAGTGAAGACCGGCAACATCTACTGGCTCGGTGGCGACGTCGCCATCCAGGGCCGGTTCCCCACCTACTACCGCAACTGGAACGAGCAGCCCCACTGGACCTTCGAGGAGCGTGTCGATGAGGCCGTCCGCCTGATGACCCTCCCGCAGAAGGAGCGTCCGCGCCTCTTGATGGTCTATTTCGACGAGCCGGACCACACCGGCCACGTCTTCGGCCCGCACTCCGCGGAAACGGCGGAGATGACCCACCGGATGGACTCGCTCATGCACGCCTTCTACCTCCGGCTCATGGCCCTTCCCCATGGGAAGAAGATCAACTTCATCCTCGCCGGAGACCACGGCATGACCGAGATCAGCCCCGAGCGCTTCGTCCCCTGGGCCGACGCCCTGGACCAGTCCTGGATCGAGGACATCGCCGGGGCCAGCCCCACCAGCATCTTCTGCAAGGAAGGTTATGCCGATACGGTCTATAACGCCCTCTCGCAGATTCCCCACCTGAATGTCTATCGCCATGGCGAGATGCCGGACTCCTTGAATTACGGCACCTCCGACCGCCTGGGCGACATCATCGTCAATCCGGACCTGGGATGGCAGTTCAACTTCGCCCCCTCCAAGAACAAGGGTTCCCACGGCTATGCGCCGCAGGAGACCGACATGCTGGTGTGCTTCCGCGCCGTAGGACCGGATTTCAAGAAGGGTTACGAGGCCGTTCCCTACGGGAAAGGACGCCAGGCCGGCTTCAAGAACATCGACCTGTATCCTCTGCTGTGCCATCTGCTCGGCATCCAGCCCGCTCCGGTGGACGGCGACCTGAAACGAATTGAACAAATCTTAAAATAACAGCATCATGAAACTTGAAGGAAGACGCGAAAGCTCCAATGTGGAAGACCGCCGCAGAATGGGTGGCGGCACCGTTGCCGGACTCGGACTCGGGGGCGTCGCCCTCGTGGCCATCATCACGTTCCTGATGGGCGGAAACCTCGGCGACGTGGTCCAGAACGTCCAGAATGCCGGCGGTATCGGCGGCATGCAGCAGGAATCCTCTTACGAACCCACGGCCGAGAACGAGGCCCTCGCCAAGTTCTCCCGCCAGATCCTTGCCTCCACGGAGGACGTCTGGTCGGCCTATTTCCGGCAGAACGGCATCGGCACCTACCGCACTCCGACGCTGGTCCTCTACACCGGCACCACGTCCACCAGCTGCGGCACCGGCCAGGCGGCCATGGGCCCGTTCTACTGCTCCGCCGACGAGAAACTGTACATCGACCTGAGTTTCTTCTCCACCATGCGGCAGCAGCTCGGGGCCGACGGCGACTTCGCATATGCCTATGTGATCGCCCATGAGGTGGGACACCACGTCCAGAACCTCCTCGGCACCCTGGGCCAGGCCCATCAGCAGATGGCCCGGATGAACAAGACCGACGCCAACCGCGTGAGTGTGCGGATCGAGCTCCAGGCCGATTTCTATGCCGGTATCTGGGGCCATTACGAGAACCAGCTGTTCGGTTCGCTCGAGGACGGCGACCTGATGGAAGCCATCAACTGCGCCTCCAAGATCGGCGACGACTACCTGCAGAAAAAGGCCCAGGGGTACGCGATGCCGGAATCCTTCACCCACGGCACCGCCCAGCAGCGCATGCGCTGGCTCAAGAAGGGCCTGCAGACGGGCGACATCCGCCAGGGCAATACGTTTGAACTCTCTGATAACCAGTTATGAGTAAACACTTTACTTTACCTTACGAGGGTGGCCTGATCGAGAAGGATCTCCCGAAGGGCATCCTGCACAACTATGAAAAGATCTGGACCGAGATCTATCCCGAGTCCAGACCCGCCTCCTACGCCGTGGCGGACCTCATCGTGGACGCCATCAAGGCCTGCCCGGAAGGACGCCTGTTCCGCCTGGGCCTCACCACCGGCGCCACCCCCACGTCCCTGTACAACGAACTCGCCCGCCGGTACCAGGCCGGTACGGTCTCGTTCCGGAACGTGGAAGTCGTCTCCATCGACGAATATTACCCTTCCTCCAAGGACGAACTCCAGAGCCGCAACCACCGCCTCCACGAGACGCTCCTGGACAAGGTGGACATCAAGAAAGAGAACATCCACATCCCGGATGGAACGGTTCCGCAGCAGTTCGTTTCCGCCTACTGCGCCGAGTTCGACAAGAAGGCCCGGAACCTGGACCTGCTGGTCATCGGTGTCGGAGAGGAAGGCCAGGTTGGCTTCAACGAGGCCGGAAGCAACGAAAAGACGCGTACCCGCACCGTCCGCCTCTCCTACAAGTCCCGCAAGCGCCAGGCCCGGAACTTCAACCACGACATCAACGCGACCCCGCAGAGCGCCATCACGATGGGCATCGGCACGATGCTTACCGCCGGACGCATCGTCCTGATGGCCTGGGGCGAGGATAAGGCGGAAGCCGTGAAGGCCATTGCCGAAGGCCCCATGGACGCCGCCTGCCCGGCCTCGCTCCTGCAGCGCCACGACCACATCCACTTCTTCGTGGACGAGACGGCCGCCGCCCTGCTCACCCGCGTCGTCGCCCCCTGGCTCGTGGGTCCCTGCGACTGGACGCCCAAGTTCATCCGCAAGGCGGTCGTCTGGCTGTGCCAGACCGTCGGAAAACCCATCCTGAAACTCACGGAGAAGGACTACCTGGAGAATTCCCTCGGAGAGCTCCTGGAGAAATACGGTCCCTTCGACAAGATCAACATCGACGTCTTCAACGACCTCCAGCACACCATCACCGGCTGGCCGGGCGGCAAGCCCAATGCCGACGACAGCACGCGTCCGGTCGCTGCCACTCCGTTCCCGAAGACGGTCCTGATCTTCTCCCCGCACCCGGACGACGACGTCATCTCCATGGGCGGCACCTTCATCCGGCTGGCCACGCAGGGGCATAACGTCCATGTCGCCTACGAGACCTCCGGCAACGTGGCGGTCCACGACGACGTGGTGCTCCAGCACATGGACGCCGCCTTCCAGCTGGGCTTTGCTGACAAGTTCGCCGAAGCGAAGGCCCTCGTGGAAAGCAAGCGTCCCGGCGAGCCCGAGCCCCGGGCCCTCCTGGAGATGAAGGGCGCCATCCGCCGGAGCGAAGCCCGCGGAGCCGTCCGTTCCTTCGGCCTCAACGACAACACCAACGCGCACTTCCTGAACCTCCCCTTCTACGAATCCGGCGGCATCAAGAAGAACCCGCGCACGCAGGCCGATGTGGACATCATCAAGAAACTCATCACGGAGCTGAAGCCCCACATGATCTTCATGGCCGGCGACCTGGCGGACCCGCACGGGACGCACCGCGTGTGCACCGAGGCCGCCCTGGAGGCCGTGGAGCAGCTTAAAGAGGAGGGCAACGACTGGCTCTCCGACACCCATATCTGGCTCTATCGCGGCGCCTGGATGGAGTGGGAGCTGGGCCGCGTGGACATGGCCGTCCCGCTGAGCCCGGACGAGGTCGTCAAGAAGCGCCACGCCATCTTCCGCCACCTCTCGCAAAAGGACATCGTCCCGTTCCCGGGCGAGGATCCGCGCGAGTTCTGGCAGCGGGCCGAGGAGCGCACCCAGAACACCGCCAAGCTCTACGACCAGCTGGGCATGGCGGAATACCAGGCTATCGAAGTATTCCTTAAACTCTGCTAAATATCATGAAAGTCATCATCCGCAACAACGCGAAGGAAGGCGGCGTCTGGGCCGCTCACTATATCGCTTCCAAGATCAAGGAGAAAGCCGCCGTCACGGACAAGCCGTTCGTGCTGGGCCTTCCCACCGGCTCCACGCCGCTGAACACCTACGCCGAGCTCGCCCGCATGGTCGCTGCCGGCGAAGTGTCCTTCAAGAATGTCATCACCTTCAACATGGACGAATATGTGGGCCTTCCCGAGGAGCACCCCGAGAGCTACCACTCCTTCATGCACAAGAACCTGTTCGACCACATCGACGAGCCCAAGGAGAACATCCACATCCTGAACGGCAACGCCCCCGACCTCGCCGCCGAGTGCGCCGCCTACGAGCAGGCCATCGTCGAGGCCGGCGGATTCGACCTGTTCATGGGCGGGATCGGCGAGGACGGCCACATCGCCTTCAACGAGCCGTTCTCCCCGCTGGAGTCCCGCACCCGCGTCGTGACCCTCACCCAGGATACCCGGGAGGTGAATTCCCGCTTCTTCGGCGGCAATCCCGAGGCTGTTCCCGCCCAGGCCATGTCCGTGGGCGTCGCCACCGTCCTCTCCGCCAAGGAAGTCCTCATCCTCGCTTTCGGTTCCAAGAAAGCCCGCGCCCTGGCGAGCGCCATCGAGGGACCGATGTCCCACTACAACACCGTGAGCGCCCTTCAGAGCCACCCGGCCGGCATCATCGTCTGCGACGAGGCCGCCATCGGTGAAGTGAAGGTGAACAGCTACCGCTACTTCAAGGCCGTCGAGGCGGCGGAGAACCGGTAGAAATGAAGGCGCGGCAGGTCCTGCTATTCATACTGAGCGTATGCCTGATGCTGGGAGCGGTTTGGGCCGTGTTCCCGGCAGAGGGCATACGCATTGGCAATAAGCGGCTGCGGTTCGCCTCGTACCAGGGGCACCTGCGGGACCTGCAGGAGCGGAAGCTGGACTTGGATTCCCTCCTGCTAGCCAAGCAGCGCCGCTTCGAGATGCAGCAGGACACGCTGACCTTTTACCGGGAGTTCTTCTATGAGGATCCCGACCGGATCTACCTTCCGGACGACGATTATACCTTCTTCGACCCGGTGTTCCAGGCCTTCGAGCGTGCCCGGAAGGAAGGAAAGACGGTCCGGGTCGTCCATTACGGCGATTCCCAGATCGAACTGGACCGCATTTCATCCAACCTCCGGGATGCGCTGCAGAAGCGTTTCGGCGGCGAAGGGACCGGCATGTTCCCGGCCCTGACCCGGACACCCATGGCGTCGATCTCCCACTCGGCAGCGGGCAACATGGCCGGTTTCCCGATGGTGGGCGATTCCCTCACGCGACGGGCGGGGCACAACCGCTACGGACCGCTGTCGCAAGTGGTCAGTGTCCAGGGGAACGGCACGGTGACCCTCCGCGCCCTCCGTCAGAAATCGGCCCTGGAGCGGGTGAAACACTTTTCGTCCGTGTCCGTCCTCTACGGCCGCGCGTCGGAGGATTTCGCCGTGACGGTCCAGTCGGACACGCTGAAACCGAGGCCTTCCACCCAGGTGCAGAACGGGCTTGCCTGGGCCACCTGGCAGTTTTCCAAACCCGTGGACAGGGCCACCGTGAAGTTCGCCGGCAGTGCGGAGATCTATGGCATCGCCACCGACGGAAAGGCCGGCGTCACCGTGGACAACGTCCCGCTGCGCGGCTCTACGGGGACCCTTCTCACCCGCATCGACGAAGACCTCATGAAAACGGCCTATGAGCTGGACGACACCCGGCTCATCATCCTGCAGTTCGGCGGCAATTTCGTGCCGGCAGCCCGTTCCTCCAAGGCCATTTCCGACTACATGGACAAGGTCCGGGACCAGATCGCCTGGTTCCAGGAGGCGGTTCCCGGCGGGAAGGTTCTCTTTATCGGCCCGTCGGACATGGCGGCCTGGGACGAAGAGGACGGCCGGCTGCATACCTACCGCCGCCTGGCGGAGGTGGTCGATTCGCTGAAGGCGGTCACGCTCCGGTGCGGGGCGGCCTACTGGGACCTCTACGGGATGATGGGCGGGGCCAATTCGATGCCCCAGTGGGTGCGGCACAAGCCGGCCCTCGCCGGCCCCGACTCTGTCCATTTCACCCCGGCCGGCGCCAAGGTGGTGGGAGAGACGTTCTCCCAATCCCTGCTTACGTATTA
>JAEEGJ010031172.1_pt1 | contig 10350 bp, 8 predicted proteins | sample 8958761 | NCBI WGS metagenome assembly JAEEGJ01 (sample SAMN16246546, study PRJNA631951) | gut metagenome | biome: gut microbiome; feature: rumen; material: RS-attached | host: Bos | place: Iran: Karaj | collected 2018-10 | reverse complement strand
CAGGTCGAAGTGATCAACTACATCAACGGCTTTGCCGAGAAGTACCTCGAACGCGCCACCTCGAGCATCATCATCGGCATCGGCATCGTCCTCCTCCTTTGGGTCATCTATTCGCTCATCAGCAACATCGAGGACGTCTTCAACGGGATTTGGCAGGTCAAGGACGGTCGCAGCACCATTCGCCGCATCACCGACTACCTCAGCATCATCTTCCTCGTCCCCACCTTCCTCGCCATCAGTTCGGGTACACAGATCTTCCTGCAGACCTACATCATGACCGACATGTACGACTACGTGCTCAGTCAGACGCTGCTCACCATCCTCAGCTGTGTCCCCTATGTCTTCACCATCCTGCTCCTGACGTTCATCTACATCGTCATCCCCAACTGCAAGGTGCGTTTCCTTAACGCCTTGGCAGCAGCTGTCATTGCCGGTACGGCATTCCTCCTCTTCCAGTGGCTCTACATCCACGGACAGATCTGGGTCAGCAAGTACAACGCCATCTACGGCTCGTTTGCAGCCCTCCCCCTCCTCCTCCTGTGGATTCAGATGTCGTGGATCATCTGCCTCTACGGCGCCGAGCTTTCCTACGCTTCGCAGAACATCCAGAACTACAACTTCGAGAACGTCGAAGAGATGCTCTCGCGCCACGACCGTGACTTCCTCCTCATCCTCGTGGCCGGCAACATCTACAACCGCTTCGCCAACGAGGAGCCTGCTCCTACCACCGAAGAGGTGGGTCAGGCACTCAAACTGCCCGCACGACTGACGGGTAGTCTCATCCGGCAACTCGCCGACATCGACGTCATTCGCGAAGCATACCCCACCGACAAGCATATGCCCAACAACTGGATACCGGGCCGCGAGACCGACAAACTCACCATCGCCGCCCTTTACGACCTGTTGGCTTCCAATGGGGAAAACCTCTTGAAGATCAATTATTCGAAATATTTCCCCAAGGAATACAAGGTATGCGAAGCCATGCGCCAGGCAGCCCTCCAGCAGGGACAGTCAATCCTCCTGCGCGACATCAACCTCGACCATTTTAAACCTTTGACCACTACTCTCGTCAAAGAAAAAAGACAAAAGACTCCTATAAACGATCAGAAACAATGAAACAGAAACTAATGTCCGCTGCCATCCTGGCAGCCGTGGCACTGCTCAGCAGCAGTTGCGTTACACAGAAGAAGTACAACGAACTTCGCAGTGACTACGACCTTTTGACAAGCCAGTTCAACGATGCAAAGATTGCCCTCGCCTCCTGCGAGACGGGCAGCAAGAGCCTCGAAGAGCGTCTGGCCGAAGCACGTGCCAACAATGCACGACTCCTCGAACAGCTCAACGCCCTCCAGCAGTCGCTCGACAAGAGCATCAACCAGTCGGGCACCAACATCTCCAAGCTTGTCGATGAGATCAATGCTTCCAACAAGTACATCAAGCAGCTCACCGACGCCAAGTCGAAGAGCGACTCGCTCAACATCGTCCTCACCAACAACCTCACCCGTTCCCTCTCGAAGGAAGAGCTCAAGGACGTCGATGTGCAGGTGCTGAAAGGCGTGGTCTATATCTCGCTCAACGACAACATGCTCTATCGCACCGGCTCGTACGAGATCTCCGACAAGGCTGGACAGACCCTCAGCAAGATCGCCAAGATCATCACCGACTACAAGGACTACGAGGTGCTCATCGAAGGCAACACCGACAATGTGCCCATCAGCCGCGAGAACATCCGCAACAACTGGGACCTCTCCTGCCTCCGCGCATCCAGCGTCGTTCAGGCTCTCCAGAACAAGTATGGTGTCAATCCCAGTCGTCTGACTGCTGCCGGTCGTGGCGAGCACAACCCGCTCGAATCCAACGACACCGAGACTGGTCGCGCTCGCAACCGTCGTACGCAGATTATCATCACTCCCAAGCTCGACCAGTTCCTCGAACTCATCGACGAAGCTCCCGACACGAAGTGATAAAAAACAATAAAGGCGCCGCATTTCGCGACGCCTTAATTATATCATTTCATGAACAACCAACAATTGTTAATTATAAATTTTTAATTGTTAATTGAATCATTCGCTCTTCTTGCCCTCAGCATAGCGCTTGTTGAGCAAATCGAGAACATCCTGCGTGATGTCGTACTTGTTCTTCACGAAGAACACAGTCGTGTTGGGAACGCTGCTGTAGATCACCTCGAAGTTCTTGTCCTTGTTGTACTCCTTCAGCACAGCCTGGATCGAATCGTTCACACGGTCGAAAGCCTGGCTCTGGAGCAGGGCAAGATCCTGCTGCAAGGCGCTGGCGTGCTGCTCGATGGTAGCCTGCTTCTGCTGCAGACGACGCTGCTCCGACTCCATACGCGACTGACCACCGATGAACGAGTTGGTCTGAACCTTCTGCATAAAGTCCTGGTACTCCTTCTGGAACGAAGCCATCTGCTTGTTCACCTGGTCCTCAGCCTGTGCCTTCTTCTGCACGAGGTCCTGGGTGAGGTCGATCTGGAGCTGATAGTTGTTGTAAAGCGAATCGGCCTGGATAAAGGCAATAGGCAATGACTCACCCTCGGTGAGCGTACCGCCGGCTACCTTGGAGGCATCGGCATTGTTCGATTTAACGCAGGAGGTCATGCCTCCGGCGAGAACTCCCGCCATAACCAGGGCAGAAGCGATAGCATAGAATTTTTTCATATACAATATTAAAATTATTATTTATTTTCTTCTTGTAGTTTTCCCGTGGGCATCTGGCCGTCGGCATAGAGACCCTGCTTGTGGCGTTCCTCGTAATCCTGGGTCTGCACGCAGTGGATTCCCTTGTCGCGCATCGCCTTCGATTGGCTCACATGCGTCTTCGGAAACGTGCCATTTTTCACAAATAATACCTTAATTGCTAAAAAAACAAAAGATATTAAAAGAATTCCGACCGAAATGATAATAGTTTGCCACATTTTTATTATCTTTGCACCCGCAAACAGTCCAAAGGGGGAATTTCTCCTCAAACTTCGCGAATAGCGGTTGCAAAGATACAAAATTTCCGAAACAATCCACCATTTTTGGTCTCGATTTTAGGAAAAAGTCATACATCTTGACCACTTTTAACAATTATTATTACTGATTTGCACTTTTACGAAACAAAAAACGACATAAAACCACTAATTTTTTTCAAAACAAATCAAACTATGGAAATCAAGAATCTTGAACCAAGAATCTTTTGGGAAATCTTCGATGCCATCACCAAGGTGCCTCGTCCGAGCAAGAAGGAAGGCAAGATCCGCGCATGGCTTGTCAACTTCGCCAAGGAGCACAACCTCGACTGCAAGGTCGATGAGACCGGCAACGTCCTCGTCAGCTGTCCTGCCACCCCAGGTCGTGAGGACCGCGAGACGCTCGTCATGCAGGCCCACATGGACATGGTGTGCGAAAAGAACTCCGACATCATTCACGACTTCGAGAACGACCCCATCGAAACACGCATCGACGGCGATTGGGTGAAGGCCAACGGCACCACCCTCGGCGCTGACGACGGCGCTGGCGTAGCCCTCGCCCTGGCTGCCATGCTTGACAAGACCTACGAGCACGGTCCGCTCGAGTTCCTCTGCACCTACGACGAGGAAACCGGTATGACGGGCGCCAACATGCTCAGCGAAGGCTTCATGACCGGCAAGCTCCTCCTCAACCTCGATTCCGAACAGGAGAATCAGATCTTCATCGGCTGCGCCGGTGGCATGGACACCGTTGCCCTCTGGCACTACACCACCCAGCCCACTCCTGCCGACTACTACTTCGCTCGTGTCAGCGTAGGCGGTCTCCTCGGCGGCCACTCGGGTGGCGACATCCACCTCGGCCGTGCCAATGCCAACAAGGTGCTCGCACGCTTCCTCACCACCCAGCCCGGTCTGCTCGTCTCCGACATCCGTGGCGGCAACCTCCGCAATGCCATCGCTCGCGAGGCTTACGCCGTCATCGGTGTGCCCGCAGCACGTCGCGACCAGCTCGTAGCCGACCTCAACAAGTTCGCTGCCATGGTCGAAGTCGAAGTGGCTGGTGTCGAGCCATCGTTCAAGATGTCCATCGAGACCGTTGACGCTCCCGCCGAAGTCATCGACCCCAACGTGACCTGCCGCCTCATCCAGGCACTCATCGCAGCACCTCACGGCGTCATCGGCATGAGCCACTCGATGCCAGGTCTCGTCGAGACGTCCACCAACCTTGCCTCTGTCCGCATCTCCGAGCCAGGCACTATCCGCGTCGAGACTAGCCAGCGCTCGAGCGTCGAGAGCCAGAAGCGTATGATTGCCCAGATGGTCAAGACCGTCTTCGACCTCGCTGGTGCCGAAGTCACCCAGGGTCAGGGCTATCCCGGTTGGGCTCCCAACCCCAACAGCCGTATGGTGAAGCTCACCGAGGCTGCCTACCGCAAGGTCTATGGCGGCGAGCCCGAGACCATGGCCATCCACGCCGGTCTCGAGACGGGTCTCTTCCTCACCAAGTATCCTTGGCTCGACATGGTCAGCGTAGGCCCCACAATGGAAGCCATCCACTCGCCCGAAGAGAAACTTTCCATCTCTTCTGTCGCCAAGTTCTGGCCTTACGTCAAGGAGATTATCGCCTCGATTTGAGCCGCATGAGCAGTCGATGAATCACTCAAATCGGTGGTTTTCGGACTATTTCGTCTAAATTTCGCATTTTTTCGGGCAAATATTTGGTACTTTCGCAAAAAATACCGATATTTGCCCGATAATTATATTATGTCTAGACAGACAATTATTATTTGTTAATTGTTAATTGTTAATTCATATACCCTATGAAATTCGAAGTTCTCAGTTCCGACCTCATGAGTCATCTGGCTGCCATCAGCCGCGTGCTGCTCAGCAAGAACCCCATGCCCATCCTCGACAATTTCCGTTTCGAAGTCAGTGAGGAGAAGCTCACAGTCACCGCCAGCGATGGCAGCACCACCTTGATCACCTCCATCGCCATCCAGGGCGTCGAGGGCAACGGCGCTTTCGTTGTCCCCGCCAAGACCATCATGGACCCCCTCAAGGAGATGCCGCAGCAGCAGCTCACCATCGAGGTCGATAACGGCAACTACGAGGTCATCGTCTCCTACGCCAACGGCAAGTACAACTTCATCGGCGGCAATGCCGAAGAGTATCCGCGCGTCAAGGCTCTCGAGGAGAACTACCGTTCGTTCGACATCAACGCCCAGGCCCTCCTCAACGGCATCCAGAGCACCCTCTTCGCCACTGCCGAGGACGAGCTCCGTCCCGTCATGAACGGCATCTACTTCGACATCAAGGCCGACCGAATCATCTTCGTCGCCTCCGACTCCAAGAAGCTCGTCCGTCTCATCAACGAGACCACCGAGCCCGGCTTCGAGTCCAACTTCATCCTGCCCAAGAAGCCTGCCAACCTCCTCAAGAACATCATCTCCAAGGACCAGCTTCTCTGCACCGTATGCTTCGACTCGAAGAGCGCACGTTTCCAGCTCGGTGACTACGAGATCATCTGCACCCTCATCGAAGGACGCTATCCGCGCTATGAGGTGGTGATCCCAAAGAACAATACCAACCGCCTCACCATCGACCGCCAGTTGTTCCTTTCTGCCCTGCGCCGCATCGCCGTCTTCGCCAACAGTGCCACCAACCAGGTCAAGTTCGACCTCGAGGCCAGCAGCCTCACCATCTCGGCTCAGGATGTCGATTACTCCACCTCGGGCACCGAGACGCTCACCTGCTCCTACGAGGGCACGCCCATGAGCATCGGCTTCCGCGCCAACTTCCTCATCGAGATCCTCAACACCATCACTGCCCAGGATGTCGAGGTGCTGCTCAGTGACCCCGCCCGTGCCGGACTGGTGGCTCCCGTGCAGAACAACGACGGCGAGAAGCTCCTCATGCTCATCATGCCGATGATGCTCACCGATTTCTAAGACTGCATCGCGTCTATGAAACTCAATCTCAGGAAGCCCCTCATCTTCTTCGACCTCGAGACCACAGGCATCAGCGCCACCAAGGACCGCATCGTCCAGCTTGGTTACATCAAGGTCATGCCCAACGGCAGTGAGGAGCAGGGCAACTTCTTCATCAACCCCGAGATGCACATTCCCGAGGAAGCCTCTGCCATCCACCACATCACCGACGAGATGGTGGCCGACAAGCCCACCTTCAAGCAGATGGCAGGCCGACTCGAACAGATCTTCAAGGGCTGCGATGTAGCAGGCTACAACTCCAACCGTTTCGACGTGCCCCTGCTCGTCGAGGAGTTTCTGCGTGCAGGTGTCAAGTACGACATCAGCAAGGTGCGGTTCATCGACGTGCAGAACATATTCTACAAGAAGGAGCCGCGCACACTCGTTGCCGCCTACCGCTTCTATTGTGGCAAGGAACTCGACGGCGCCCACTCGGCCGACTGCGATATCCGTGCCACCTACGAAGTGCTCCAAGCCCAACTCGATCGCTACGACGATCTGGAGAACGATGTGGAGTGGCTGCAGGACTTCACGCGTATGAACCGCAACGTCGATCCTATGGGGGCTATGGTCTATGATGACAAGGATCGTCCCGTCTTCAACTTCGGCAAGTACAAGGGTCGCCCCGTCACCGACGTCCTGACACAAGACCCCAGCTACTACTCCTGGATGATGAACGGCGACTTCGCCCTCTCCACCAAGCACGTGCTCACCCAACTCAAGTTGGCAATGATGAAGAAGGCTTAAAAAGGCCACACAGGACTCACGGAACTCACAGAAAGGGTAAGGTCAAGATATTTGTTTTCTGTGTTTTCCGTGATTTCTGTGTGAGACATAAAGCCCGCCACAACAAAACATTTCCGCGATATCTGTGTGAGATATGAAAATGAAACCACTTTATAGGATTATCGGTATCTTCGTGCTCCTTCTCTTTTGGGGAGGATCAGTGAGAAGCTACGCCCAGGAGCTCAACGCCACGGTGACCATCAACACACAGCAGATCGATGCATCGCTGCGTCCGCGCTTCGAGACCCTCAAGCAGAGCCTCGAGGAGTTCATCAACGGCCAGCAGTGGACGGGCGCACAGTTCTCCAACGTCGAGAAGATCACCTGCACCTTCGCCCTCACCATCAACGAAGTCGTGCAGTCCGATGTCTATAAGGTCTCCATCACCGTCCAGGCACGCCGTCCCGTCTATAACTCCACCTATCAGACCATCCTCATCAACTGGCGCGACGACCTCGTCACCCTGCCCTATCAGGAAGGCGAGAACCTCACCTACAACGAGTTCAACCTCGACAACGAACTCATCGCCACCATCGCCTACTACGCTTATCTCGTCCTCGGCCTCGACTTCGACTCGTTCAGCAGCATGGGCGGCGAACAGTATCTGCGCAAGTGCGAGAGCATCGTCAGCCAGATGCAGTCGTCCGACAGCAATGGTTGGAAGGCCTTCGACTCGAAGACCAACCGCCACGCCCTCATCACCGCCCTCCTCGACCCCAATCAGCAGCCCTTCCGCGAACTTTGGTACACCTACCATCGCCAAGGCCTCGACCAGATGGCACAATCTGTCGACAAGGGACGCTCACAGATCTCCGCATCCTTCGAGCAGCTCGCCACCGTGCGCTCAGCCGATGCTATGACCCCGCTTCTCTCCCTTTTCATCAACGCCAAGCTCGACGAACTCGTCAACATCTACAGCGAGGCTCCTATGTCCGAGAAGAAATCCATTCACGACAAGCTCACCGACCTCTTCCCCACCTACTCCCGTCAACTCGCTCCCATCAAGGAAGAATATAAGGAATAAAAAAATATGCTTCAATTCCTGACTATCGAGAACTACGCCCTCATCGATCATCTCGAGTTCCGACCGGGCCAAGGCCTCACCGTCATCACCGGCGAGACAGGCGCCGGCAAGTCCATCATCATGGGCGCCCTCGGTCTCATCCTCGGCCAGCGAGCCGATGCCAAGGCCGTGCGCAGCGGTGCCGGCAAGTGCGTCATCGAGGCACAGTTCGACATCTCCGCCTATGACCTCGAAGCCTTCTTTGCCCAGAACGACCTCGAGTACGACGCCAGCGCCACCATCATCCGACGCGAGATCTACGCCACAGGCAAGAGCCGTGCCTTCGTCAACGACACGCCCGTGCAGCTGCCCCTGTTGCGCGAGCTCGGCAGCCACCTCATCGACATCCATTCGCAGCATCAGAACCTCCTGCTCGGGCAGGATGCCTTCCAGCTCTCCGTCGTCGATGCCCTCGCCCACAACCAGGCCGAATATGCCAGCTATCGTGCCGCCTACGACCAGCTCAAGGCTCACGACTCAAAGCTCAAGGCCCTCCGCGCCCAGGCCGAACGCGATGCCCAGGAAGCCGACTACATACGTTTCCAGTTCTCGCAGCTCGACGATGCTAACCTCGTCGAAGGCGAACAGGAGGAACTCGAGGCCGAGCAGGAACTCCTCAGCCACGCCGAGGACATCAAGTCGTGCCTCTGTCAGATGCACGAAGGTCTCGATGGCGAAGGCGACGCCGTGGTGCAGATGCTCAAGAGCGTTTCGCAGAAGGCCCACGAACTGAGCCGCATCTATCCCGACATTGCCGAAATAGCCCAGCGTCTCGAAAGCGACTACATCGACCTCAAGGACATCGCCGACGAGGTGGACAGCCGCTCCGAGGAAGTCAACTACGACCCGCAGCGCCTCGAGCAGGTCGAGGAACGTCTCAGCCTCCTCTATTCGCTGCAGAAGAAGCACGGAAAGTCCTCGGTCGAGGAACTCATCCAACTGCGCGACGAGCTCTTCGAGCGCATCCAGCACATCGACAACAGCGACGAAGAAATCCTCGAACTCGAACAGCAGGTCAAGCGCCTCGCCGCCGAAGCCACCCATCTTGCCGCCATCCTCACCGACACCCGCAAGCACGCCGCCCAGCAACTCCAAAAGGACCTTATCGCCCGTGTCACCTATCTCGGCATGCCCAACCTCCGCTTCCAAGTCTCCATCACCCCCCTGCACTCCTCGAACGAGCCCTCCCCCTTTAAGGGGGATGAGAGAGGGTCCGACCGCATCGAATTCCTCTTCTCCGCCAACAAGAACCAGCCCCTCCGTCCCGCAGGCGAAGTGGCATCGGGTGGTGAGATCAGCCGCCTCATGCTTGGCATCAAGAGCCTGGTGGCATCGGCACGCACCTTGCCCACCATCATCTTCGACGAGATCGACACGGGTGTCTCGGGCGACATTGCCGACCGTATGGGCAGCGTCATGAAGGAGCTCTCCACCCATCTGCAGGTCATCACCATCACCCACCTACCGCAGGTGGCAGGCAAGGGTAACCAGTATTTCCGTGTCTTCAAGGCCGACACCGACGAGCAGACCATCACCCACATCGAGCAGCTATCCTCCGAACAGCGCATTCAGGAGATTGCCCGTATGCTCAGCGGTTCCGACATCACTCCCGAAGCCCTAGCTAATGCCCGGACGCTTATCACGGAATAATATTTATCGTCTTTTCCATCATCAAGCACTATCTCGCGCGGGATAGTGCTTTTTCATATAGGAGGAAGCATTCTGTCGGCCGTCAGAGTGCTCTATCCAATCGCGGCATAACCATTCTTGGCCAGGATTGGGTATTCTTCTTTCGGATGGAGCATTCTGTCGGCCGTCAGAGTGCTATATCCTATCGCGGTATAACCATTCTTGGCTAAGATTGGGTATGCATCAAAATGGGAAATAAAAAAACAAACAAAGAAGTGTAGTTTTTCAAGACGAGCAAACAATAATATGCCACAATTTTATAAAACATCGTAAAAACAATTGTTTATCGTTATTTTAAGTTAATCACATATACCTTTCCCGTGCTATTCTGCCAATAAATATGTATATTTGCACACCAAAACAAAAATTATAGGGAATGAAAAATCAGAAACACATCAGACTATTCCTGGTCTTGTTGTCTATGCTTTCGATAGCGACCATTACGGTGGCTCAAGTCTCCTTTGACCCAGGAAACGGTTGTCTGAATGTTATTGATGTTTCTTCTTCACAAGGGCTTGGCGATTATGGTGACAAATGTATTTCTGCGAACTATCTGCACGAAGTGTTCATTAACGAGCAATTTGCCATTGGAGCAGGTATCGGATATAGTCACCATGAGAAGTATGACTTTTCTGCAATACCCGTCTTTCTAAGTACACATTACTTCTTTCTTGATAAGCGTTTTTCTCCCTTTGTAAATCTTCGTGTTGGAGGATTTGGAATGTTTGGGAAAAAGAACGTAGAAACTAATCAAAAGTATTCCATATCTAACAAGAAAACCGATTTCAACCTGTTTGTTTCACCAGCAATAGGTGTAAAGGTTCATATCACTCCAGACATTGGTATAATGGCCA
>JAEEGJ010031169.1_pt1 | contig 10350 bp, 8 predicted proteins | sample 8958761 | NCBI WGS metagenome assembly JAEEGJ01 (sample SAMN16246546, study PRJNA631951) | gut metagenome | biome: gut microbiome; feature: rumen; material: RS-attached | host: Bos | place: Iran: Karaj | collected 2018-10 | reverse complement strand
TTCTTAACGCCATCCGCAAAAAGCAAAAGGTAAAAATAGTTTATACAGACAACTGGGGAAATCGCACCGACAAACCACGCATTCCGCTGATGGTCGCGATAAGCCAAGGCGATATTTACATCGGTTGTGTTTCGCAGCACCACCCCGACAAAACTTATGCACTAAAATTGCAACGCATCGAATCGGTGAAATTGCTGAAGGAAACTTTTGAAGAAAATCCGAAAGTGGTTGAATCGCTGCGCAAGCGAATCCGTTCGGGCTCGCTGCTTTTGGGTGAGCAGAACCCGCAAGAAGAAAGGGTTGTCATTTATTTCCCGAAGTATGCCAAGAATTTTTTGAAGGAGCGTCCGTACCATCGCAGCATGAAGATGGAAGATGCGCCTGGCGACGAGATTCGCGTGACGATGAAGGTTGAAGTGAACGATTTACTCAAGCAATGGGTGATGTATTACGGGAATATTGCGACGGTTGAACAGCCGAAAAAGTTGAAGCAGATGGTTCTAGAAACAGCAAAGGCGCTCGTACAAAAGTACGAGCACCTTTCAATGCGCAGCTGACGCTTTTCATTAATAGATGAAAAGCATCTCACGATACTTCGGCAGAGGCCAGAGTTCGTCGGGGACGATTTTTTCGAGGCCGTCAACTTCCTTACGGAGGGCGGCAATCGCATCAACGATGCCCTCGTGGAGGCCGTTCAGCGACTTTTCCATCACGTCAATCGCGGCAATCAATCGGGTCATGCCGTTGCCGATGCTCTTGGCATAGCCATCGAGTCCCGGGAAGCCTTGGTTCAGCGCCATTTCGTTTGTCTTGAGCGCTTTGGAATACGCTTCGACAACACGCGGCAAAATGATGTTCTTTGCCATGTCACGAGCGACTTCACCTTCGATGTGAATGCGCTTGTGGAAATCTTCGCTGTTCACTTCGTAGCGCGAAACCATTTCGGCACGATTCATCACGCCATACTTTTCGAAGAGCGCGATGTTTTCTTCTTTTGTCAGAGCCTTGAGCGCTTCCATTGACGTGCGGATGTTCGGGAGGCCGCGTTTTTCGGCTTCTTTCACCCAGTCTTCGGTATAGCCGTTGCCATTGTAAAGGATACGCTTGTGTTCCTTCACAATCTTTTGCAGAATCTTCTGCAGGCCCGTGTGGAAATTCTTGTCATCCAACTTTTCGAGTTGTTCGGCAATCATGTCAAACGCTTCGGCAACAATCGTATTCAGAACAACGTTTGGTTCAGAGCAGCTTTGGCTGGAACCCGGTGCACGGAATTCGAACTTGTTTCCGGTAAACGCAAACGGAGAAGTTCTGTTGCGGTCGGTAGCATCACGCGGGAGCGGCGGGAGCATATCGGAACCAAGCTTCATGGCGCCGGCTTGCTTGCTAGATCTCGGCACGCCTTGTTCGAGTTGTTCAATCACGTCGGTGAGCTGGTCGCCGAGGTAAATGGAGATAATTGCCGGAGGAGCTTCGTGAGCGCCAAGTCGGTGATCGTTACCGGCACCTGCGCATGTCATGCGGAGCAAATCGGCATGCGTATCGACGGCATACATGATGGCGCAAATGGCGGTGAGGAACACGGCGTTTTGATGCGGGTCCTTCCCAGGATTGAGCAAATTGCCCTTGCCGTAAGAAATGCTCCAGTTGTTGTGCTTGCCGGAACCGTTCACGCCTGCAAACGGCTTTTCGTGCAACAGGCAAACGAGACCGTAGCGGTCAGCCACGTTGCGGAGCGTTTCCATCACGAGCATGTTGTGGTCGCAAGCGAGGTTCACTTCTTCAAAGAGCGGAGCGAGTTCGAACTGAGCCGGAGCCACTTCGTTGTGGCGTGTCTTTGCCGGGATGCCAAGCTTCCACAGTTCCTTTTCCACATCGTTCATAAAGTTCAAGATGCGGCTCGGGATGCTGCCAAAGTAATGGTCATTCATTTGTTGGTGCTTTGCAGGCGTTGCACCGAAAATCGTGCGGCCGGATTGATACAAGTCCGGGCGTTGCAGATAAAATCTTTTATCAATGAGGAAATATTCCTGTTCGGCGCCAAGCGTGACCGTCGTCTTTTTCGGGCCAGCCTTGAAGCAGGTCATGAGGCGACGAGTCGACTTGGAAAGCGCTTGCAAGCTGCGAAGGAGCGGAGTCTTCTTGTCGAGAGCTTCGCCAGTGTAGCTACAAAAAGCAGTCGGAATGCAAAGTGTTGCACCGTTGCCATGGCGTTTGATAAACGCAGGCGACGTCGGGTCCCAAGCGGTATAGCCACGAGCTTCGAACGTTGAACGGAGTCCGCCACTCGGGAAACTGGAGGCGTCCGGTTCACCGACAATCAAATTCTTACCGCTCAAAATCATAATCGCCTTGCAACCGGACGGTTCAAGGAAGCTATCGTGCTTTTCGGCAGTCGAACCGGTCAAAGGCTGGAACCAGTGCGTAAAATGCGTTGCGCCGCGATCCATCGCCCAGCGCTTCATGGCGTGAGCAACATCGCCCGCGATGCTCGGATCAAGAGCCATACCCTCGTCAATCGTCGCGAGAAGCTTCTCGCAAATGTCTTTCGGAAGGTAGGTGCGCATGGCATCGGCGTTGAAAACATCTTCACCATAGAAATCGACGTTCACGGGAGCGGCAGGCATGGAACCGCCCACAGGGGAAGTTGCGATATCGTAGATGGCCTTATTACGACTATTATTCATTTTTTACCAGTCTTTTTTAAAAGTTATCGTTCAGGATGACGGCAAACGGCTTTATTACCGACCTTTTGTTTAGTTGCGCAAAAATTAGCAACGAAAATTGAGCTTTGCACTGTACAAAATCACCTATTTCCGCCCATTTTCATTACATTTTTGTAAAAAATCTTCATTTTATTACATTTTTGTAAAACAAAACCCAAATTATTTACTATATTAAAGCCGTTCATCTCTCCTAGAGCTGCGTCGGGTCGCCTAAAAACGGCTCGACGCAGCAACAGAGCGTTTCAAATCAAAATGGATATAGAAGCCCTTGAAAATACGACTTTCGCGGCCATCGTCGAGAAAATCCAAAAGGTTCGCAAGCGTAGCGAACTTCTAGAGAGCATTCAGGGGATTTTAAAAAAGAATTTCGAATCGGTAGAAGCGCTCCACGAAGTGGAATGCCAAAAAATCCGCAACATCATCGAAGGCATCCCGGGCGAACTCATCGGCAATACGAGAGAAATGCGCGAAGTGAGCAAACTCGTGCGCCAAATCGCCCCCACGGGTGCAACGGTCCTCATCCGCGGCAAGGCGGGCACCGGCAAGGAATACGTTGCGCGGAGCATCCATGAACTCTCGGAACGCAAAGGCGGCCCGTTTGTCGCATTGAACTGCGACGCCCTCACCGAAGGAGCGAATTCATTCGAAAGCGAACTTTTCGGTTTTGAGCGCGGAGCGTTCACGGGAGCCACCAACAGGCACATCGGCAAGGCGGAGCAAGCTAACGGCGGGACTCTTTTCTTGGATGAAATCGCAGACTTGCCTCTCCCGGCGCAAATAAAACTTTTGCAGTTCATTCAAGAACAAAGTTTCAAGCGCCTCGGCAGCAACATTGTCCAGCGCAGTAACGTGCGGCTCATCGCCAGCACCGGCAAAAACATCGAAGCCATGATGCAGAACGGAAAATTCCGCGAAGATCTTTATTACCGCTTGAACATTTTCCAAATTTCGCTTCCGGAACTGACGCAACGCAAGACGGACATTTTGCTTTTGGCAGACCATTTCATCGAAAAGATGAACTTCAAGTACGGCAAAAAAATTTTGCGGTTAAGCTCCCCCGCTATCGACATGCTGATGAGCTACCATTGGCCAGGCAACGTGCGGGAACTTGAAAACTGCATAGAACACGCTTGCCTCGCGACGACTGACGTCTGCATCAACGCTTACGACTTGCCGCCAACGCTACAAACCGATGTCACGTCGGGCACTTCCGTACTCCCCGAAGGCAACAGCCCACTTACAACGCTGATGGACAGCTACGAACGTGAAATTCTAAGCGAAGCGCTCCGCCGCCATGACGGCAACATGAGCGCCGCAGGCCGCGACCTCTCCGTGAGTCCGCGCATGATGCTGTACAAAATAAGGCGGCTAGGAATAGCCGCCTCGAACTGAACTTTTAGCAGTACAATACTTAACTGGATTCTCGGCCTCTTAACAGTGGCCTCAGAACAACAGGAAACTAATTAACGAACGAGAGCAATGCCGTAAACCGGAAGCATGTCCTTCGGAGCGTCAATCTTCGTTGCCTTTTTGCCGTCATAAGCATAGAGGCCGCCCTTAGTGCCACGGTCACCAATATAAAGAACCCCATCAACATCGTCAAAGACGAGAGAGCCTTCAACATCGCTCACGCCGGAAACCTTTTCAGCACTCTTTTTGGAGAGATCCACCTTCATCAAAGGAACAGTGCCATAGCTCTTATAAACAGCAGCATAGGCAACACCGTCCGGATCTACAGCAAACGCATAGACACCACCACCGAGTTTCTTGCCGTCAACAACCACAGAAGTTTTCTTCTTAGCAAAATCGACAACTTCGATACCACGCTTGTCATCAGCGTCCGTGCCATAAGCCTCATTGTATTCGCCCTGAGAAGCTACGTAAAGTTTTCCACTTGCAAAACCCATCGCCATCGGATTTTTCTTGGCAAGCTTAATCGTGTCAAGGAGAGTCCCGTCCTTAAGTTTGTACAGAGCGAGGAGACCCGGAGCCGGATAAGTATAGTTTTCAGAGCGCTGGAAAAGGGCAAACAAAGTATCGCCGCTCACTTCAAAATCAACAAGGTTCGGTGTCGTAGCCTTCCCCTGATTGAACGATTTCGTCTTCACGGTCTTTGTAATCTTCTTGTCCTTTACAGAAACCTTCACAAACTTGGCAGCACCTTCCAAAGCCACCCAAACTTCATCGTTGCCAGCCTTCACGACATCGCTCGGATTAGCGCCATCGCCCAGGTCGATTTGCCACTTGACCTTGTTATTCGAAGGATCGACAAGCACAAGGTTGTCTGCAGCGAGCCTTTCGAGAACAAAGAGATTTCCATCAATGCCGATAATTTTAGAATCCTGATTGAACTGGACCGAGTTATCGGAGACTTCGTTACCGTCAACCCAGCGGAGTTCACCGGACTTGTAGTCAGAACCGAAGACATAAACCGAGGCTGGCTTCAGCGGGTCGTCATCGGCAGAAGTGGAACTGTCCGAGCAAGCCGTCATGTAGAGGGCAAGGGACGATGCCGTTGCAAGTGTAAGTAGTTTTTTCATAGTGGTTCCTTTTTATGTTTTTCGCAGACAATGTGAATTACATATTTTGCAAGTCCCATCCTGCGCGGGGTTTAAAACCCCTGTGTTAATGTTAATTTGTATTCTCGACCCGGAGTTGGGTATGATATATAGGGGTTTCTATAAGTTTCATCCGTCAGATTCCGAAGAGCAAAAACAACTCGTGTTTTTTCAAAGGGAGCATAACCAAGCGAAAAATGGTGCAAATCCACAGCAGGCTGCTTGATACGATTCGCGCGGTCATCAAAAATTTCAGTACGGTATTCCGAAGTCCACGTCAAATCAAAATGGTACGGCAAGTCAAAACGCGCTTCGGCGTAATACGAACGCGAAGGCTCATTCGGGAGCTTTTTACCATTGTAATAAGGTTCATCACTTTGGTCCTCGGCATTCTGGAATGTTGCACGTAAAATCACGGAAAGCCATTTTTTCGGTTTGCTTTCCATTTCGGCTTCAAGCCCACGCACATGCGATTCACCGATGTTGACCGGCTTTGAAAAACCGCCACTCACCAGCCAATAAATTCCATTATCCACATGCGTTTCAAAATACGTTGCACGTATTGCAGTATTGCTTTTCGGAATCATGTAATAGCCGCCCACTTCAAAACGCAACGCCGATTCATCGCGAAGATTCGGGTTCGAAAGCATTCCTGGAAAAACACCATAAAGTTCCATCAACTGCGGAGTGCGTGCAAAACGTCCAAAGCTCAAGCTGCCGCCATATCGAGAATTGGAGGCATCATAGCGAACAAAGCCTCGACCCGTCCAAGAGAGGTCACGTTCTTTAGCCGTTTTCAACGTCGTCGCCGTCGTCGGTTGCACAAACTTTCCACCATGCAAATCGTCCTTGATAAACAAAGCAGAGGCTTCACCACCGATAGAGAGATTTTTAACAACATCATAAGAAATATCGCCGGAAATATTCGTCGATACACGCATCAAATTCCACTTACTCGACGATGTTCCACGTTTTGAATAATAAGCAGCATCAAGCGACAAACGTACGTTTGCTTCAAAACGGTCACCCGAATAATTCGCAACAACTTCCGGGACAAGGCTATAACCCGCCGTACCATATTCCTGCACTCCCGGCAAATCATAACCCAAATGATCTAACGGATAATAAGAGTGCGAAGTCGCCTTTTCGAATTTTCCTGTAAGCGACATTTCAAGCCAAAGCCACCCCAGTAACTGCGGCAGTTCCGCACGATAAGTCGTCTGTGCAAATTCGCCCTTGTAGCCAGCGACACTCGTCTGGTAATCGTCACGACCAGGGTTACCGCCTTCCGAACGGCTAAAGTTCATGTTCAACGTCGAGAACACGCCATTCGCATGCAAAATGCGGGCTTTGGCAAGCCCGGAATATTCCGTAAACTCCGCGTTCCTGCGTTTATCCGTAAAATCGTCATCGGGATTATACGGCGTTCCGTTTTCACTATTGAATTCGTAATCGTTATCGCTATGGCGTGCAGACAAAGACGCACTCACCGAAACGCTATCCGTCAAACGCGAAAGCATCTGTGCCGACGTCTCCCACGTGTTGTGGCTTCCATAGCTCAAAAGTACACGCCCCGACTTTTTCTCTTCGGGCTTGAGCACCGCTTCGGCTGGCTTCGAACCCTTCGTAACAAAGTTGATTGCCCCGCCGATTCCGCGACCGCCAAACTTCGCAGGCACACGGTCCTTATAGACTTCAATTTTTTCAACCTGGTTCAAGTCAATCGTGCCCAAATCGACCGCACCGCCCGTGGCATCGTTCAGCGGGATTCCGTCCATGCAAACGACGATGTTCTTTGCCGAAACACCGCGAATGCTCACCGTCTGGAAACTTCCGACACCGCCCTGGCGCGTGTATTGTACCCCCGGCAATGAGGCCAGAACCTCCGCCGCCGAAAGCGAGCGACCTTCCCACGCGGTAGGCAAGACCTCGGCGTAGCTCGAAGAGGCCTGCAACGGTTTTTCCACGCTCGTAGATTCGTAAATCGACGACTCGCCTAAGTCTTGAATAAATTCTTCAGAAAAACCAGAAACGCTCGCAAGCAGTACGGCCGCGCAAACGCGAACGCCATAAAGGCTGCAATGATTGAATGCAGCCAAAAATCCATGCAAACGCATGGCTATGCAAAGCGATGTCTTTCGCACCGTTTAACAACCCGTGGCGCCAAGCGCCCGTTGTGCCTTACAGTTCTTCTGACTCGGGGATCACCCTACTCCCAGCCCCTTCACACCCGCTTTTGCAGAACGGAATCCGAACTGCGGCGAGCATTGGTTTATGCTGGTTTCGTCCTCCCTTACAGCGGCGAGACCGTTCCCGGCTTTCACGGGATTCTCTTATATCGCATTCTTGGCGAACGCAATACAGCGTTTTACCGCATAAGGCATTACCTACGAAAAATATAGTAAACAATTCGGGGCGTCGTCATCCCCTGTCATGCCCGTCACCGAACGGGCATCTCCCTTTCATGAAATCTTACTTTCGCGGTTTCCATTCCGCGAGCACCATGCCCGCAACAATAGCCGCCGCGCCAATCAATGCGACGGCTGTTATTTTCTCGCCAAGCGCAATCACCGCCGTAATAATCGTCACAAGCGGAATCGCATAAATGTAGTTGCTTGCAAGGACCGTCCCAATTTGCTTTAAAACTTTATTCCAAATCAAGTAGCCAAACAGCGACGAGAACACCGTAAGGCAAAGGAAGTTGAGCGAAACGACTGGTTCCGCGAAATTTTGCCACGGAATAGACTTATCCGTTTCGCAAAGCATAATGATAATTGACGAGAGTGCACCATAGAAAAACATCTTTCGCGTTATAAACAACGTAGAATATTTTTCATTCAGAGGACGTACAATCAATGAATAAATCGTCCACATGCATGCTGAACTGAATGCGAGCAAATCGCCCACCGGCGAAAGTTTCAGAATAAACTTTCCATTCAGCACCACGAGCACCATGCCGATGAACGTAATCACGCACCCGAGAATCTGCCGCTTGCCCAGGCGTTCGTTCTTGTAAATAAGCCCGCCAAAAATCATAATCAACAGCGGATTCGTACAAACAATCAGCGACACATTACTCGACGGCGAAAGCGAAAGCGCCGTATTTTCCGCCCAAAAGTAAAGCGTACAACCCGTAAGCCCGCACACAAATAAAACCAATTCGTGCTTCCAGTTTTCGCAACGGAACTTTTTATGGGAGGCAGCAAGGAGCAACAGATAAGTGACCACAAACCGCAACGTGAAAATCTGCACTGCCGAGAAACCGTGATTCAAAAGCACCTTCGTGCTCACAAAACTCGTGCCCCAAAACGCAATCGTTCCAATTGCAAGCAAATGCCAAAGAGCAAGACCGCGAGAGCCTTTTGCAGAAGATTCGGGAGTTGTAATCGGAGCCGTTTTCATCAACCGCAAAGATAAAAAAACCAGCCCATAAAAATATGGGCTGATTTTGTTCATTAAGGAAGAAAACCTTACTTAGCAGCTTTCTTAGCGAGTCTTTCACCAGCTTTAAGATTCGTGGTAACGATCTTTCTAAGTTCAGCTGCACCCTTTTCGAATCTTTCATCACCATTCCAGCCACGCGGGAACTTCTTCATGGAAGATCTGAGATCTGTCAATTGCCTGATGAGATCATCAACAACGAGGTCACCGGCTTCGCCGCCCCATCTACGAACCTTTACAGCCTTAGCTGCCACAGCAACTTTCTTTACTTCTGTGGCCTTGACAGCCTTCTTGGCAACAACGGTTTTCTTTGTAGCGACAGCTTTTTTTTCATTAGCCATTTTTTTCTCCTTGGTTATTTGTTATGGGTTAGAAAAGTTCTCCGAGTTCTTGTCTTTTAGCCAAGGCCTCGTCGCAAATCGCAGCCAAAATGCGTTCGTGCGTACACACCTCAGGCGAGACCTTGTAAACAGAACCTGTCGTATAAAATGCATTGCAACCACACTCATGCGCAGAGCACCTGTATCGAATGGCGCATCCATCGCATTCTGGCTTATCACTTTTCAGATAATTGCGCAAATCCTTTGCAACAGGCCCGTTAAACAACTTGTTTTTACTATCAAAAACAGATCCTAGCTTGTATTTTGCATCTTCGGCACTAGTGATAAAGCGGCTACACGGGAACACTTGCCCATTTGCCGAAATGCCAAGGCCGCCCTTAAAAATAAAGCAGGAATATTCCTTTTGCCTCACATCCAGCAACCTAAAGGAGATTTTATCCTGAATCGTACCCAAATAAAAATCTCTTTCCTGTTTTCTGTACTTGAGCCACAAAAGCGCCATTTTCTGATATTCATACGCAAGAGCGTCAAAATCCTCGCCCGTCCACTTGCCATCAAAATCAACGGCGGTCGTCACACTTTTGAAGCCCTGGTCAAAAAGCCACTCCACAGCCCGGCTAAGGCCACGCACATGTTTGCGCGTCACCACCGAAATCACCGAAGTACGCATCTGCGAAAGGACAGGAATATTCGGCGATATCAGCTTGAAACAACCCTTGCCATCCACGGTGCGTCTAGAAATATTATGTTTCCTTTCGGGGCCATCCAAAGAAAGGAATATCTTGAAATTTTCCTTTTTCAAGAACTTGCAAATTTCATCGGTCAACAACGTTCCATTCGTATTGACATGGAAACCATACTGAAAATCTCCGGGGAATCTGCTACGGTTCTCTTTTACGAACTTTTTAACAAAGCGCACCGACCAATAAATCGCATCCATGCGTAAAAGAGGCTCACCCCCGAAAAAGGTAACGTTAAAAAAACTCTGCTTTTGATCAATCGTCCTTTCAAGAGCCAAGCGTAACGACGCTTCTAGCACCTCGTCACTCATATCTATCTTACGATCGACCTGACTATCCTTATAATAGCAATAACTACAACGAAGGTTGCATCGTTCTGTCAAACTCAACAATAAATTCATACAAAAATTAATAACAAAATTATATTAATAATATAACACAATTAAACTCGCTAAAATTGTAAAAATAATTAATTACATACAAAACAAGTAGGATAAACTCGTCAAAACTTATATCAAAAGACAACAAAAGCGGACTTTACAACGAA
>JAEEGJ010031167.1_pt1 | contig 10351 bp, 8 predicted proteins | sample 8958761 | NCBI WGS metagenome assembly JAEEGJ01 (sample SAMN16246546, study PRJNA631951) | gut metagenome | biome: gut microbiome; feature: rumen; material: RS-attached | host: Bos | place: Iran: Karaj | collected 2018-10 | reverse complement strand
TATAAAGTCGGGATGGGCTTGTTCCACCACCTCGAGGCAACGCAGCAGCTCCTCCTCGTCGGCGCCGAATATCTGTATGCCGATGGGGCGCTGGCTGGGGGTGAAGCGCATCTTGCGCAGGCTCTTCTCCGCGTCGCGGTTGAGGGCCTCGGAGGCTATGAATTCGGTGATGAGCAGGTCGGCGCCGAATACCTTGCAGAGTTCTCTGAAGGGCAGGTCGGTGATGTCGTCCATCGGCGACAGGCCGATGACGTTGTGGAAGTCGAGAGGACTCATTGGTTGTCGCTGTCGGGGAGGTCGGCGTTGCCGCCTTCGTCTCCGTTGTCGGTGGCTTCTGCCTTCTTGTCGCCGAAGACGCCTTGCTGGCGCAGCAGCATCCAGTAGACAGCGATGTAGAGCAAGGCGAACATGACGTCGCCGATGCCGATGTAGGCACGTCCGAGGAAGAGCAGAGGGATGAGCAGCAGGAGCAGACGGGCGAGGGTGTAGCAGTGGAATCCTGAAGCGCGCAGGTTCCACATCAAGATGGCGCCCGCGAGTTCGAGGGCGTAGAGCAGGCTGCTGACGGCGAAGTAAGTGCGCGGTACCTCAAGCATCTGCTGCATCATGGTCTGCATCTCGCCCGGGAGCACTTCGGGATGTGCCGAGTAGTAGGACTGGATGGTGGGCTGCAGCAGCGTCACGAAGAAATAGCTGATGCAGGAGAGGCCGGCGAAGATGAAGGTGATGACCAGCAGGATGTGCAGCAGGGTCTTGTTGTTGTTCATAGTACGGCATCCATTTGTTGTTGCAGTTTGCGTGCTTCGCGGGCAGCCGCCTCGGCGAAGTCGGTGCCGGAGGAGGCATAGATGATGCCGCGCGAGGAGTTGACCAGCAAGCCGCAATCATTGTTGAGGCCATAGCGGCACACCTCCTCGAGGCTTCCGCCCTGGGCACCTACGCCGGGCACCAGCAGGAAGCTGCCCGGGACGATGCGGCGCACGTCGGTCAGCATCTCAGCCTTGGTGGCCCCCACCACATACATCATGTTGTCTTCATTGCCCCACTGCTTGGAGGTCTCGAGCACGCGCTGGTAGAGCGGGGTGCCGGTCTTGTCCTCGGTGAGCTGGAAGTCGAAGGCACCCTTGTTGGAGGTCAGTGCCAACAGGATGACCCATTTGCCTGGGTAGACGGTGAAGGGGGTGACGCTGTCGGCGCCCATGTAGGGAGCCACAGTGATGGCGTCGAAGTTGAAGTCGCCCTGTGGGTCGAGGAAAGCTTTGGCGTAGCGCTCGCTGGTATTGCCAATGTCACCGCGTTTGGCGTCGGCAATGGTGAAGACGGGCTTCTGGAGGCTGTGGATATAGTCCATCGTCAGTTTCAGTTGGCGCAATCCTTCAAGGCCGAGGGCTTCGTAGAAAGCGATGTTGGGCTTGTAGGCCACACAGAGGTCTATCGTGGCGTCGATGATGGCGCGGTTGAACTGGAAGATGCCGTCCTGTGTGTTGCGCAGATGTTCGGGCATCTTGGCGGGGTCGGTGTCGAGGCCGACACAGAGGAACGAGCGACGCTCCTGGATGAGGGAGACTAATTCTTGGCGGGTCATGGGATTGATGGTTTATTCGGTGAGACGGTGGAACTGTTCGGTAAGCTGGGTGGCGGAGACGTTGTTGATGGGTTCGTCGGCCACGATGCGGCCATGGTGGATGATGATGGCGCGGCTGCACATGGCCTCCACCTCCTGCATGATGTGGGTGGAGAGCAGCACGGCCTTGTCCTTGCCGGCATTGCGTATCACGTTGCGGATGAACTCCAGCTGGTTGGGGTCGAGGCCGGTGGTGGGCTCGTCGAGGATGAGCACCTGCGGGTCATGTATCAGTGCCTGTGCCAGGCCGACACGCTGGCGGTAGCCTTTCGACAGTTGCCCGATGCGCTTGTTGGCTTCGGGGGTGAGGCCGGTGAGCTCTATCATCTCGTCGGCGCGTTCGTTGCGGTGCTTCACGCCGCTCAGTCCCGCGGCGAAGCGCAGGTATTCGCGGACATACATGTCCAAGTAGAGCGGGTTGTGCTCGGGCAGGTAGCCTATGCAGCGGCGCACGGCCAGGGTGTCGTCGTAGATGCTGTGGCCGCAGACGGTGGCTTCGCCTTCGGTGGGCGGGATGAAGCAGGTGAGTATCTTCATCAGGGTCGACTTGCCTGCGCCGTTGGGGCCAAGCAGGCCCACTATCTCGCCTTTTCCCACATGGAAGGTGGCGTGGTCTACAGCCCGCTGGTCGCCGTACAGCTTGCTGATGTCTTTGACGTCTATCATTTTCTGTTCTGTTTCTCTATGGCGGCCGCCTGTTCGAGGGTGATGCGCTCGCCTTTGTAGATGGCTATGACGAAAGCGTCCTTGAACTTGGTGGTCTTCTTGATGGTGTTGCAGCGCTGTTTGGCTTCCTGCAGGGAGGAGTAGTTGCCCGCCGAGTAGACAATGAGGTTCCCGTTGGTAGAAGTGTGGATGTCTTTGATGCCGCCGAGGGCGCGGTCGCCGGCTTTCATGAGGGTGGTGGCGGTGCAGAACTGCACGCGGTAGGAGATGCCGCTGGCGGGAGTCGGTTTCACTGTGTTGTTCTGTTGCTTTGTCGGCTGCACCGGAGTGCCGTTCTCGGCGGGTTCCTTGTAGAGGTAGGGCCAGGCGTCGGAGAATCCGGTGGTGCGTTTCAGGTGTGTGCAGTACTCGCTGGCCTCCTGCATGGTGCTGAAGCGGCCGGTGATATAAGCGAGGACTTTCCCTTTGCGGTAGGCCTGGAAGTCGGTGACGCCTCGCAGGGCGGGGTCGCCGACCTTATAGCGTTTGCCGCTGGAGAGGAACTGCACGGTGTAGTATTGTGTAGCCGTGGGGCTTGCGGTATTGTTGGGCGCCTGCAGTGTCTCCTTCGCCTCTGCGGGTTTCTTCATGGGCTTCTCCTCAGGTTTCTCTGCGGGCACGGTCTCGGCCACGGGAGGTGCGATGGGCTCTGCTTTGACCTCCTGCTTGGGTTCCTGTTTAGGCTCTTCCTTGGGGCCGGGCTGCGCTTCCTGTACTGGTAGGGTGGGGGTAGGCGTGGGTTTGGCTTTCGGGGTAGGCGTGGGTTCTGTGGTGGGCTCCGCCGCCGGCTGCACTGCGGGTTTCGGCGCTTCCTTGACAGGCTCAGGTTCCTTGACAGGTTCCTTCACGGCAGGTTCAGGCTCCTTGACAGGTTCCTTCACGGCAGGTTCAGGCTCCTTGACAGGCTCCTTCACAGCAGGTTCAGACTCCTTGACAGGCTCCTTCACGGCAGGCTCGGGTTCCTTGACAGGTTCCTTCACAGCAGGTTTAGGTTCCTTGACAGGCTCCTTCACTGCAGGTTCAGGTTTGGGGGCAGGAGTCTCCACTGCGGGCGCCTCCTCTTTGGCTGGGGCGGCCTCGGCCACCACGTCGGTCTGCGGCTGCGCTTTCGGTGCCGCCTCCTTCTGCGGAGTGGAGGATTTGTAGCCCTTGATGTTGATGACGGGGTTGACCACCTTGCCGCTACCCTCTTCGGTGGCCTTATAGGTCATGAAGGCGTTGAAGAGGCAGATGGCTATCTTGGCCTGGCCTTCCTCGCTAATCATGAAGCCTTCCTCGCCTGGATTGCTGATGAAACCGACTTCGGTGAGCACCGACGGGCAGGTGGTCTTGTAGAGCACATAGAGCTCGGCCTGCTTCACGCCGCGGTTGATGGTCTTCAGATGTTGCTTGTATTGGTTTTGGATGGCCTGTGCGAAGTTGAGGCTGCGCTCCAGGTAGACGTTCTGCACCATGGAGAAGATGATGTAGCTTTCTTCCGAGTTGGGGTCGAAGCCGTTGTAGGCCTTGTTGGTCTTGTAGTCGGCCTCGAGCAGTATGTCGGCATTCTCTTTCTTGGCCACCTCCAGGTTGGCGCGGCTCTCGGAGAGGCCCATAACAAAGGTCTCCACGCCGGTGGGCGAGGAGGTGGGGTGCGAGTTGGCATGGATGCTGATGAAGAGGTCGGCCTTGTTGCGGTTGGCGATATGGGCGCGCTCGGCGAGCGAGATATCGACATCGGTGGTGCGGGTGTAGATGACTTTCACGTCGGGGTAGTTGTCGGAGATGAGCTGGCCGAACTTCTTGGCCACCGCGAGGGTGATGTTTTTCTCCTGCGAGCGACCTCCCTGGGCGCCGGGTTTTGCGCCGCCGTGACCGGGGTCGATGACCACTGTGCGTATCTTATAAGAGTCCTTTTTTTGCGCAAAAGCCGCTCCACAGGACAGTGCCAGCACAATAAACAGAGTCAATAACCGTTTCATATACAAAACAATATATTTTTGTTTTTCAGTTTGCATAAATAGTTTTATCTTTGCAAATTGAAAATGCAAAGATACACATAATTTTTGAATGTTGAAAATTAAATGGTTTGGCGGCAGGGAAGAGGCATAGGAGAGGACTGATATTGATGCTGATAATGCTCGCGACGGGCTTTGGGGTGTCTGCGCAGGACGACATAGACACCCTGATGCGTGTTTCGAACAATGCCGTCAACGAGTTGGTCAAGTACAAGGCACGCGACTCGGTGGCCATGGATCTCCGCACACGCAAGGCATTCCTCTACTCCGAAGGCAGCATCGACTACGGCGAGATGGTGCTCGAAGCCGACCGTGTGGAGGTGGACTTCGACCGGCAGACCCTCCACGCCCACGGCACCACCGACACCACCGGCGAGGTGGTGGGGCGTCCCCACTTCAAGCAGGACGACGCCGATTACCACGCCGATACCATTACCTTCAACTACAACACCCAGAAGGGCATCATTCAGGGCGTCATCACCCAGGAAGGCGACGGCTACCTCCACGGACACAAGGTGAAGAAAGTCAACGACTCCATCATGTACCTCAGCGGCGGCAGCTACACCACCTGCAACTACGCCCATCCCCATTTCGCCATCAACTTCACCAAGTCGAAGCTCATCACGAAAGACAAGATTGTCACGGGTCCGGCCTGGCTCACCGTCGAGGACTGTCCCACGCCGGTGGCCCTGCCCTTTGCCCTCTTCCCGCTGTCGCACAACCGCGCCTCGGGTGTCATCATCCCCTCCTACGGCTGGATGAACTACCGCGGCTACTACCTCAAGGACGGCGGCTACTACTGGGCCCTCAACGACAACATGGACCTCGCGCTGCTGGGCGAGATCTACACCAACCTCTCATGGGCCGGCGAGGTGAAGACGAACTACTACAAGCGCTACAAGTACAAGGGTCTGTTCGACATGCGACTGGGCCGTACCTTCACCGGTATCCGCGGCGACACCACCACCTTCAGCGCCTACAACGACTTCAAGGTGGAGTGGCAGCACCAGCAGGACGCCAAAGCCAACCCCTACAGCCGCTTCTCGGCCAACGTCAACCTGCAGAGCCGCAACTACAACAAGAACACCACCAACCGCAACGACTACTTCAACAGCACCACCACTTCGAGTGTCAGTTATAGCACCAAGCTTGGCAGCTACCTCAACCTGGCCGCCACGGCCCGCGAGTCGTTCAACGCCCAGACGGGTGTGATGAACATCAAGTTGCCCAGCGTCACCCTCTCGTCCATCACCATCTACCCCCTGCGGCGCAAGAACCCTGTGGGCGGCTACCGCTGGTATGAGAATATCAACCTCAGCTACGTCATGAACGCCGAGAACAACATCACGGCCCAGGACACGGACCTCTTCAAGCGGTCCACCCTCGACCAGATGCAGTACGGCGTCCAGCAGAGCATCCCCCTGAGCAGTACGGTCAAGGTGCTGCGCTTCTTCAACTGGACCAACTCGGTCAGCTACAACGAGCGCTGGCACTGGAGCACCATCGAGAAAAGCTATGACAACCAGACCGGCAAGGTGACCACCGACACCATCCGCGGCTTCCGCTCGAACCGCGACGTCAGCTTCAACTCGACCCTCACCACCCGCGTCTACGGCATGTTCCAGTTCAAATACGGTCCCCTCAAGGCCCTGCGCCACGTCATCAACCCCTCGGTGGGCTTCACCTACAGGCCTGACTTCGGCGACGAGCGCTACGGCTGGTGGCGCCAGTACACCGACACCACCGGCTATGTGCACCGCTACTCCATCTTCCAGAACAGCCTCTACGGTGGTCCCCCCGACGGCCGCAGCGGAAGCCTCCGACTCGCCTTGGGCAACAACCTAGAAATCAAGGTGCAGAACCCCTTCGACAGCACTGCCGAGGTGAAGAAGATAGCGCTGCTCGAGAGCCTCAACCTCAGCACCGCCTACGACATGGCCAAGGACTCGCTCAACTGGAGCAACCTCTCCATCACCGGCCGCACCACCCTCTTCCGCTCGCTGGTGCTCAACTACAGCGGCTCATTCTGTCCCTACGTCATCGACAGCACGGGCAACATGCGCGACACCCTGCTCTGGGTCAAGGAGCGGCGCATCTTCCAGCACCAGACCTCAACCTGGAGCGCCCAGCTCTCGTTCAGCCTCAACGACAACACCTTCAAGAAAGAGGGCGGCGGCCGCTCCAACGGCCACCCCACCTACCAGGTGCTTCAGACCCCTTACAACTACAGCCCCGTGGCCATGCTGGGCGGCTATGTCGACTTCTCGGTGCCGTGGAATGTCAGCATCAGTTACAACTTCAGCCATGTGGCCCGCTATGTGGCTCAGGAGGCCTCGCTCAGCCACGAGACCATCCAGAGCATCAGCCTCTCGGGCAACGTGAGCCTCACCAAGAACTGGAAGATTGCCGCCTCGACGGGCTACGACTTCGTCAACAAGGGCATGAGCTACACCACGATAGACATCTACCGCGACCTTCACTGCTGGGAGATGCGCTTCAGCTGGGTCCCCTTCGGATACTACCGCAGCTGGTACTTCCAAATCAACATCAAAGCCGACGCCCTGCGCGACGTCAAGTACGAGAAGCGCGAAAGCTACCAGGAGAACCAGGGCTACTTCTCCTACTAACCCCCACTTTTCGACCCCCGAAAACCCCGCTTCCGACTCTCAAAAAACAGCAACAATACGAAAAACATAAACCGCACGTTTCCAGATGCTTGTCCTGACCAACACCGTATCAACACCGCCCCATCGCCGTACCCCCTCCGTACCTTCTCCGATGACGGACGGTGATGGTATGTCGATGGTAGGGTGCAGGAGGCTCGAGGAAGGGCGGTGAGCGATAAAACCGACCCTATGGAAAACAAACTCTATCACACTATCGGTGAGGTGTCTGCCATGCTCGGCGTGGCGCCCTCGGTGCTCCGCTTCTGGGAGACGCAGTTCGACTGCCTGCACCCGACCAAGAACAGCCGCGGGGTGCGCGGCTACACGGCGCACGACATCGAGGTGTTGCGCCGCATCCACCACCTGACGCGCGACTGCGGCTACACCCTTGAAGGGGCCCGTGAGCAGTTGCGCGCCCGACCCGCCGCCGACCCGCGGATGGAGGTCATTGGAAAACTCACAGAAGTGCGTAACTTTCTGGTTGAATTGAAGGAAACCCTGTAGAAAGATGAAAATCGACGAGGCCATAGAGGCATTCGGAGACTATATCGCTGTGGAGCGCCGCATGGCGGCGGGCACGGTGCGCAACTATGTGACCGACTTGCGCGACCTGGCGGACTTCCTCCACAAGGGCGGTGCTGACGATGTGAACGATATGACGGCACGCGACATACGGGGCTGGCAGATGGAGCACCTGGAGCGTGGCGAGGCGGCGGGCACAGTCAGGCGGCGCCTGTCGTCGGTGGGTAGTTGGCTGCGGTGGATGCGCCGGAGCGGCCTCTACGACGCCGACCTGATGGCCAAGGTGTCGGCCCCTCGGCAACCCAAGCGGATGCCGGTGTTTTTCAAGGAGGGCGAGTTGGAACACCTGTACGACGAGGGAGTGTTCGGCGACGACTTCAAGGGCAGGCGCGATGCGCTGATGCTGCGTATGCTGTACGAGACCGGCATGCGTCGTTCCGAGCTTGCGGGGCTGCGTGAATCGTCGGTCGACCTGGGTGCCCTCACGGTGAAGGTGCTCGGCAAGCGTAACAAGGAGCGCATCATACCGATAGAAAATGAACTGGCGAACAATATTTCGGAATACATTGCGTTAAAGAAACAGACAGTGGGAGAGACCGAGTGGCTGTTTGTTACCCCGAAAGGACGGCAAGTGACTGACAACATGGTGTATCGAGTGGTGAAAAGGTATATGGTGCCGCTGTCGGACGCCGACCGCATCTCGCCGCATGTGTTCCGCCACAGTTTTGCCACCCACATCCTCAGCGAAGGGGGCGACCTGCTGGCCATCAAGGAGTTGCTCGGACACGAGGAGCTCTCGACCACCGAGGTCTACACCCACGTTACCCGCGAGCACCTGAAGGATGTGTACCGGCAGGCGCATCCGCGAGGAAAGAAGAAATAATGTATAACCATATATAAAAAGGAGGACAACATGAACACTATCATTAACACGGCCAAGTTCACGGCCGACGAGAAGCTTGAGAAATTCATCAATGAGAAGGTGTCCAAGCTCGACCGCATGATAGATAATGCGGTGCGCTGCGAGGTGACGCTGAAAGTCGATAAACCCGAGAGCCACAATAACAAGATAGCCGAGTTGCGCCTGTGTGTGCCCGGCAACGACCTCTTCCTTTCGAAACAGGCCGACACCTTTGAGCAGGCTGTGACTGACTGCGTCGACGCCATGAAGGTGCAGATAGAGAAATACAAGAACGCCTGAGGCCGGTGACGGTCCAGGACAGCCCAGTGCGGCCCCGTCGGAAAGGCGGGGCCGCACTGTTTTTGGAGGGTAGGGGAGAGGGTGCAAAAGTGCGAACGGACAAGGGGTCAAAAACGACCTTTTTGACCACAGGAGGGTTGCTTTTGCGGAGCGGAGGTGAGTCTTGGAGAGAAAAAATATCAACACAGAAGATGTTGAAATACAATGATATGAATGAAATATTTGAAAAATAATCAAAAAAAACTTTGTCAGTATTTGAAAAAGTAGTATTTTTGCACTCTCATTTCGAGAGAGAGTGGGGGTGAAAAATGAATATAAAGAGAGGTTTGAAAGGTTGACAAAAGCCGATGTAACTCAGTTGGTAGAGTAGCTGATTTGTAATCAGCCTGTCGGGGGTTCGAGTCCCTTCATCGGCTCGAGACCGACACTCAGAACCGCTGGGAAGTCGGTCTTGATATGGGGGAGTCGCATAGCGGCAATTGCAACAGACTGTAAATCTGTCCTCGGAAGAGTTCGGTGGTTCGAGTCCACCCTCCCCCACCAATGCCAAACTTCAACAGGCGGAAGTAGCTCATTTGGTAGAGCGATAGCCTTCCAAGCTATAGGTGGCGGGTTCGAGCCCCGTCTTCCGCTCCAAAACGCGGAGACAGGCGAGACCCACAACGCCGTCTCGAGAAAGATAGGTACTCAAAAGAGAGAGTGAGTAAAGCAAGCCGCAGTAGCTCAGTGGTAGAGCGCTTCCTTGGTAAGGAAGAGGTCACGAGTCCGACTCTCGTCTGTGGCTCTCTTTTTATGCGAAAGCAGAGAAAGGACATAAGAGGGAAGCAAAACCGAGGACGGAGAGCCGAAGAGCCCGCCCTCTTTGAACGTGAAATGAAAAGTAATATTAATTGTTAACAATTTAATACGTATTAAAATGGCAAAAGAAAAATTCGATCGTTCCAAACCGCACGTCAACATCGGTACCATTGGCCACGTTGACCACGGTAAGACCACTCTGACCGCTGCTATCACCAAGGTTCTCGCTGAGAAGGGCCTTTCCGAGGTGAAGAGCTTTGACGCTATTGACTCCGCTCCCGAGGAGAAAGAGCGCGGTATCACCATCAACACCGCTCACGTTGAGTACCAGACCGAGAAGCGTCACTACGCTCACGTTGACTGCCCGGGTCACGCCGACTATGTGAAGAACATGGTTACCGGTGCTGCCCAGATGGACGGTGCTATCCTCGTTGTGGCCGCCACCGACGGTCCCATGCCCCAGACCCGTGAGCACATCCTGCTCGCCCGTCAGGTTGGTGTTCCCCAGCTCGTTGTGTTCCTGAACAAGTGCGACCTTGTTGACGATCCCGAGCTGCTCGACCTCGTCGAGATGGAAGTCCGCGAGCTCCTGAGCTCCTATGACTTCGATGGCGACAATATCCCCATCATCCGTGGTTCCGCTCTCGCCGCTCTGAACGGTGAGCCCAGCGGTGTGAAGAACGTTGAGGACCTCATGGAGGCCGTCGACAACTGGATTCCCGAGCCCGTCCGTCAGAAAGATAAAGACTTCCTGATGCCCATCGAGGACGTGTTCAGCATCACCGGCCGTGGTACTGTTGCCACCGGTCGTATCGAGACTGGTGTTATCCACACCGGC
>JAEEGJ010031165.1_pt1 | contig 10351 bp, 10 predicted proteins | sample 8958761 | NCBI WGS metagenome assembly JAEEGJ01 (sample SAMN16246546, study PRJNA631951) | gut metagenome | biome: gut microbiome; feature: rumen; material: RS-attached | host: Bos | place: Iran: Karaj | collected 2018-10 | reverse complement strand
TGACGCCGATGGTCCGTTACGACTATGCGGCCCGTCTGAAGGAAACCCAGGGCTACTGGCCGATTCCGCAGACGGAGATCGACATCGCCGGCAAGGACGAGAACGGCAACGACATCCTCGAGCAGAACCCCGGCTGGGGATCCCAGGCTCAGTTCAACGACTGGAACAATTTTAAATAGCAGACGATATGAAAACCTTGAAACTGTTCATTGCGGCTGCAGCTCTGCTGAGCTTCATGGCCTGCAATCCCATCGAAGATCTCTCGCTGCGTGAAAAATATGTCACCAATGCCGGAACACCGATCAGCTCCGACGAGCTTTCGGCGGCCCTGACCGTGTTGCAGGAAGGCCCGACCAACGATATCATCACTCTAAAGAACGCAAGACCCGATATCGGCGGCGCCTGGCATGTGGGCACGGCGATGGGAGAAACCATCATCAAAAACGACAAATACACCTATGTGTATGAATCCAACGGCGAGTTTGAAATCTACTATGCCGGCATCTCCGAAGGCAAGATCATTGAATCCAAACGCTTCCCCGTTATCGTCACCGACGTGTACGACCCGTGGGCAGGTATGCTGACCGGCGCCAAGAGCAACACCGACAAGTCGGCCAAGAAAACCTGGTCGTGGCGTGAAGTGTCCTGGGGCTCAATTTGCAACATGGGTGCACACGGTGGCTGGAAGTATGCTTCCGCCGGCTATACGCCTGAGTCGAACTTCGCCTGGTGGGCCAACTTCACCCTTGCGGATGTGGACACCTCCAAGGAGCGGATGGTGTTTGAATACGATGGCAGCAAGATGACCACCTACGGTCCCGACGGGAACGTGGCGGCACAGGGCACCTTCGGATTCATCAAGACCTCCCCTGAAGAAGCTGTTCTCGGAACCTGGGTCACGACTGCACCGCTCATCGGAGCCCGCTTCGACGACTGCGGCCAGGGCTCGAACAACCAGTTCTACCTGCTGACGTTCACCGACCAGTACATCACCATCTACCACAACGGATGGGACGGCTCCGCCGACTGGGACGACTGCGGCTGGTACGCTTACTTCGAAGCCAAATAACGTAAAGTACCTATGAAGAGGATCCTTCCTTTCATCGCGGTCCTGTTCGCCGTCACGGCGTGCCGGCCGGACGGGCCCATGCTCGAGATACGCGGCCATATCGGGGACGACTTCAACGGACAGAAGATCTATTTCTGCCCCCAGCCGCATCCCACGGCCGACATCGTGGACTCCACCGTGGTGAAAGGAGGGACCTTTTTCTTCCGGATTCCGGCCGATTCGCTCTATGTCGCGGACCTGACGGTCTCCCGGCGGGCGCCCGGCTATGCTGAAAGGCTGCTCATCGCCGTGGAGCCCGGAATCCTCGACGTCACCCTGGGCGCGCCGAGCCGCGCGCACGGGACGCCGGTCAATGAAGCCCTGCAAGCCTGGAAAGAGCGGCTGCAGGGAGGCGATCCGGAAGACGCCAAACGCAGCACTTTCGACCTCATCCTCCGCTATCCCGATGCGGTCGGCGGTTATCTTTATATGCTCTTCGGCCGGCTGTTCGACCCGGAGCAGCGGCAGCAACTCGATTCCCTCGGATACGACAAACGGATACCGGATGTCAGTACGCGCAGACAGAAGAATTAATACTGTGGCCGTCACCCTCTTTTTCGTGGCGCTGTGGGCGATCTTCCAGTTCGTCTTCCCGTACCATCTTGCTTTCAAGGAACGGTATGTCCTGTTTATGTCCGACGCTTCCTGGCTGGCCACCTATTTCACGAAGCCCGCACCGGTTTCATTCATCTTCGGCGACTGGCTGACCCAATTTTACCTGATTCCAGGAATCGCTGCGCTGGTCACGACGCTCCTGCTGGTCCTGGTCTGGGCTGGATTCCGCTTCCTGCTCGACGCCATGCCGACCGTCCGCCACGCGTCCCTGTGGGCCCTGCTGCCTACGGCCCTGCTGGCTTTCCTGCTCCTCTCCCCCGAGGTTCCGCTGGCCGTGCTCGTCGGGGCTTGCCTCTTCGTCTGGCTTTTCGCCGCCGCCTTCCGGATTCCCGGCAGACTGCTCCGCTATGTCACGGTCGTCCTGCTCACTGTGCTGCTGGTTCCTTCCGCACGCAGCCTCAACGCCACGGCCCGGGTGGAGAAACCTGGCCTGGAGCGGGAGTATGACTACCGCATCCATTTCAAGGCCGACGCCGGACGCTGGGACACCGTAGAGAAGATGGGACGCCGGAATCCCTACGAAAGCCTCCTCACGGCCTACTACTACAACCTTTCGCAGGCCCGCGCCGGGCGGCTGCCCGACGGCCTGCTCAAAGCCTATCAGCCCACCTGGCACGGGCTGTTCATCCCGGTCAAACCCGGCGTCGAATGCTTCAAGCTGATGGCCAGCACCGACGCCCTGTACCTGGCCGGCGATTATGCCCAGTCCCAGCATTCTGCCATGCTGGGGATGACCTTCTCCCCGCGGCAGCGCTCCGCGGCGATGGTCCGGCAACTGGCGGACATCGCCTTCGCCAACGGCGATTACGACACGGCGCACCGCTACCTCACCATGCTTTCCAAGACCGCGCTCTATCGGAAATGGGCGCTGGAAGGCCTGCACCTGCTCGATACCGAGGCCGACCGGCTGGCCGTCAAGAACGACTGCCGCGACATCCTCGTCCAACACAATGACTACCGCACCGCCCTGGCCAATATCGCCGCGACAGCATCCGATGCAAAGACAGCGACCGACTACCTGCTCTGCCTCGACCTGCTCGACAAGGATCTCGCGCACTTCCGCCAGGACTACGATGCGCTTTACAAAGGAAGATACGATGCCGTCAGCGTTCCCGTCCTCTATCAAGAGGCCCTGCTGATGACTTTCGACGAAAATACATCGCCCGCCGTGCAACTCACGGACTATCGCATCGCACGCGCGACCCTCGACAACTGCACAGAGTTCCTGAAAGGCAACGAAAAGCCTTTCCGGACGAGTTACTGGTTCTATCACAAATACGCCCAACCCGTCCAATGAAACGATGGCTGACATATAGCGTCTGGATCCTGATCCTGGCCGCCTGTGTGCGGGAAGGGGCGTTCCGGGAAGCCGGAACACCACCGGTACTCCCCGATTATACGGACATCACCCTGCCCGTCAACATCGCTCCCCTGAATTTCGAATTGGAAGGCGCGGATGCTCTGCGGCTCGAAATTGAAGGCAGCCGGACGTACCGGTTCAAGGCCGGCGGATCCCAGTTGCGTTTCCCGATGCAGAAGTGGAAGGAGATGCTGCGCGAAGAGGCCGGTAATACACTGCAGCTTACCCTCACCGCCAGCTTCGGACGCGAAAGCCGACGCTATACACCGTTTACCTGGACGGTTTCGCCCGACAGCATCGACCGCTACCTGAGCTACCGCCTGATTGAACCGGCCTATGAAGTGTGGAACGTGCTGAGCATCGAGGAGCGTGACCTGGAGTCGTTCAAGACCCGGCTCCTGGCCGACAACACCACGGTCGAAAGCACCTGCATCAACTGCCATACGGCCAACCGCGGTGACGGAATCCAGACCTCCTTCATGCATGTCCGCGGCGCCAAGGGCGGCACGCTTTACAGCCGCGACGGCCAGCTGCGCAAACTCAACACGGCCACCGACAGTACTGCCGGCGCTGCCGTTTATGGCGAAATCTCCGCCGACGGCCGCTACGGCATCTTCACCACGGCCGACATCCGGCCCATCCTCCACAGCGGACGGTTCGACAAACTGGAGGTGTTCGACGCCTCGAGCGACCTGATCCTCCTCGATTTCGAACAGGGGACCGTGACGGATTCCCCGCTCGTGAAAGGGTCGGAATTCCAGGAAACCTTCCCCTGCTGGTCCGCCGACGGGAAGACCGTCTATTTCTGCCGGGCCGTGTCCCGGCCTCAGCCGGACAGTACGTTCGAGATGCACTACGACCTCTATTCTGTGGCGTTCGACCCGGAAACCGGGCGGTTGGGCGGCACCCTGACACGGGTCGTAGATGCTGCGAGCCGCGGAAAGTCCGTCAGTTTCCCGAAGTGCTCCCCGGACGGCCAATACATCCTGATGACCGTCTCCGACTATGGTACCTTCCCCATCTGGCACAGCGAGACCGACCTCTGGCTCTATGAGATTGCAACCGGAGCGCTTTTCCCGCTCGAAACGGTCAACGGCAAGTATTCCGACTCTTATCATTGCTGGAGCAGCAGCGGACGCTGGATCTGCTGGGCGTCCAAGCGCGACGACCGGCTCTACGGAAAGCCTTATTTCGCCCATGTAGGCGAAGACGGGACGGTCTCCAAGCCCTTCGTACTTCCCCAACGCGACCCGGGCCGCTACCAGGTCACGCTCAAATCCTACAATATTCCTGAACTCTACCGCTTCCCGGAACCCTATGATGCGGCGTATGTCAGCCGGTTCTACAGCGATATGGAGGCGGAAAGAATGACTTATGCGAAATGACTATGATGAACAGACTCCGTTCCCTGCTGACGCTCGCCCTGGCGTCGATAATCGCTTTTTCCTGCGCGGAAGATCCATATAACGCAGGACCCGGCGGGGACGGAACGACAGACGGAATCCCCGTGGCCCGCGCGGAGCGGAAAGAAGGTCGCATTGCGCTGGGTTACTGCACCTACTACGGTTCCGCGACGCCGGATCCCGCGGTGCTGACCCACATCAACTATGCTTTCGCGGAGTTGTATGTCCGGGACGGCAAATATGTCACTTTCAAACTGCAGGGCAACGAATCCCGCTTCCAGCAGATCGTCAACGTCAAGAAGCAGCATCCGGAACTCAAGGTCTGTCTGTCTTTTTCCCATACTGTGGCCAATTCCGACAACTACCAGGCCGGCGGTTTTTCCGTGATGGCCAGCACGGAGGAAGGACGCAAGGCTTTTGCGGAAGACTGTCTGGCCTTTGTCCGCAAATGGGGTATCGACGGCATCGACATCGACTGGGAATTCCCGGGCATCTCCTGGAGCGGTCACGCCTGTGACCCTGCCCACGATGTGGAGAATTACACACTGCTGATGAAGCAGCTGCGCGCCACGCTCGGCAGTCAGTATCTGCTTACCTACGCCGGTTATGTCATGAACGCTCAAGGATCACCGGACGATGGATGCTTCATCGACATCGCCGCCGTCGATCCTTATGTGGATTTCGTCAACATCATGACCTACGACATCGCCGCGGGCTCAGAGGGGCAGCATCAGTCCGCCTGGAACCGGCCCGACTATTACTGGGACTGCGTCCGGGCAATCGACGCCTACCTGAATGCCGGCGTCTCCCCGTCCAAACTCGTTCTGGGCATCCCCTTCTACGCACGACACGCCTGGGACAACAGCGACGGCTACAAAGGCGCCGTCGATTACGGAAAATTCGCTACGGAGTATCCTGCCAGCAAAGGATTCAAAATCGACAACTGGGACGAAAAAGGTCTGGTCCCCTACATCACCAAAGACGGAAAGATGTGGGCCGGCTACGACAATCCGAAGAGCATCGGACTCAAGGCAGAAAAGATCCTCGCCATGGGGATGAAAGGGTTTATGTACTGGGACTACGACGCTGACGATGCGGCGGGCACGCTCCGCAATGCAGTCTGGAACGCCATTATGAAATAACTTTTGGAAATTTCTTATATATTTGTCATATAAAAACTTAACAACTATGTACGCAAACGAATGGAAGAAGAACGCCTTTGGCGTCATGGACAAAATTGAGGCAACCCAGATGGAGAAAATCAAAGAGGTGGCGACCCTGATGGCCGACTGCATCCAGGCCGGACACATGGTCCACACCTTCGGCTGCGGACACGCCAACCTTCCGATCGAGGAAATGTATCCCCGCATTGGCGGATTTGTGGGTTTCCACCCCATCTGCGAACTCCCGCTGACTTTCTTTACCCACATCGTCGGTGAGATGGGCATCAATCAGTTCCTCTGGCTCGAAAGGGCGGAAGGCTACGGCAAAGCCATCATGAGCAGCTGGAATTTCCACAAGGACGACATCATGTGGATCTTCTCGCACACCGGCATCAACGCCGTCAACATCGACGTCGCCCTGGAGGCCAAGCGTCTCGGCATGAAAGTCGTGGTCTTCGGCTCCGCTTCGGAAACGGGCGCCAAGGTGCCGCGTCACTCCTGCGGGAAGAACCTTTTCCAGATTGCCGACTACGTGGTCGACTCCTGCTGCCCGCTCCAGGACGCTTCGGTAAAGATGAAGAAAGAGTTCGACAAGATCGGCCCGCTGTCCACGGTAGCCTTCGTCACCCTGGTCTGGATGACCATCTGCACGGTCGCTGAGATTCTGGAAGAACGCGGCGTGAAACTCTATATCCACCCGTCGCACAACGTTCCCGGCGATACTACGGCCGGCGAACGCCTCGACGCCTGCATCAAGAAGTATAAGGAGCTGGTTGCCGGCGTATAGCCTCTGACCGAGAATACTTCGCTGTCAAAGGGCCTCTTTTTCCGGTTCAGGAAAAGGAGGCCTGGCTGTTGTTCAAATCCCCTCCCCTTCGAGCAGCAAGACCTTCAAGAATTCCCGGGTCAATTGCTTCCGCCCGATCGATGTAGCAAGGGAGGCCATCCCAGCCTGCGAATCTGCGATCAGAATCAGACAACGCCGGCCATCGGGCAAACGAGGACCGAGACACATTCCTTCGTAGTTCGCCAACGCCACGTCAATACCCGCCGCTGTCATGACGAGTCGCGTTTCAAAATCACAGAGCAACTGTTTAGGCAGGATCTCCGCCGGATCTCCCGAAGGATTGACGACATAAAGTTTCGTCTTCGTGAACGAACGGGCCAGAATGTCCCGCGGCTTGCCGGCAGGCACATAGACTTCTCGCTCGAGGATGATGAGCCGCCCGTCATCCAAAGCCGTCATGGCGGAAATCCCATGGACATAGGCCATGACCGATCCTCTTTCCTTTTCAGACAAGACAGGCTCATCCATCTGGTACAACCAGCGACCGTTCGCCAAATGCCTTTCATCAAAGCGCTGGAGGCGATGCAGTCGGGAGGCTTTCCCATCCGCCTTCAATGGAAGTTCGGTTGTCGTCCAAAACTGGCCCGTGACTTCATTCCAGGAAAAAGCCTCAAAACCGCCATTCTTCACGATTGCCTTGGCCCCCAAATCTGCAGGAATAGAGAAAACCACCCCCGTCGCCCTCCCGTCCAGATCATACTCCCGGATCGACTGGTCGCTCTCCGCCGACACATACAACTTTCCATGGGAAAACACCACGCCTTCGTTGTCCAAACCCGCTACGGAAGATGTCAAGGTCGCTTCCGGAACAGTCATCCGCACCTGCGATTCCGAAATCTTCCCGTCGTTCCGGATGGGAATGTCGAAAAAAACGATCCCGCCTCCCGGCAACTTATCGTCCACGACAGCATATCGGTTTCCGAAAATCCAAGTGATTCCGGAGTACTGTCCCAGCGCCACAGATATGGGCTGCTGCGGCATTTCCGTCACCCGGAGCGTTTGCCCGAAAGCGGAAACCAGGGTCAACCAGGCCCACAAAGTTGTCATATAGAGGCGTCTGCTCATCATTGTATCGTTAAAGATAACTATTTTTTGTCTTTTGTAAAAAATGCGTAAATTTGCACCCTGCAATCCAAGGGGTATTAGCTCAGTTGGTAGAGCGATAGGTTCGCAATCTATAGGTCAGGGGTTCGAATCCCCTATGCTCCACAAAAATCCCTCCCAGACAGTTCTGAGGGGGATTTTTCGTATAGAATGTGACAAAAAGTGTATCAATTCTTCCGATTGAGTACCCCAAATGGATACTTGAAGATGTGCGGCTATAATCAGAAAATGACAGGCACGGTTAAAATAACATTGACCGGGGTCCCATCAACCTTTCCCGGTTCCCAATTTTGGATTTGATTGACGGTCTCGAGAACGTGTTTCTCATATGCACTGAGATGCTGGTAATCGGACGACTTATAAAAGTCTGAAGAAGGGGTTTTCACTCTCGGGCCAACCAGTTTCCCATTTTTGTCGATAACAAACTTCACTGAGAATTGATAGGGATTATCATCACTCTTTTCAGGATGGAATCGGCGACTGAATTCACGAAGGAATCCTTCTGAAAATGATACGCCATTGCACAATGGAAGGGAGTCAATCCTGTTTAACTCATAAACACCAAGCCCAGTAATACCATCTCTGAACGATATGTAGTGTTTCGGCAGATTGTTAAAGTAAACCAACTCCCATAGCTTCACGCTATCGACTTCTTCGTGTTCATCGAAAAAAACCTTCGTATAAGTCTTGAGTGCATCCAAATACTCAGGATCAATAGCATCTTCTATTGCTATAGTATCTATTGAATCTGCCGTAGAGTTAACCTCGGTCCGGTAATACAGTTGCATGCCGTCCAGGCATGATACGTCATAACTCAACGCTCCGCTTCTGGTTATCGTGAAAGGTATGAGCACCGGTCTGGCCAGCCCATAGACACCGTCCCCGTCAGGATAGTCTCCCGGATCCCGGGACACGACAAAATTATACTTCCAACTAACCTCCCGTGGCGAGTAAGGTGCATCTGAACACAGTTGCCACAGCCATTTACCATTTTTGTCATAGGCGAGGGTGTGAATATGCTGCCGAAAACTTCGATAGTCCTTTTTCTGTAAATCCGCAGGTCCGCCGATGCATTGGATTGCACGAAGTTTTACACCGGGAATCGGATCATCGAGGCCAAAATAGTATGACTCTCTCGTGGCTTTTGCATAGGTGAACGTACACGTATCGCCGATAACCGTAAGCACATTCTCTGGGTCATTCAGATCCACGGCAATAAGACTGTCCCTCTTGGCAAGTAAACTGGTATGGAGGCTATCATCGAGATACTCGAATTCTACGTCACCGCTAAACAAATCAAGAAGGAGTCCACGAAGCAGTACCTTCTCTTTTGCTTCAACTTTGGCTCTATCCCGTTGAAAGTCAAGAAGGGCTTGTTTATCTTCTGGATACCGTCCATATACGAATCTGTATGAATAGATAGATTCCCCGAGTGTTTCGAATATTAAACCACCATAATACTCAACAATCTCTCCGTTATCAAATATCTCGCGTATCTGTCCGTTGGAAGGAAGGCAGAACGCAGACATCATCAAAACAGATAATAAGACCCTTTTCATGAATAATATCCTCTTTGCCATAAAGATAGCACCATTTCTCCACATAACCAAAAACGCAAGCCATCCTCATTCCCCTGGCAGTTTGGCAACGATTCACGATTAGTCAACAGTGGTTTTGCCCAAAAAGATAGTAGTTTAGCCCTGGCATTCTTAATTTGATTGTCTTCCCGGGCTTGCCCGACTTCTGCCACTTTTAAGGGTGGTGGGTAACACAATACCCCCTTATATAAAGCATAAGGGGAGGTCTGCCAAGGAATCAGCAAGCTGTGGCTGGCAAATGGCCGCTCAAAAGGAGTGTTTGTTCGGAGCATCTCGTCAGTTTTTATGGAAGAGCAAAGTTTGGCACTATTATGATTGACAGCCTTCGGGCTTGCCCGGATCATGGACACTCAAAATGACAACTGGTAACTTAATATGTAGGTCGACCGATGTCGCCTACCAAGTGCCGAAATGCGGCGAGCCGGGAGTGGCAGGAACGAAGGGAAAAGCCGATACAGTCTTAAAAGCGCACAAGATTCAATGGGTGGATACGACGATAGCTCGCACCTTCTCAGGCCGAGCCCATCGTGCACCATATTTCTCTTTTGACCCGCAGATTATTTGCGGGACGATTGGTAATCGTCGGCCAGCCTGCGGGCTGTCTCGACGTCAAAGACAATCCGTCGCCCGATGCGGGAGACGATGGCAGGGCGGAGGATTCCGCCTCCTTCAGCGGAGCCATCTTCTTCTCGTGGCGTACGCATCAGTGCATAGACCGTGGAATCGGAACACCCGAGTTCTACGGCAAGGGCATGAACGCCAAGTGCCTTCTGCCCAGGTGGAGCCGGGGATGATCCGGTGTTCGGAGAAAGGGAGAGAGCATAGTGAGTGAGCTGGCAATATTCCTCTCCGGTCATCTGCCAAAGGGGTTTTTCAAGGAGCCCCTCAATGTTCGTTTGCGAGTTCATAACAACAAAAGTTTATAGTATTTTCAAATGCACTCCGGCAAGGATTATCCAACGCGCGTTTTGCCGGAGTATGCCAAACTTGGAAAAGGAAATGTGCCAAACATCTGTCTGGCAGGTCCTTCGCCCAAGTGCATGTTAGGAAGAAGCATTTGAAAAGCCAAACGAAGAGCTGGCTTTTTTGCGAAAACCCGCCTTTTTTCCCCGGCGAGTATCAAAATGGTACTCTGAAATGATACTCAGATTTC
>JAEEGJ010031163.1_pt1 | contig 10353 bp, 9 predicted proteins | sample 8958761 | NCBI WGS metagenome assembly JAEEGJ01 (sample SAMN16246546, study PRJNA631951) | gut metagenome | biome: gut microbiome; feature: rumen; material: RS-attached | host: Bos | place: Iran: Karaj | collected 2018-10 | reverse complement strand
AAGCGCCTCAACGACTTGGAGAACTTGGCTCAGTCATATCCTGGTGTACAGAAGACCTACGCCATCCAGGCAGGTCGTGAACTCCGGGTCATCGTCGGCGCCGACAAGATCAATGACGCCGAGGCTGAACAGCTCTCGACCGATATCGCTACCAAGATCCAGAAGGAGATGACCTACCCTGGTCAGGTCAAGATTACTGTGATTCGTGAAACCCGTGCCGTAAGCTATGCGAAGTAACAAACCGTTGATGGTAACCGACTGGTTGGCCGACGCTCCGGAATTGCTGCAACAATGGCCGTACGTCGAGGTCCAGTTCAAGAACACCCGCAAGGGCTATTACTTGAACAAGGACGGACTCGACTTGCACCCTGGCGACTGGGTGGCCGTGGAGGGCAATCCGGGTCACGACATCGGCGAGGTCACGTTGACCGGTTACCTGGTTCACATGCAGATGAAGAAGACCGGCTTCCACTTCGACGACCCGGAAGCCGTCAAGAAGGTCTTCCGCATCGCCCGTGAAGCCGACTTGGCCCGTTACGAAGAGGCAAAAGCCAAGGAGCACGAGACCATGATACGCAGCCGACAGATTGCTCAGGACCTCGGTCTTGAGATGAAAATCGGCGATGTAGAGTATCAAGGCGATGGTCAGAAGGCTATCTTCTATTATATTGCCGACGAGCGTGTGGACTTCCGCCAGCTCATCAAGGACTTGGCAGCAGCATTCCATATCCGCGTGGAGATGAAGCAGATTGGTGCACGTCAGGAGGCCGGACTCATCGGCGGTACGGGTCCCTGTGGACGTGAGCTCTGCTGTGCCACGTGGATGAAGAACTTCTCGAGCGTCGGAACGTCGGCCGCACGTTTCCAAGACATCTCGCTGAATCCGCAAAAACTGGCAGGTATGTGTGCCAAGTTGAAGTGCTGTCTGAACTACGAGGTGGACGACTACGTAGAGGCAAGCCGTAAGTTGCCATCGAAAGAAGCCATCCTGCAGACCCAAGATGCTGACTACTATTATTTCAAGGCCGACATTCTGGCAGGGCTTATCACCTACTCTACCGACAAGAACATTGCCGCCAATCTGGAGACGATTACTGCCGAACGTGCCAAACAGATCATTGAGATGAACCGTCAGGGCGAGAAGCCGGAATCGCTGTTGGAGGACGGCAAGAAGAAAGCCCCGCAAGGTCCTATCGACTTGGCAACTCAGGAGAACATTGCCCGTTTCGACCGTGCCAAGAAAAAGAAGAAAAAGAAGAAGAAAAAGCCCCAGCAGCCCCAAGATGCTCAACAATAAGCATACCTTATTATATATTAGTAGCCTCGCGCTGCTTATCATGCTTATGACAGCCTGTGACAAACGGACCGTCTATCATCACTACGAACATACCCCACTGTCGGGATGGGAGCGCAACGACACGCTCTCGTTTGTCGTCGGCCCTGTCGGTGAGTCGGGATCATACGTAGAGGATCTGGGACTGCGTATCAGCAATGAATATCCGTTTATGGCTCTGAACCTGATTGTCGACCAAGAGGTTTGTTCCACGCACGAAAAGCGTCGTGACACGCTTGTTTGCGACCTCATCAATGAGCAAGGAGTCCTTACAGGGCAAGGTGTGAGCCAATATCAGTATTCGTTTCATATAACCACGATGGAACTGCAAAGTGGCGACAAGCTTTATGTATCCGTGCGCCACGACATGAAACGCGAGATACTACCGGGCATAGCGGATGTCGGACTGAAGTTAAGCAGGAAATAGCCTTCCTAACTCCTCAACAGATTGCGGCTGGCGTCGAGGCGCAGGAAGATAAACAGCAAGAAGGTGAATCCCCATAGCGAAGAACCGCCATAGCTGAAGAACGGCAGCGGGATGCCGATAACGGGCGTCAGTCCGAGCACCATACCAACGTTGATAAACAGGTGGAACAGGAAGATGGACAGTACGCAATAGCCGTAGATACGTCCGAACGGGCGGGGCTGTCGTTCGGACAAATAGATGAGCCGCAGTATCAGCGCCAAGAACAACACCAACACACCAGCCGATCCCAGGAATCCTTCCTCTTCGCCAACAGTGCAGAAAATGAAGTCGGTGTCCTGCTCGGGAACGAACTTCAATTTAGTCTGTGTTCCATTGAGGAATCCCTTGCCCTCGAGTCCTCCGGAGCCTATGGCAATCTCCGACTGGTGTACGTTATATCCCGCACCACGCAAGTCTTCATCCAATCCCAGCAGTACGTTGATACGTGAGCGCTGGTGAGGTTCCATCACGTTCTGCATGATGAAGTCGGCACCATAGAAGAATCCCAGGGACCCTAAGGCGAACAATGCTATAAAGAAATAGGAACGTATGCGCGTGCCTAAGCCTTCCCACAGTAAATATACTACGAGCAGAGCCGTCAGTCCCAGTTGAATATAGGTGATGTCGAAGGACAGTTTCAGGAATATGAGTGACACGAGCGTTGCACCAATGCAGTAGAGCAGCAACTTCCATGCCAGGCGACGGTTGCAATAGACCCATACCATGCCGATGGAGAAAAGCTGTATCAGCAAGATGACCGAGAACTTGCCAACGCTGGTGGGTGTCTCGCCGAAGTGGACGTCAGCAAAGCGGATGCCTACTACGAAATAGATGACCATAGCCACTCCCGTAAACAGGATGGAGCCCGGCATTCCCTCACGGTAGAACATGAGGAAGAAGGCGAGATAGACCAATGCGGAACCCGTCTCACGCTGCAACACGATACATATCATCGGCATCAGGATGAGCAGCAACGTCATTCCGAAATGTTTCCAGATGTGGATGCTATAACCGTAAGCCGACATGAATTTCGCCAGTGCCAGTGCTGTGGCGAATTTGGCAAACTCGGCAGGTTGCAGTCGCAGCGGACCCAGTACGAGCCACGAGCGCGACCCCTTGATACTATGTGGATTGAATATCGTGGCAAAAAGCAGTAAGAGCAGTGCGGCATAAATGATGTAAGAAAAAGTGTCGTAGAATCTGTCGTCAAGCATGACGATAACGAATCCCAGCGCAATGCTTGTCCCGATCCAGACAATCTGCATACCCGAACGTGTGTCGAGGCTGAAGATGTCCGTCTCGCCATACGAATAACTGGCTCCGCAGACACTGATCCATCCGAAGGTCAGCAAGGCGATATAAATAGCTATCGTCCACCAGTCGATGCTGCGCAATACACTCTGTTGCTTCTTACCTGCTTGTTGTACCATACGATATATGTCTGTGTTGGAATTCACTGGCTCGCTTCTGTGAGGCTTCCGACAGTTTTCCGTGAATATACTGTTCCATGATGAGTCCGCCGAGAGGGACACCATACGTGGCACCCCATCCACCGTTCTCCACATAAACGGCAACGGCAATCTTCGGATTGTCCATCGGGGCAAACCCCATGAACACCGAGTGGTCGTGACCGCGGTTTTGGGCGGTACCAGTCTTGCCACACGCCTGGAAATCATAACGGGACAGTTCGTGACACGTTCCGCCCGTAGCCGAAGCCCTCATACCTTGCACCACGTAGTCGTAAGACTCACGAGTGGCCTTGGTGCGGCGGTGCTGGGTGTAGAGGGTATCGAGTTTCTCACCTTGCACGTGCTTGACGACGTGGGGGGTGATGAACCATCCGCGATTGGCAATCGTGGCACCCAGATTGGCAATCTGCAAAGGAGTAGCGGTGACCTCACCCTGTCCGATGGCGATGGAAATGACGGTCAGTCCGTTCCACGACTTCTTGTAACGGTTGTCATAGTAGTCGCCGTTGGGAATCATGCCGCGTTTCTCGCCTGGTAAATCAATACCCAACGGATAGCCAAAGCCCATCGACACCATATAGTCGCGCCACACGTTCATGGCATCGTGAACGTTGCCGTATTTGCTGATGTTCTGGTTTATCATGTAGTAGAGTCCCCAGCAGAAATAACCGTTGCATGACGTTGACAACGCAGGCACCAGGGGCAAGGGAGAGGCATGACCGTGACAACCCACGTGCAGACCTTTGAAATTGAAGCCGTGACCGCAAGGATAGGCGGTATGTGTAGGATGCAGAATTCCCTCAGACATGAAGGTCAGTCCCTGGGTGGTCTTAAACGTTGAACCCGGGGGATACATACCCATGATACTACGGTTCAAGAGGGGTTTCCATACGTTGCGCTGCAGTTCCTGATGACTCTTCGAACGCTGGCGTCCCACCATCATTCGCGGGTCGTACGACGGTGATGACACCATGCAGAGCACTTCACCCGTCGAGGGTTCTATGGCAACGATAGAGCCGATTTTTCCTTCCATCAGTCGTTCGCCTAATGCTTGCAAGTCGGCGTCAAGACTTAGTGTCAGGTTCTTTCCTGCCACAGGACGACGGTCGAACTTTCCGTTCTGATAGCGTCCTTGTATGCGACCATGTGCATCGCGCAACAGGATCTGAATACCCTTTTCTCCTCGCAGTTGTTTCTCATAACTGCGCTCAATGCCCAGTTTACCAATGTAGTCGCCAGCCTGATAGTATTCGTCCTCCTCGATATCGGCAGGAGACACTTCTGCCACATCACCTAGGACATGGGCAGCAAAGGGGTATTGATATTGTCGGATGGTACGACGCTGAACGTAGAAACCGGGGAAGCGGAACATCTTCTCCTGGAAGACGGAGAAGTCCTTGTCCGACAACTGACTCATGAATATCTGCTGTGTGAATCGCGAATAGCCGGGGTTCTTGTTGCGATCCTTGATGGTTTCCATCCTGCGGTCGAACTCATCGCGAGTGATGTTCAGGGCCTCACAGAAGTCGAGCGTATCGAGATGGTCTTTGGCTTCATTCATCACCACCATGATGTCGTAGGCTGGCTGATTGTACACCAGCAACTTGCCGTTACGGTCGGTAATGACGCCCCGCGAGGGGTATTCAATCTTTTTCAGAAATGCGTTCGAGTCGGCACTCTTCTTGTAGTCGTCGCTGGATATCTGCAACTGAAACAGCCGGATGATATATACCACCACAATGAGTATGGCCACTCCGCCAATGACATAGTGCCTGTATTCTGCCCCGTAATCCTTCATTTACTGCTTGCTTTTGAAAATTTCAAAGGTGTAAATGAACAGCACCGTTATCACCGTGCTGCCAACGATGCACATAACCCATTGCAGCCAGTTGAAGAAGTTGAAGAACTCAAGCGAATAAAACAGTATACAAAAGAGCAATACCAGCGTAATCATGTATACAGAATACTTGCTAGGCCCGAGTGTTGTTAATGATGGTTTCAAATTTTCAGCCGAATCGCGCGGGAGGAACAATTGGACATAATACGGCTGTATGGCAGCAATGAATGTCAGCGATGCAGCCGCTACTCCTGGTGTGTTTGCAAAGATGTCGATAAATAGTCCGAGGAAGAAACTCCACAGCAGAATGGCCCATTTGGGTTGGTTCTGCTCGAAGCCAAGCACGAAATAGATGTAGAGCAGCGGTGTGGCATAGTGGAATAGATGGATACGTCCCAACACAATAGCCTGTGCCAGTACGAAAAGGACAAATACCAATCCACGTTTCAATAAATCTGCCGTCATAAATTTCTTACCTCTTACATCTTACATCACTCCGAAACGTTCAGCTTCAGCGAGTCTCTTGCGGCCTGCATCAGTCGCATCCGTTCAGCAATCGTCTTATCACTGATGACCACTACATCACGTAGATTGCCGAAATCCGTCGACAACCGTACTTGCAGACGATACGATAGTCCGTCGCGTGAGTTGTATACCTGCTTTATTTGACCTACGAGTATCCCTGATGGGAAAATGGTCGAGAAACCGTTCGTTTCCACCCAGTCACCCTTGTTGAATCGTGCGTGACGGGGAATATCCTCCACATAAGCAATTCCTGCGTCCCTGCCGTCCCATCGCAATACACCAAAATAGCCTCTGTTGCGGATAGCACAGCTGATGCGCGACGATTTCATGTTAAGCACGGGAATAACAATACTGTAATGGGCACTGGTTAAATAAACCACACCGACGACACCCTTTCCACAGGCTACACCCATACCGACCTCGACACCATCCTTCTCACCTTTGTCGATGGTTATCAGGTTGTTTGCCAGATGCAGTTCGTTGGTTACCACCTTGGCGGGTATCAGTTTGTATTGCTGTAGTTTCTCCAGTTCCTGTTGCTCTTTGACGTCCGTCTCGGTGGTCGCCTCCGCATAGAGACGTCGCAACTGAGTGACCTGACGCTCCAGATAGAAATTGCGAAGCGTCAAGTCCTCATTAACTTTGGTCATCGAGAAGAACGATTCCATCCACGATGTCCATTCGTACACCTTACCCGTAACCCAATTGGCAGACGTAAACCATACGCTATTCTGATAGTTGTTATACTGAAACAGCAGTACGGCACACAACGCCTCGAGCAGTACGAACAGAAACCAGTGGAAATGGTTTCTCAGAAACTCCAGCAGGTTTCTCATTTACGGTCAAAGAGCTTTAACCATTAACCGTAATTATCTCATCAAGAACGAGAAACGATCAACATTCTTCAGTGCAATGCCGGCACCCTTTGCCACTGAGTGCAATGGGTCTTCAGCAATGTGGAACGGAATATTGATCTTGTTCTCCAGACGACGGTCCAGACCACGAAGCAGTGCACCACCACCTGCCAACCAGATACCATTCTTCACGATATCAGCATACAATTCGGGAGGTGTATTCTCCAAAGCGGAGAGCACGGCATTCTCTATCTTCGCAACGGTCTTGTCCAGACAGTGGGCAATCTCTTGATAGCATACGGGAACCTCCATAGGCAGGGCCGTGATACGGTTAGGACCATGAACAACATAGTCCTCGGGAGCCTCATCGCCCAGATCGGTCAGTGCCGAACCTACGGCAATCTTGATACGCTCAGCCATACGCTCCGATACCTTCACGTTGTGCTGACGCGACATATATTCCTGAATATCAGCGGTCAAATCGTCACCAGCGGTACGAATAGAGTTGTTCGATACGATACCACCCAGTGAAATAACGGCAATCTCAGTAGAACCGCCACCGATATCAACAATCATGTTACCCTCTGGGGCCTCTACGTCGATACCAATACCGATAGCAGCAGCCATCGGCTCGAAAATCAGATACACGTCACGACCGTCTGCATGTTCTGCAGAGTCGCGTACGGCACGCAATTCCACCTCAGTAGAACCTGAGGGGACACCAATCACCATACGCAGTGAGGGCGAAAACAGACGGTGACCCGTGTGTACCATCTTAATCAGTCCGCGCATCATCTGCTCACAGGCAGAGAAATCGGCAATTACACCGTCTCTCAACGGACGTACGGTACGTATATTGTCATGTGTCTTCTCATACATCATCTTAGCCTTCTCACCCACAGCAATCATCTTGTCGGTGTGGCGGTCCAGCGCAACTACTGACGGCTCGTCAACCACAATCTTATCATCACTGATAATGATGGTGTTAGCCGTTCCCAGGTCCATTGCTATCTCCTGAACAAAACTAAAAAATCCCATAAAAACTTAACTTCTTTAACTTCTCTAACTTCTTTTCTTCTTTATTTCTCGAACCAAGCGTGAATGGCTGTGTCGTAGTGCGAGCTGACGCCAAAGGCACATGTAGCAAGCATACGACGCTGAGCCTTCGTGGTCTCGGCACCCTGCTTATTGAGAATGTCTAATAATACAGAGTACTCGGCCTTAGACGGAACTATCACCACGTCATTGAAATTTTTTGCTGCTGCACGAATCAGCGAGATGCCGCCAATGTCAATCTTCTCGATGATATCCTCTTCGCTAGCACCGCTTGCTACGGTCTGCTCGAAGGGATACAGATCGACCACAACGAGGTCAATCTCAGGAATCTCGTATTGAGCCATCTGCTGACGGTCACTCTCCAGCTCACGTCTGCCCAGAATACCTCCGAACACCTTCGGATGCAAAGTCTTCACACGGCCACCGAGGATAGAGGGATACGTCGTCACGTTCTCCACCTTCTCACACTGATAGCCCAGCGATTCAATAAACGTCTGAGTGCCGCCTGTCGACAGGAACTTCACGCCCTCGTCGTTCAGCTTCTTCAGCAACTCTTCAAGCCCATCCTTATGAAACACGGAGATGAGCGCAGTCTTAATTTTCTTGTTGTCTGCCATAAAAATAATATAACGCGTTATAAATTATTATCCTTTGAGCCTGCAAAATTACAAAAAAGTTTGCACTCTTAGCAAAGATTTTACGAAAAAAAACGGTTTAAAATAAAAAATATAATGTATGTCAAGCGAGAATTCGTTTTTTCTTTGTACCTTTGCCGACGAAATGTCAACCAATTACATTTTTTTGCATGAAAAGAATTATTGTTTCCGCTGCTATTGCAGCCCTCGTGACAGTCAGCGCTTTCGCTGGCGGACTGATGACCAACACAAATTACCACATTGCCTTCGACCGCATGTTTGCACGTGGTGCTACGACAGAAATTGACGCCGTATTCTCCAATCCTGCAGGTCTTGCCTGGGGACACGAGGGATGGCAACTATCGCTCAACTTCCAAAAGCCCTGGCAGAACCGTGACGTTGAAATCAACATCAACAATTTCCTTGCCAACCCCGCAGTAGGAAATCCTGGCGAGACATTCCACAAAAAGTATAATGGTGAGGCGTCAGCCCCCATCGTACCGGCCCTGTTTGCTTCTTACAAGAAAGACCGCTGGGCTGTTTCAGCCATGATAGGTATTGTGGGTAGCGGTGGCTTCGTTGAATATGATGAAGGTGTACCCATGTTCAACGTTCCTATTACGGCAAAGATATATTCAACGCTCTTCCAAACTATCGCCGCCACTCCTTATGCAGCTCAGGCAGATGCTCTCGCTCGTGATTTCATCCTTGACTCTTCCATGAAGGGCAAGCAGTATATCTATGGCGGTCAGGTCAACTTTACCTATAGGATTATTGATTGCCTGTCAGCTGCCGTTGGTTTCCGCACCAACTATTATGACGGATACTACAAGGGACATGTGACAGCCGTGCCGGGTCAGAATATTGCCGCGATGGTTGGCAACAATCCTCTGATGGACCTTCAATTGGACTGCGTACAGCGCGGATGGGGCTTTACTCCTATCATCAGCGCCGACTTCCATATGAATAAATGGACCGTTGCCATGCGTTATGAGTTCCGTACAAAGATTAACACAGAAAACGACACCCGTACGCTGACCGTCGGTACAACGGGCACCAACGGATATAGTGTTACTGATGTCAAAGCTATGGCTGAACAATATGGTAATGCTGCCGTTATAACAGCCCTTTCAGCCCCTGATAAACTAGGCGATATGGCAGGGAAGGTGGCAGACTATCTGCCTAACGAACATACCCGCTACGATATGCCTTCACTTTTCGTGGCTGCCGTAGGGTACGAGTTCACCCCTAGCCTACGTGCCGCCACCGAGTTCCATTTCTTCGACGACAAAAACGCCAAGATGGGTGGCCAGCGTCAGGAGAAGCTCTCTCATGGCACATACGAGGTACTTGCCGGAGTGGAATGGGATATCAACAAGAAGTTTACCGTCAGCTGTGGCGGACAGCGTACTGACTACGGACTTACCGATGACTACCAACAGAACACTTCCTTCGCCTGCGACAGCTGGTCTCTGGGGCTTGGCGGAGCATGGAACATCAACGAGAAGATTCGCCTCAATGCAAGCTATTTCTGCTCGCTCTACAGCGATTACAATAAGACGCTTAACAATGCCTACAGCACGCCATATACGGTAGACAAGACCTATTCACGCACCAACCACGTTATTGGTGTCGGCGTCGACTACAAATTCTAACACAACAAAAGATATCAAAATAAAAAGAGTGGGCAAACCAAATTGGTCTGCCCACCTTTTTTATATATTCTAACTTCGTTTACTTGAACAAGCTCTGAGCCATCTGGTAGAGGCAACGGCGCCAGGTAAGGAATTCGTGAGCTGTACCCTCGGAGATAAGACCCTCTGCATTGTAGCCTGCAGCCTTGAGGTCAGCAACGCTCTTGTTGATGCCTGCGGGATTCTCCTTGTCACCACAGCCCTCGAAGATATACTTCACGACTTTCGGATCCTTGATCTCATCGGGAGCATACTGACCACCAGAGAGCAAGCCCCAGTAACCGAAGACCTCAGGACGACGCAGAGTGATGAGCTTCGTCTCCATACCACCCATCGAAAGACCTGCCAAGGCACGGTTCCACTTGCCTTCCTTCGTCAAGAATTGCTTTTCGATGACAGGGATGAGCTCGTCAATAAGCAGCGTCTCGAACTCCTTAGCGGTGAACTGACCAATGGTACCGAACTTGAAATCGCTGGTAAGACC
>JAEEGJ010031160.1_pt1 | contig 10353 bp, 10 predicted proteins | sample 8958761 | NCBI WGS metagenome assembly JAEEGJ01 (sample SAMN16246546, study PRJNA631951) | gut metagenome | biome: gut microbiome; feature: rumen; material: RS-attached | host: Bos | place: Iran: Karaj | collected 2018-10 | reverse complement strand
GCTATTGCAAAAGTCGTTTATTTTACTTATCTAAAGTAAAGATTTACAGTGCTTTAGATAGCAATTTCATCCGCCTCACATAGGGACTGTCAAGAGCCGATTCCACCATCCCGATCACGTTTTCATACGCCATGTTCGTGGAGATCACCTCCTCGCTTCCGGCGGACGGTACCCGCATCCTGCCCATGTCCAGGCGGATGGCATAGAGGACGAGCCCGCCCTCCTCCTGGCGGAGCATCTTCATCATGTTCCGGCTCGAGTTCACGAAGATGAACACGTCCCCGCTGCGCAGGCGTTCGCACATGGCGTTGGTCACGATGCCGCTCAGGCCGTTGAAGCTCTTGCGCATGTCCACCGGCTTGTTGTACAGCCAGTAGCGATAGGAGTCGTTCAGGCTGAACATTATCCTGCAGAGATGATCTCGCGGAGGTGCGCCGCACTCAGGCTTCCCTGGATGCGCATCGTCGTTCCCGATGCCGTTCTCAATTCTATCGTTAAGAAGCTCTCGGGCTCCGCGCCTCCTCTGGCCGGAGACGTCTTCCTGGCGTTCCTGACCGGCATCATCCCCGAACAGAACGTCCCGGGAACCATCTGGACGAACTCGCCGGGAACGCTGGCCGCCTCGTCTTGCATTCTATACTTCCGTTTGGCCTTGTAAAAGGTCCAAGATGGTATGCTGAGTTCCTCCAGACGCTGCCGATAGCTCATCTTGTGTTCCTGGCAGTATTGGTCTATCTCCAGGATCTGCTCGCGTGTCATCATATATGCTTCCGTTTTTCCGCAAATGTAGACAGGATTTCTCCCGGCCACAAGATGCAGTTCGTCGGATGCTTACCTCATTTTCGGGGATGGAATCGGAAACCGACTTCGGCACGGCAACCAAATAATAGCAATCATAGTCATAATGCCTCATTCCGTTCTTATCCTCGCCTAGCAAACAGTACTCAGTTTCTTCGCTGTGTCCCCAATCCTGATATGCAAAAACCTTATCTACCCCATACTTCTCGCAAATGAACCTGATTACCGGCGACGTTGTTTGCTGAAGATGGATGAACTTTTCAAACGAATACAGGCACAAATCATCATATTGGATGTCCTTGTTCCGGTATGCCACCCAGTCGTGACAACCTGTCTCAATCTCAATGAGAGTGCCCTTGCCCCCAAGTCCTTTTTTAATTTCGCTAAGCTTCATATCGTGATGACTTCCCTACAAAGATAGGGATAATTTGGACAACAGTTATTAATTTCCCAAAACTAACCATATCTCTGAAATAGTCTCGCTTGATCAACGTATTCTATACCGTAACCAATAACCACGAGACTATGAATAACACTGAAAACACCATCCGCCTCTCCGAAACCAAGTACATCCTCAACCGCACCCGCAAGCTGGCTGGCGAGCAGCTCGATTTCCTGGGCGGGAAGCGACTCGGCGATGTGAGTATCCGTATCGAAGACAATGCCTGCTGCCGTAAGATCCGCCGCATCGTGGAGAAGCGGGAAGCCCAGAGCTTCTGGAGAAGCAGCAGCCACGCGAAAACCCAGGGCAACGGCGCCCGCTATCGTACCCGCCGCAATGTCTCAAACCAGTTCAATAACCTGTTCGGAATAGTTCCGGAAGGGTTCCGCTACTGCGCTTGACGGGGCGGAACGCCCCGTCGCCCTTCCACCGCCTCACGCCGCCGTGGAGTAGAAATCCTCTCCCCGCAGCTCCCACTCGTAATCGCCCCGCGTGATAGTAAAGCACTCTTCGCTTTCGACCGTGCCGTAAGGGCTGTAGACGCTTTCCTTGTAGGCTTCGTACTTGGGTCGGAATCCGCATTTCAGCGCCACGTTGCGAGATGCTTCGTTGCCTACGAACACATACAGCAGAATCTCGTCGCACCACCCATCCTGGAACAGTCTCTCCTTCACGGCCTCGATCGCTTCGGTCATATAGCCGCGGCCACGGTATTCCGCCGCGAGCCAATAGCCAAGGCCCGACGCCCTTCTCCACCATAATTCCGGCGTCTGGATGATGCCGATCACCTTGTCGCAGCCCCTTTCCGTCATGGCATAGGCTTCAAACTCCCAATTGGCCATGAAAGCCTTCGCCTCGTCGATGGTCTTGAAGGGCTTGATGCCCGCCATCCGGCAGATGTAGTCGTCGCTCATCAGCGCGAGCACATCCTCCGCGTCACCGTCCTCGAACGGACGGAGGACCAGTCTCTCAGTCTTAATGCTGTCTACAATCATGAATCGCGTGTCTGGTTCGGTATATATCTACGCCAGACACGCGAAATTATTGCAGGTCCCGCCCTAAAAAAGTATCAGAACCCTCCCGCCCAATTCTTGATCTTGTTCATCTTCCACACGTTGTCCAAGTTTTGTCCCACCAGATAAGCCTGCAAGTGTTCGTGGCTGGCATAGTACATATAGGCCAGCAAGACACGGGCGGCACGCTGTACGTCGGAAGGTTCAAATTCGTCAATAACGCCGTGGCTCTCCGAATTAAGGACGGGGCGGATAGCGAAAGACTTTATCTTATCACGGTTTGCTGCAGGGATGCAATTCAGCCTGTCGTCATCCGTAAACAGGTCATTCCACTTGCAGCGGAACATTCTCGTCGCATAGCTCTCCGCAAAGCCCCGGATGGTATTGCCCATGGCATCATATTCATCAAAATCCTCGGGGTCGGAGCAATTCGCAAATCCGAAAATGGTGTTCAGCTCGTTGAAATACTCCATATTCTCCAGGATGACCCCAGTATCCACCTCTCGAAGTTTCCTGTTCTGACGAAGCCGATAAAACTTGGCGGTCTCGAAATAATTATTCTTGAACAGGAAAGAACGTTTGGAGCACAATTCCCGGAGCGTGGTCGCATCATGCGTGAAAATCAGCACTTTGCTTTTTTCACATCCCTTCAAGACCTTCTCGCACATGATCGAGAGCAGCGATATCACTCCCGCCTTGTTTTCCGCATCGAAACTGGAAACCGGGTCGTCGATGACAAGCAGGGTAGGCTCATCGAACTTGTAATCCTTTTCCTTCTTTTCCAAAACGCAAGCAAAGAAATACGCCAGGGCAAGGGCATTCCGCTCACCGGAAGAAATCCACTTGGTAGGAATGGTCACATAGGCATTCCCCGACCGCAGTTGGAGTTCATAACTGTCTTTGCCCGCATTGGCCAACCGCAGTTTCTTTTCGCCGAAGATGAGATCCAGATAGTTGTTGATCTGGTCGCGGGCCACATCAACCTGGTCCATCTGGCCCATCAGCGAGTTGATCTCATCATTTTTCGCATTGATTTCGCCTTGAATCCGATTTTTCTCGTTTTCGGCATCCTGCCTGTTGACCCTTTTGGCTTCGAGTTCCTTCAAAAGATGGCGGTTCTCGTAAACAGCCAGCGTGACGTTTTCCTGTTTCAGTCTTTGTAACAGTTGCTGTTTTTCATCCAAGCTCTTATTGTAGGCTGCCACATCCTCTGATACCTTGCCCATAGCCGTTCGGCAGGTAGAAACCAGGGCAGACAACCGAGACTTGTCGATGGCGGCCTGCGGTGCGAACGGATTGGAATGCTTGTTGTCTAGCGCTACGCAAATCGATGCGAGGAATTCGTTCAATGCATCAATCGCATTCTGAGCATCCTGGATGTCTGTTTGACACTCGTTGACAGGGATGTACGGAAGCCCGCTATCGGGGATGACAATCAATTGCCTGGCCGCCGCCACCTTATTTTTGAAATCCTCCACCTGCCGGTCACGAAAACGAAGGAGGCGCTGTTCCAGCGTATGTTTGTGTTCCTCTGAAACGGGCTGATGGCAGAGGGGACAGTATGAGCGAGCGTCATTGACAATCCATTCCTGCGTTTTGGAGACGACATCCTCCGAGGCCAGAGCACTAGACAGGTCGTCCAAGATCATCCGTTCCAAGTCGCTGAGTTCCGCCGGGCGGACGGACTGTACCAGCAGGTCATTGATCTCATCCATATTGGGCATTCCCGACAAATCGGGGGCCTGCCAAAGAATCCGAGATCCATCCTGGAAGGATAGATACCGGTCGATATCTTCATTGATGCGTTTCGTGGCATCCTTGGTTGAAAAGGCTGTGTCTGTCGGAATGGTCTTCTCGGTGACGGCGGTCAGTGTCGTACCGGTCAAGTTATGCCGCCTTCTCTCGATCCGGTCCAATCTCTCGATGTAACCCGATTTCAATCCGTCTTTCAGGGCTTTTTCCGTCGCGGCAATCGATTCGAGGGAATCTCCGTCCAAGGTGTCTATTTGATCCTGAATGCGCTTCAGATCCTTATCCAATTCTTTAATCTTGTCCTTCGCCTCCTGGATAGGCGCATCCAGCTGGGCGCTGGCACCAATTCGGATGATGGACTTCAAGCCCCCGCCCGGGAAGCGGACAGAATCCTGGATGAAATCCTCGTTGAAGACGAAAAGGTGTTCCTGCACTTCTTGCGAGAAGGTCCCACTCTGGTCGAAAGACAGCTGGAATTTCCGCTCCACGGGCCTTTGCGGCAGGCTGGCCTGCTGCTCGCGGAACGCCCTTGCGATGGTGGACTTGCCACTTCCGTTGCGGCCGTAAACAATGTTCATCCTCTTGGAAAGGATGCCGGATAACATGGTCGGATTCGTGAACGGCCCGCCCTGGATGATAATATCGTTCTTGAACATCGCGTTTCAGTGTTATGCTTCAAAGGTAGCAATAATCCCCCAAACGCAAAACTGCCGGCCCGCTTTCGCAGGTCGGCAGTAAGCAACAGGGTCACGCGCAGTAACCGTAGTGGCGGAGGAAGTCGGCGCCGAGCGCTTTCTTCATGGCCTGACGGGCCCTGAAGAAGAGCATGGACGCTTCCTTCGGCTTGCACCCGAGAATCCGGGCAATCTCCCGGGGCTTTTCCCCGCCGGCCGAGAGCGTCAGGACCTGACGGTAGCGCTCGTTCAAGGTGTCCATCTTGTCCCAGATATAGGACTCGGCCTCCTTGGATTCGAGCTCCCGGTCGGGCTCGTACGCTTCGTCGCAGCATCCCAGCTGGTCCATGGCGTCGTACTCGTCGCCGTCTTCGTTCGTTCTCTCGAACGGGGTGAAGGTCTTCCGGCGCTTCTCCGCCTTTCTGAAGGCGTCGAACTCCTGGAAGGTGGCGACGCGGTGGCCGAAAGCCTGGGGGATTCCGTGGCACTTGTCCAGGTCGAAGTCCGCCTTGTTGGCGATGACCTTGAGGGCCGCGTCCTGGAACATGTCTTCCAGGTCCTGCTTCGGCAGGTATTTTCCCCGGCCGGCACCGTAGCACTGGATGCTGGTGTCAATCCCTTCGAAGATGTCTTCGAAGCGGACGGTACGGTTGTCGCTGGTGGTGAAGGTCTCGTTGGTGGTGGTTTTGAAGCTCTTACTCATGGCTTGATCAGGGTTTAGGTCCGTCTTTGCTGGTCAGACGCCCGCCAGTGGGCATCTTGCGCGACCCGTTCTGTCCGCAAGATAAAATGTCATTTCGTTTGACAGTAAACGGGACAAAGCGGCCTACACACCATAGAAACCGTGTCAAAGAACTCTCGAAGGACCACCTTTCGTCCTCCCTGCACTAATAAATACGGCGATCGGTCCAAAATGTTTCACGGTCACACGAAAAAAAGTGAAATTATTTTTTCCGCGGCCTCCCGTGCAATACTTCGAGGCGATCTCCGTATTGATTGTGATTCAAAAACCTTGCCAATCAACACACTAATCACCATCTGCTCATGAAGAAAGAGTCCTGGGACAAACACGTGATGGACGGTCTCCTTGCCGTCAATAAAAACCTTCACAAGGGAGGCCTGCTGCCGGAGAAGGCGCAGCGGATGCTGTACGGGCTGGAGGATTGCCTCTGCTCGGGCGACGGCCTCTCCCCCCAGACGGCCTTCCGCGCCCAGGACGAGCGCGTGGCGGAGAAGGCGATGGAGCTCCTGGGCATGGACAGTCACGGACAGCCGGAGCGAAAAGGCACGATTTCCCAGGTTCCCGTCGATGAAAACCCTTACGGCGTACAGGCGCTGTTTTTTTCTATCGTAGGATAAATCTTTCTGGCGATCCCTGAAAGGAAACCCGGGGAACGACGTATTTATATTTGCTACCAACCAGCATGGCATGAGAAGAATCGAACAGAAGAACGAGAAGAACTGGAGCCCCCGGACGCAGGGGCTCCCGAGGCTGGCCGCCAGCCTGGACCGCATTTACAAGAAGGTGAAGGCGGAAGGATTCGCCGAAGACAAGGACAACGGGCTGGACGAAGACATCCGGTGCGTGCGCGAGCGCTTTTCCATCGGAGAGCGCTCCGCCGTGCTGCTGGCCGCCATCCTGGAGAACAACGCCCGGAACGGCTGTGACGACGATGACCTGTCGGGGTACATCGGGTGCTCGAACATCGAGTTCATCGGCTTCCGGAGCGCGCTCCGGGAGCTCGAGGACCTGGACATCATCAACCGCCGCAGCCGGCGGGGGGACAACTACGTGATGGGCCGCGAAGCGCTCCGCGCGGTGGAGAAGGACACGGACTTCAGGCCCATGAAGCGCTCGGGGCTCGAGGCGGACGAGTTCTTCTCCCGCATCCGCCTCGTCCTGGCGGACTACGACCGGGACCTCATCAACTGCGACCGGATGCTGGAGGAGATGGAGCGGCTCATCGCGGACAACCAGCACCTGGAGTTCTGCCGGAGAGCGTCCGAGGCCCTGGGAACACCCGGGCTCTGCGACACGGAGAAGCGGTTCTTCCTGCTGCTGTGCCACCGCTACGTGACGCACGGCGAGGAGTCCTTCCCTATCGACCGACTGCTCACAGTGTCCGACTATATGGAGGACGACAAGTGCATCCGCCGCACCATCGCCAACGGCAAGTCCACGCTCCAGACCGCGGGCCTTGTCACCTTCGGCGGCGACGAGGGGTTCCAGGACACGGACAGCCTCGCCCTCACCGACGACATCAAGCAGACCTTCTTCACGGAAGTGACGCTCTCCAAGCCCCAGGCCGTCAAGCACCGGGATCTCATCCCGGCCGAGGCCATCAAGCCGCGGGAACTGTTCTACGACGGGAAGGTGGCGGAGCAGATGGAGCGGCTCGGCGCGCTGCTGGAGCCCGCGAACTTCGCGGGCGTGCAGCAGCGGCTGGAGGAGACGGGCATGCGGAAGGGCTTCGCGGTCCTGTTCGCCGGCGGCGCCGGCTGCGGCAAGACCGCGGGGGCCTACGAGCTTGCCCGCCGGACCGGCCGCGCCATCTTCGCCGTGGACATGTCCCAGCTCAAGTCGAAGTGGGTGGGCGACTCCGAGAAAATCGTGAAGGGCGTCTTCGCGACCTACCGCGAGATGTGCCGCACGCGGGAGCTCGCGCCCATCCTCCTGTTCAACGAGGCGGACGCCATCTTCTCCAAGCGCATGGAGAACCCCCAGGACTCCGTCGACCAGATGATGAACGCCATCCAGAACATCTGCCTCGAGGCCCTCGAGAACCTGGACGGCATCCTCATCGCGACGACGAACCTGGCCTCGAACTTCTGCGACGACGCCTTCGCGCGCCGGTTCCTCTTCAAGGTGGAGTTCGAGAAGCCGGAAGCCCCGACCCGCGCGAAAATCTGGAAGTCGATGCTGGACGGCATTTCCGACGAGGACGCCCTCACGCTCGCCGGCCGCTACGACTTCTCCGGTGGCAACATCGAGAATATCGCGCGGAAGGCCACTGTCGGCTACGTCCTCTCCGGCAAGAAGGCCGGGCTGGAGGAGCTCCTGAAGTACTGCGACGAGGAGACGGCCGCCACGAAGAAGGCGAGCCGCCGCATCGGATTCAACGTTTGACTGAAAGAATTCTGCGGAAGCGCCGTATTAGTACGAGTATGAGACAGAATCAATTGAAAAGACCCGACCAGATCAAGGCCTACCTTGACAAGCACGTGGTCGGACAGGAGGAGGCCAAGCGGACTCTCTCCGTGGCGGTGTACAACCATTACAAGCGGATTCACCACAAGGACGACCCCGAGCGTGGGGCGGACGTGGAGAAGAGCAATATCCTGCTGCTGGGCCCTACGGGCTGCGGCAAGACCATGCTGGTCAAGACCATTGCGAAAATGCTCGGCGTTCCCTTCTATATCGGGAACGCGACCTCGATCACGGCGTCGGGGTACGTGGGCGACGACGTGGAGAGCCTGCTTTCGGGGCTCCTGATGAACTGCGACTATGACGTAGAAAAGGCCCGCACTGGAATCGTCTTTATCGACGAGGTGGACAAGCTTGCGAAGCGGGAGGCGGGCATGTCGGTCACGCGCGACGTGTCGGGCGAGTGTGTCCAGCAGGGGCTCCTGAAAATGGTCGAGGGGCACCGGATGGGTGTCCAGCCCCAGGGCGGGCGCAAGCACCCCGAGCAGCCGCTCATTTACCTGGACACGACCGATATCCTGTTTATCGGCTCGGGCGCATTCGTGGGCCTGGACGGGATTGTGGAGCGGCGGACGGGCCGCGACCAGAGCCGAATTGGCTTTGGCAATGCGGCGGCCGCCCAGGACAGCGGCAACCCTTACGCGGATGTGACCGCCCAGGACCTGCGCGATTTCGGACTGATTCCCGAGTTCGTGGGCCGATTCCCAGTGGTCACGTATGTCGATCCGCTCGATACGGCGGCGCTGGAGAATATCCTGACCAAGCCCAAGAACAACCTGGTAAGCCAATACACGGAGCTGTTCCGTGAGGACGGGATAACCCTGTCTTTCGAGCCCGAGGCGATTTCCGCGGCCGCGCAGCTCGCAACGGACCTGGGCACGGGCGCGCGCGGCCTGCGCAGCATAATGGAAAAGGCCATGCGCGACGTTATGTTCGCGGCCCCGAAGGCCGCATATATGAACGGCAGCCGCGAGATTGTCGTGACCCGCGAAATGATTCTCGACGCCCACCCGAACGGCCCTGCCCGGGCCGTCTAACGGGCTGGTGGATGTTTTGCGTTTCCGTCGGAAAGCCGTATATTTACGGAAAGCGTGTAATATTCCGGCACGACGAGCGTATTTATAGAGTAAAAGAAAGAACACGATATGAAGGAAATCAAGTGCCCCAACTGCGGGACTGTCATCACGGTCGATGACGCCGATTTTGCCGCGATCCTCAACCAGGTTCGCACCGAAGAGTTTGATGCGGAAGTGAACCGCCGCATCGAGGATGCCAAGAGACTCCTGAAAGCCGAGGAAGCCAAGAAGCTGGCCCTGGAGGCGGCGGAAGCCGCGAAGGAGGCCGCCAAGGTAGACGCGCGCCACAAGGAGGATCTCTCCAGGAAGGACCTGGAGATCGAGAAGTTGCGGCAGCAGATCGCCGGCTGGGAGCAGGGCAAGGCGCTCGAGCTCGAGGCCGCCCGGCTCAAGGCCGAGCAGAAGGCCGCGGACGCGCTCAACCAGAAGGAGACCGAGCTTCGGAAGAAGGAGGAGGAGATCAGCCGCCTCATCTCCGACGCTGCCAACGAGCGGAAGAACGCCGCCGAGCGGGTCCAGGCCCTCCTGGAGACCCACAAGGTGGAGAAGGAAAGCCTCGAGAAGGAGGTTGAACTGTATCGGAACTTCAAGCAGAAGCGTTCCGTAAAGCTCCTCGGCGAGGACCTGGAGCAGCACTGCTACACGCAGTACAACCAGACACTGCTTCCGGTCATGCCCAACGCGACCTTCACCAAGGACAACGCCGCCGTGAAGGACGGCGACGAGACCAAGGGGTCCAAGGGTGACTTCATCTTCCGTGACAAGGAAGACGGGGTCGAGTACATCTCGATCATGTTCGACATGAAGAACGAGAGCGACGACGCCGTCAACAAGAAGAAGAACGCCGACTTCTTCGACAAGCTGGACAAGGACCGCAAGAAGAAGGACTGCGAGTTCGCCGTGCTCGTCTCCATGCTGGAGATGGACAATGACCTGTACAACAACGGCATTGTCGCCGTCCCTGGCTACGACAAGATGTACGTGGTGCGCCCCGACAACTTCCTGCCCATCATAACCCTTCTCGTCCAGACCTCGAAGAAGGCCCTCGGCTACAAGAAGGAGCTCTCCCTCGAGAAGAGCCGCAGCGTGGACGTGACGAACTTCGAGAACATGCTGCTCGAGTTCCAGACCGGGTTCTCCAAGAACGTCATCGATGCGAAGAACCGCTACGATGAGGCCATCAAGGGCATCGATTCCACCATCGACACCCTGACGAAGATAAAGGAGAGCCTCCGCCTGTCCACCAAGCACCTGACCTCGGCGGACAACAAGGCCCAGGGACTCACCGTGCGCAAGCTCACGAGGGGCAACGAGACCATGAAGCGCGCCTTCGAAGAGGCCCGCGAGCGAAGCAAGGAGGCCGGAAAGGAGGACGAGCCCGATGACCAGTAGG
>JAEEGJ010031154.1_pt1 | contig 10354 bp, 4 predicted proteins | sample 8958761 | NCBI WGS metagenome assembly JAEEGJ01 (sample SAMN16246546, study PRJNA631951) | gut metagenome | biome: gut microbiome; feature: rumen; material: RS-attached | host: Bos | place: Iran: Karaj | collected 2018-10 | reverse complement strand
ATTCCCTTTACAAAGTATTTCTGCAGGAAAGGATAAACGCACATAATCGGGAAGGTTGTTACAACCATTGTTGCAAGTCTTACTGACTGTGAGCTTACCTGTTGTGCAGAAACTCCAGCCGGCATTGAAACAACTGCCTTGGAAGCAGAAGCACTTGCTACAACACGATACAGGTAGGTTTGAATCGGTTGCAGTGCTGCTTTGTTGATGTACATTACTCCAGCAAAATAGTCGTTCCAGTGATAGACTCCATTGAACAAAGCAATTGTTGCAATTACCGGCATGGATAAAGGGATTATGATTTTTATAAAAATCAGCATGTCATTTGCACCGTCGAGCTTTGCAGATTCTTCGAGTCCGGCAGGAAGCTCCCGGAAGAAAGACATGAAGATTATCATGTTGTAAAAGCTGAACAAGCTTGGAATTATGTAAACCCAAAAGCTGTCGTAAAGGCCAAGGTTTTTCAGCGTGATAAAGTAAGGAATAAGTCCGCCGCCAAAGAACATTGTGATTGTTCCGATAATTGTGTAGACCTTATTTCCCATGATGTGCTTTTTTGAAAAAGCGTAACCAACCATAGCTGTAAAGAAAACGCTGCTTACTGTACCAATAACTGTTCTTAAAATTGTTACGCCAAAAGCACGGATAATTGTTTTATCCTGAAATACTGTTTTATAGCTTTCCAGGCTGAACTTTCTTGGCAGCCAGTAAATGCCACCGCGTAAAGCATCGTTTGAATCATTAAAAGAAATGATTATTGTGTACCAAACCGGATAAAGGGCTAAGAAACAGATTAACACCATTACTATTCCGATTATGTAATCACCGACTGTATATTTGTTTAATTTTGAATGTGCCATTTTTTCCTCCTAGAACAATGATGTATCGTTCAACTTCTTAGTTACCTGATTTGCAATAAAGAGCAGGATGAATGCAATCACCGACTTAAACAAACCAATTGCCGAAGCATAAGAATATCTCATAGCACGCATAGCAGTCTGATATACGAAGATATCAATTACATTACTTCGCGGTGCATTGAGCGGATTGTTCAATACCAGAATCTGGTCAAAGTTTGTATTCAAAAGTCCGCCAACAGCAAGAATGAACATAATGGTAATTGTAGGTGCTATTGAAGGAAGAGTGATTGTCCAAATCTGCTTCCAGCGGCTTGCACCATCAACCTTGGCTGCTTCGTACATTTCCTGATCAATTCCAGAAATTGCTGCCAGATAAATAATTGCCGACCAACCCAACTCCTTCCACAAATCGGAAACAACGGTGATTCCCCAGAAATATTTAGGGTAAGCAAGGAAAGGAATACCCTTCTCTAAAATCCCCATTTTTACTAAAAGCTCATTAATAAGTCCGCCTTCGCCAAGCCAGGTTGTAAGAATACCGCCAAGTACTACCCAGGAAAGAAAGTGTGGCATGTAAGTAATTGTCTGAATGGCTTTTTTGAACTTAAGACTTTTAACCTCATTCAAAAGAAGGGCAAAAGCTATTGGAAGTGTAAAATTGAAAATCAGTTTTAAGATACTAATTCCCAAAGTGTTTCCCATTACATTAAAAAATTCATCATCCTTAAAGAATTCCAGAAAGTGTTGAAATCCGTGATGTGTTGCCCAAGGAGTTGTAAAAAATTTTTTGCTGAACAAAGGTGTGGTAATAAAAAAGTTTTTCTTAAAGGCAATCAGGATTCCATACATTGGGATGTAGTTGAACACTATCATCCAGGCAATTCCCAAGAGTGCCATTAACTGCAAATATTTTTCTTCGCGCAGACGTGCCCAAAAGGATTTTTTTGGAAGAAGCTGCTGTTCGTCTTTTTTCTTTTTCATCACTGTACCTCACTAACAGTTTGGAGTATAGTCGCACTTTTTTACTCTGAAAAGTTTGTAAATTTTCAGAAAGGTGTAAACTTTTCGGTTTTTTGCCGAAATTTCCAAACTTTTACTTGATTTCTGCCCTTTCTTCGGGTAGCTTGAAAATAGAAATACTAAAGCAAACTTTTGAAAATTGAGGTAAATATGAAAAAAGCAAAAGGTTACTTCACCACTCTGGATGGTGAACAGTTTTACAAAATTGAAAATTACGACTGCATGGATGATTTCTTTATGACAATCACCAGCTCTTCTGATATATGGAACTTCTGCTGGTCCCAGGGTGGAATTACTGCCGGAAGAATTGACTGTGACCATTCAGTTTTTCCTTATTACACGGCAGATAAGGTTAGCGATGCTAAAAGCTACACCGGCGCCTACACTGCAATCCACGTAGAAGCCGCCGCTGAAACAGATGGCTCAATTCTTTGGGAACCTTTTGCCTCTTTGAGCGCAAGTCCTGCAATCCGCCGTCAGGTAGAAAAAAACATTAGCCGCAACATTTACAAAAATACCGCCGGAACAGAAGTCTGGTTTGAAGAAATAAATAAGGATTTGCAGCTTGCCTTCCGTTATGGCTGGACTTCTTCTGCAAAATACGGTCTGGTACGCAAGGCTGTAATTACAAATCTTTCTGATAAAGAAGTTACGCTCAAGGTGCTTGATGGCTGCCGAAATATTCTTCCTGCTTGTGTTACCGCAGATTTCCAAAATAACAACAGTGTGCTTTTGGATGCCTACAAAAAAACAGATTTAGATTCCGACTCAAACTTAGCAATTTTTGCTGTTTCTTCTATCGTTACAGATAAGACCGAACCAAGCGAAGGGCTTTTTGCAAATACCTGCTGGTTTTCTACTGAAGATTCTCTTTTGCTCTCTCCCGATGCAGCTGAGCAGTTTGCAGAAAAGGGCTGTGTAGAAAGTGTGGATGTTGTTAAAGGAAAAAGACCTTCTGCATATATATGTCGCAGCTTGTCATTGTCCGGTGCAAACTCATCGTCATTGTCCGGCTCGATTGGACAATCTTCCACCGCCAGCTGGTACCAGGTTTTTGACACCCGTCTTGATGCCGGCAAAATCACTGCTTTGAAAAAAGAACTTGCTGACCGTTCAGCCCTCACCGCAGCCCTAAAAGCAGACATTGAAGAAGGCAAAAAACTCATGGAAAGCTACATTGCAGAAGCAGACGGTTGCCAGGAAAGTGCAGAAACCATGACCTGTGTTCATCATTCGGAAAATGTAATGTTCAATATTATGCGCGGTGGATTTTTTGCAAATGGTGGAAAAATCAATCTTGCAGATTTTGTAAGCTTTGTAGGCCAGCGCAATAAAGGTCTGCTGGAGCTAGCAAAAAAAATTACCGGAGCAACGGAAAAGAATGCTGATAAAGAAGGCTTTGTAAATTACACTTGCCTTGAATCAGCCGTTCAAAAAGAAATGAATCCTCAGCTTAGCCGCCTCTTTTACGAATACATGCCACTTACCTTCAGCCGCCGCCACGGAGACCCAAGCCGCCCTTGGAACCGCTTTAACATTCACCTGCGCGACGACAATGGCAACCCAATTTTAAACTACGAAGGAAACTGGCGCGACATCTTCCAGAACTGGGAAGCCCTGGCCTGGTCTTATCCACAGTACATCAAAAACATGACAGCCAAGTTCCTCAACGCCATGACCATAGAAGGCTTTAATCCATATCGTATTTCACGCCAAGGTATAGATTGGGAAATCCCGGAGCCTGATAATCCTTGGGCACAAATCGGTTACTGGGGCGACCATCAGGTAATCTATCTGCAAAAGCTTCTGGAGATTTATGCTAAATTAAATAAAAATCAGCTTGTGTCCGAATTGGGAGAAAAGCTTTACGCAAGCTCAAATGTTCCATATCGAATTAAATCCTACACAGAAATTGCGGCAGACCCACGCAACACAATTTTCTTTGACCGCGAGCTTAGCGACACTCTAAAAAAGCTTGCAGCCGAAAAAGGCTCTGATGCCAAGCTTGTAACCGAAAGTGGAAAGGCCGGACAGGGAGATGTTGCCCTTGTTAGCCTGGCTACCAAACTGCTGCAGATTGTAATTGCTAAAATGGCAAACTTTGTACCGGGTGGCGGAATCTGGCTTAACACTCAGCGTCCTGAATGGAACGATGCCAACAATGCTCTTGCAGGCTACGGACTTTCCATGGTAACACTCTGCTATCTTCACCGCTTCACAGATTTTCTAAAGAAGCTGTTTGAAGCAAGCCCAGCCCAAAGCTTTACACTGCCAGCCCTAGTTGCAGACTGCTTCAGTAAGCTTGGAAAGCTTTATTCAAAGACTGATTCAAAAAAAGCCGCTACAGATTCAGAACTCCGCAAAAGCTTTACAGATTCTGAAGGCGCAATTTTTGAAGAGGAAAGACAAGCTCTCTATGCTGAAGGCTACGGAAAGGAAGAGAAAAATCTATCCAGAGCAGAAATCATTTCCATTCTGGAAGCAATTCTTGAACATATAAAAACAACAATCAAACACAATCACCGCAAAGACGGACTTTATCACGCTTACAACACAATGAAAATTATCAGCGATGATTCAAATGCCGGCGGTGGAAAAATCGAAATTGAATACCTGCAGGAAATGCTTGAAGGTCAGGTTGCAATTCTTTCAAGTGGAGTTCTTACCCCGGAAGAAGCACTCGAACTGCTTAAGGCCTTGCGCCAAAGCCGCATGTACGAGCCTCGCCAAAACTCCTATATGCTTTATCCTAACAAGGAGCTGCCTGCCTTTGAAAATAAAAACTGTGTAAAGGCTGATGATTTGAAAGACTTAAAAGCCCTGCTCGCCAAAACCGGCAACTCAATTTTGTATCCAGACTGCGACGGAAACTATCACTTCAACGGCGAGTTCAGAAACATCCGCTTCCTTAAGGATTTCTCTTCCACCCTTCCAGAAGACAAAAGACCAGATTCCAGTGAACTTACCGCACTTGAAGCTCTTTACGAAAAAACCTTTAATCACCAGAGCTTTACCGGCCGCAGCGGAACCTTCTATGCCTACGAAGGACTTGGAAGCATTTACTGGCACATGGTTTCAAAGCTTTTGCTTGCCGCCCAGGAAAACACCTTTACCGCAATTAAGGCAGGTGCAGACAAGGCAACTATAGGAGCCCTTACTCAAGCCTATTACGATATTCGTTCAGGAATTGGCTTTAATAAAGAAGCAGAGCTTTACGGTGCCTTCCCTGCTGACCCATATTCCCACACACCAAAGGGTCAGGGCGCAAAGCAACCGGGAATGACGGGTCAGGTTAAGGAAGAAGTTCTGACTCGCTGGGGTGAACTTGGCTTGGATATTATTGATGGTTGTGCAAGCTTTAAGCCAAAGATTTTACGGAAATCTGAATTCTTTGCTGATGGAACCTTGCATTTTACCTGGTGCGGTGCCCGCGTAACCTACAGGCTTGCAGGCGGACTTGCAGAAGCTGAAAATGCCGCTGCCAAAAAAGCTGGTGATAAAGCTGCCAGTAAGTTAAGGCTAACCGTAAATGGAAAAACACGTGATTATTCTGCAGAAGAAGCTGCCATCCTCAGCACAGAGGAAAGTGCAGACTTATTTGCAAGAAATGGAAAAATCCGTGAAATTGAAGTGGAGGTTATGCTTTGATTCTTTAATTCGGCTCAAAACCGAAATTATTACACTTTTAAGAAAATTATCAAACTTTCATAGCTGGGTATACAGAGTTATACTCAAGCTATGAAAATTGAAAAACTTTACGAAACAGCAAAAGACACTTCAGAGCGCATTTCTGAAGTTCCAGTGTCTGAACGCATTTTTAATGGAAAAGGCTGGGTGGCAACAAGTCTTACCCTCAAAACTGATGAAGTTCACCAAACCTTCCAAGGCTTTGGTGGTGCACTTACAGAATCTTCGGGCTATGTACTTTCCCAGCTGCCCGCCCCAATACGTCAGCAGGCAATAGAAGCTTACTACAATCCCCAGACAGGAAACGGTTACCGTTTTGCAAGAATCCACATGAACTCCTGTGATTTTTCTCTTGATAACTGGGCCTGTCTTCCAGAGAAGGATGAATCACTCAATTCCTTTTCAATGGAACGCACAGATAAATATATTACACCGCTGGCAGAAGAAGTTCAAAAAACAGCAAGAGCAGCTGCAAGCGATGTTCAGTTTTTAGTAAGTCCCTGGTCTCCTCCAGCCTGGATGAAAGATAATAATGATATGAATCATGGCGGTCATCTTCTTCCTCAATACAAGGAGCTGTGGGCTAAATACTTTGTTACCTTTATTCAAAAGCTTGCAGAGCGCGGCATAAAAATCTCTTTTCTTACAATTCAAAATGAACCAGCCGCTGTACAGACCTGGGATTCCTGCGAATATTCAGCCACTGAAGAAGCTATATTTGCCTGCCACTATCTTGGTCCAGCTTTAGAAAAAGCAGGGCTTGGTCGTATAAAGATTTACATCTGGGACCACAACCGTGACCTTGCTCTACAACGCCTTGAAGAATCTCTTGCAGTTCCAGGGTCAGAAAAATATATTGCAGGTCTTGCCTTCCACTGGTATTCCGGCGACCAGTACGAAAACTTAAAAACTATCAGCGAAAAATATCCTCAGATAGATTTGATGTTCACCGAAGGCTGCATTGAAGGTGGTCCTCGTAACGGAGCCTGGTTCACCGGAGAACGCTATGCCCACAACATCATCAATGACCTTAAAAGCGGCACAACAAAATGGATAGACTGGAATATAGTTCTTGATATGCAGGGCGGTCCTAATCATGTTGGCAACTTCTGCGATGCCCCAATTCTAGCTGATGAAAAAAATGGCAAGCTTTATTTTCAAAGCTCTTATTACTACATAGGCCACTTCAGCCGCTTTATTCAACCTGGAGCTGTTCGCCTTTCATCCGACTTCTTCTCTTACATGACTCCAGCCACCGTTAGCGGACATCTCACCAACGAAGCAGAAACTCTTGCCTTCCGCAACCCGGATGGTACAATCGTGTTAATTATAACTAACCGCACCGAAGCGGAGCTTGTCTTTGAGCTAAAGGTTGAAGGCAAGCCAGTCGCAAGCAATGAGCCACTTTATCTAAAAATACCAGCCCGTTCAATTCAAACCTGGATTCTGGAGGAATAATAAGATTTATGAAACTTATGCAATTTAAGCCATTTATGAGATTCAATGGATTTTCAAAAGAAATAAAAACAGAACTTTTTGCCACTATATCAGTCACCCTGTTGACAACAAGCCTTCTGGCAAGCTGCAATAAAAATGCTACAGGAAAAAACAAATCTGCTTCTGCTTCACCTCAGGGCTGGCACCTTGTCTGGAGCGACGAGTTTTCCGGCAAGCAGATAGACACTAATAAATGGGACTTCCAGCTTGGGACCGGCAGCCAGTACGGACTTGAAGGCTGGGGCAACAACGAGCTGCAATATTACCGCAAGGAAAATGCATACATAGAAAACGGCAACCTTGTTCTGGAAGCCCGCAAAGAAAACTTCGGTGGCTGTGCCTACACTTCTGCCCGTCTCCGCACCGTTAAAGATGATGGTACCGGGCTCTTTACAAAAACTTACGGCCGCATAGAAGCCCGAATCAAAATGCCAACAGGCAACGGAATCTGGCCGGCTTTCTGGTTACTGCCAGCCACAAGTGACTACGGCACCTGGGCCTCTTCCGGAGAAATTGATATTCTGGAAGCTAAGGGACGATTACCAAACAGAGTTTACGGTACAGTTCATTTTGGACAAGCCTGGCCGGGCAATAAATACAGTGGCGGCATGTATAAGTTTTCTGATGGAAGCACAATTGCCGATTATCACCTTTATTCTTTAGAATGGGAGCCTGGTCTTTTACGCTGGCTTGTAGACGATAAGGTTTATTACGAAACTTCCCAGTGGTGGTCTCTTGGAGCTGGACAATCAAAGCCTTATGCCTACCCTGCCCCTTACGACAAGCCTTTTTACATTCTCTTAAATCTTGCTCTTGGTGGAAATTATGATGGCGGCATTTCTCCCGAAGATTATTCACTTCCTGCAAAAATGCTTGTTGACTATGTTCGCGTTTACGACAAGAACGAGTCTTATGCTACAAATGTAAAACGCCCAATTCCAGAGCGTGATGAAACAAGCTTTAATAACTTTAAGCTTGCCGATGTAGAAAGTAAAAACTTTATTTTCGACACTAACCTGCTTTCTGTTATTTCTGATGAAGGAAAGACTTCCATGCTTTCAAATGATAATATGGATATTCATAATCGTGCCTGGTATTTTCTTGGACTGTCAGATTTTGGAGGCAGCGCAGTTTACCGCACAGAAAACCAAGGCTGTCTGGTTGCCATAAAAAATCCAGGTAACCAGAATTACTCAGTTCAGCTTATTCAGCATCTTCCAATTGCAAAGGGCTACTCCTACAAAATCCAGTTTGATGCAAAAGCTTCTGCGCCCCGCAAGATTGCCCTAAAGCTTGGCGGCGATGCAGACAACAGCTGGGCAGTTTATTCTCCAGAGTATTACCCTGAACTAACAAGCGAAGTTAAACATTTTTCATATTTCTTTACAATGGAAAATAACACAGATCCAACCGCCCGCCTGGAGTTCAATCTTGGCTTGGATACAAATGATGTATGGATAAGCAATGTAAGTGTTACTCAGGAGGAATTGTAAATTAAGCTGGAGAAGTAAAACTTGTTTCTGCCCCAGCTTTTCAGTATACTTTTGTATATGAGTTCTGACACTTTAACAGACAGCTTAAATGACGAACAGCTCGCAGCCGTAACCGCAACTGAAGGTTTTATCCGTGTAATTGCGGGGGCCGGTTCAGGAAAAACTCGGGCTCTTACTCACCGCTTTGCTTACCTTGTAAACGATATTGGTGTGCTGCCTTCCAACATTCTCTGTGTGACCTTTACCAATAAGGCTGCAAACGAAATGCGGCAGCGAATCAAAAAGCTTACAGGAGATAACGACACCGGCTACATCTGCACCTTCCACAGTTTTTGTGTTTCGGTTTTGCAGGAAGAAAGCTACGCTGTTCAGTACCCAAAAAGCTTTCTTGTTCTGGATAATTCTGATATTGATGCAATGCTTCAAATTATTTACGAAGAGCGCGGACTCACCCTGCGGCAAATGACCTTTTCCAATGCCCGGGATATGATAGAAATGAAAAAGCTTTTTAAAGAGCCGGAATATTATTTTGATATGATTCGGATGACGCTGGACGAAATCTACCAGAAATATATGAGCGCCACCAAAACCGATGACATAATTTTTTACGGCTATCTTTATCAGGAAAAAAAATGCTTTGGTCTGGACTACAACGATTTAATTAAGTTTACCCTTTACATTTTTCAGACTGATGATGAAATCCGTCTTAAGTGGCAGCAGCGCCTTGAGTACATAATGATTGACGAGTTCCAGGACATTGACTTTATTCAGTATGAGCTGATGAAGGTGCTCTGCGACTATCACAAAAATCTTTTTGTAGTTGGCGACCCAGACCAGACAATTTATACCTGGCGTGGTGCCGATGTACGCTATCTTTTAAACTTTGACAAAGAGTTCCCCAATGTTCAGACAATAATGATGATGAAGAATTACCGTTCAACACCAGAAATTATAAACGTTGCAAACTCCCTCATCTCCCGCAATCTAAACCGCATTCCAAAAAATCTGATTGCAACCCTTCCTTCTGCCCAGCTGCCCCTTTACTTCCATGCAAAAACTTCGGAGGATGAAGCGGCCTTTATTGCAGATAAAATAAAGGAGCTGCTTGATTCGGGCTTTACTCATTCAGATATTGTCGTGATGTACAGAGCGCACTACATTTCGCGCACGGTAGAAGAAGTTTTCCAGAAAAAGCACTTGCCGTATACACTTTATTCGGGACTGCCATTTTTTGAGCGCGCAGAAATAAAGGATTCACTTTCGTACATGAGGATGATTGCCTACAAAGATGATTTATCTTTTATGAGGATTGTGAACAAGCCTAAACGAAACATTGGCGAGCGACGCATTAAGTTTTTAAAAGAATATGTTGCAGAAAACGGCACTTCCCTTTACGAAGCACTCAAGCTTACCTGCGACGATGAAATATTTGCAAACACCAAAGCAAAGGATTTTATTGCCCTTATAGAAAAGTATTCTGCCTCTTATTCGAAAATGCAGATTTCAGAAGTATTCAGTAAGCTTCAAAACGAAAGCGGTTATGAGCGTGCCCTGCGGACAGAAGGAAGCCAGGAACGACTGGACAATCTTGCAGAGCTCAAGCAGTCAATCTACGAATACGAAACTTCTTGCGGCGAAGAATGTACACTTGAAAATTATCTTTCCCACGTTGCACTTTATACAAACAGTGATTTAGGAATTACACGGGACGCAATCCGCTTTATGACTGTTCATACGGCAAAAGGTCTGGAGTTTCCGGTTGTATTCCTTTGCGGCATGAACGAAAATATGTTCCCA
>JAEEGJ010031152.1_pt1 | contig 10354 bp, 9 predicted proteins | sample 8958761 | NCBI WGS metagenome assembly JAEEGJ01 (sample SAMN16246546, study PRJNA631951) | gut metagenome | biome: gut microbiome; feature: rumen; material: RS-attached | host: Bos | place: Iran: Karaj | collected 2018-10 | reverse complement strand
AGATTGTGAAAGCACCTCACACCAATAAACTTCTTTGCGTTTCAAATAGGTCTGTTTCTGATCTATTCGGGAGTGCGGGCTTGGGTTGCACACCATAGATAAATATACCCACAGTGTTCTGCGTGGAACACTGTGGGTGATTATTCCATATTATTAAGCGGACATTCATACACTTTTGTTACAAAAAACGTGTAGCATAATGATTTATGTAATTGTATAATTGCAATATCTTATTTGAGGGATCATTGTATCCTTTGAAATAATACCCGTTAAGTGTTGGTAGCGCTTAACGGGTATTTCATTTTAGGGTTTGCCGTCTTTATTCCACTTGTACTGTGGATTATTCATAATATAACGTTTATATCTTTCCTTGTATTCAGAAAATCTTAGGTCATTTGCTCCAAGGATGGTGGTGTCATCTTCTGTTCCGTCATCTTCCCAACCACAGTAAGGGCATATGTCAAAGCAACAATCATCAGCAAATTCGTATTTACCGCACACAGGACATTTATGAGGTGTTGGAACATAATTGTTCGTCATCTCCTCAAAATAATCATAATCGGGATTTTCTTTGAGTTTGTCCTCATACCATTTTTTATATTCGTTAAGAGATAACGCATTAGCACCGTTTTTTAACTCAGGATCGTTATGCTGCGATGGATCATAATGCCACCCGCATGACATGCAATTTGAATCGGAAGGCTTCATCCCGCAATAGATATCATCCCAAGTAAGCGGTGCGAAGTGAAATTTACCGCATACGGGACAATCCATCGGTTCTACCTGAGGTATCTCTGGATACCCATTATCCTTGAAGGTGTAATTCGGGTCTTCTTCGATGTAATGCATGTAACGATACTTATAGTTATACAAAGATAAATCATTAGTATCGTTAACTTCTGAAGGATTATCCTCTAAGTATTTGTCATGCCTCCAACCACAGACAGGGCATGTATTATTAGTGATATCCGAGACATTAAACTCATGTTTTCCGCAGATTGGGCAAATGAGATGTGCTTTGTTTATCATAAATGATCCCTCCTATCTTTATTATAATAATTAATTCCGGTCTTTGGTTTAAAGTAAGTAGTTACATAACCTTCTTTTGTTATAACCGCGAATTCTCCGGTTTTGGTATTGAACTTTACAGTTTCTCCAGTTCGCGGTCGAACATAAGATAAGCAAATGTACAGGTTTGTCAGGTTCACACCCGGTAAGTGGCGAAAGCAGGCTGCGAAAAAAACGCAGCCGACTGTTCAAAAGGGTACGTCTTTACTGCTTAAGCTTAGAAACCTTATAAGACGGAAGAAAGGCAAACCCGAGATAGTCATCCCTGAAGAACCTCTTCCCCAGGGCATCGTAGTCGGCTGTACACCGAAGAACGAGGCTATCGTTGATACGGGAGATGTGCATGCACTGATGCTCGGTGCTGCCGGTGTCGGCAAAACGGCTTACTGGCTGTATCCGTGCCTTGAGTATGCACTTGCCTCAGGTATGAGCCTGCTTTCCACAGACACCAAAGGCGACATCATGCGAAACTACGGCAATATCTGTAAGGATTACGGATATAACGTGGCGGTCATCGATCTCAGAAACCCCACAAGATCGGACGGCAACAACCTTCTGCATCTGGTAAACAAGTATATGGACCTGTCCAAAGCGCATCCGGAGATCGTAGCTTACAGGGCCAAATCAGAGAAGTACGCGAAGATAATAGCCAAGACGATAATAATGTCGGGCACGGACTCGGCCGCTTCCTACGGCCAGAACGCATTCTTCTACGATGCGGCCGAAGGCCTTATTACCGCAACCATACTCCTGGTAGCAGAGTTCGCCAAACCTGAAGAGCGCCACATAATATCAGTGTTCAAGATAATCCAGGAGCTTCTGGCACCGTCAGGTGTAAAGGGCAAGACCCAGTTCCAGCTCCTTATGGATAAGCTTCCGGACACCCACAAAGCCAGATGGTTCGCAGGCGCGGCATTAAACTCTCCCGAACAGGCCATGTCGTCCGTCATGAGCACGGCACTGTCCAGGCTCAACACCTTCCTCGACTCCGAATTAGAACAGCTCCTCTGCTTCGATACGGCACTTGACGCCGAGAAGTTCTGTAACGAGAAGAGCGCGCTGTTCATAATAATGCCGGAGGAGAACCCGAACACTTTCTTCCTTATCTCGCTCATCATCCAGCAGCTCTACAGAGAGATCCTAGCCGTGGCAGACGAAAACGGCGGCAAGCTCAAGAACCGCTGCATATTCTTCTGCGATGAGTTCGGCACACTTCCCAAGATAGATTCGGCCGAGATGATGTTCTCGGCATCAAGATCCAGAAGACTTCAGATAGTGCCGATCATCCAGTCGTTTGCGCAGCTTGAAAAGAACTACGGCAAAGAAGGCGCCGAGATCATCATAGACAACACACAGCTCACTATCTCAGGCGGCTTTGCTCCCAACTCCACTTCTGCCGACCAGATATCCAAAGCGCTCGGAACCAAAACAGTCATGTCAGGCACAGTTAGCAAAGGCAAGGACCAGAGCTCACAGTCACTCCAGATGATCGAGCGCCCGCTTATGACAGCGGATGAACTGAGGAACCTTCCCAAAGGCGAGTTTATCGTCATGAAGACAGGCTTCCATCCCATGAAAGTGCGGATGAAGCTGTTCTACGAATGGGGGATCGAGTTCAACAGCGACAATCCGTATGTCATACCCGAGCACGGCAGCAGAGAAGTCAGGTATGCGTCCAAAGCGGATATTGAAGCTGCGATTGATGACAAATACGGGAAGAAAGAAGAGCCGAAGCAAAAAGCCGAGGCAAGACCGGGCGGTATGAGCACCCAAAAGCATACCGCCTCAGAAACCGCGGACTCTGTATTAAGCATACAGGGCCGTAAGGGATGCACGATCAATACTCATGCACCCAGAGAAGACAACCATCTCGCAAGCATGTTGGGATGCTTGATCGGGAAGAACAACTAAAACAATTGGAGGAATCTTATATGAAGAAGATGAATTATCAGGAATTCAAGAACGAAGTCATGGCAAACATCAAGGACTACCTCAGCGAGGAGTACCGCGATTACGACATGAAGGTCCAGACCATCAAGAAGAGCTCATGCGAGTACGAAGGCCTCATGATCGGCCCCAAGGACAGGCATATGAGCGTCATCCCTGCCCTTAACCTCAACAGCGCATATGAACAGTACGAGGAAGGCATGCCCTTCGACGAAGTCATGGATAAGCTTGCGGACATCCGCATGAACGCTTCCCTTCCCGGCTTCAACAAGGAAGACATGTTCGACTACGACAAGATCAAGGACAGGATCTTCCCCAGGCTCATCAACACCTCTGCCAATACCGATTACCTTGCAGATAAGCCTCACAAGGAGATCGAAGACCTCTCACTTATCTACGCCGTAAGAGTCAGCGAGGACTCTCAGGGCTTCGCCGAGGCAGTCATCACCGATGACCTGGCAGATATGTGGGGCGTTGACGGCCAGGAGCTCCACGACAGGGCAATGGAGAATATCGCAGAAAGGCCTCCGGTATTCCAGAATATCGAGAATGTGCTCTTCGGAGAGACCGAGGATCTCGAGATCGAGGATGTCGATCCCGAGAATTACCGTATCCCCTACTTCATCCTGACTAACCAGCAGAAGACCAAGGGCGCCGTTATGGCAGTGAATCCCAAGACCATGGACAGGATTACCGCTCATCTGGGCGATGTCTATGTCATCCCGTCTTCGGTAGACGAGACTCTCATCGTACCCAAGAGCGCCGTTGATGACGTTCAGCCGCTCATCGACATGGTAAAGCAGGTCAATGCCAATGAGGTAAGACCCGAAGACCAGCTTTCCAACAACGTCTATGAGTACAGTGCCGAGACTCACACTCTGAAGATCGCAGGCTCTGTTCAGGCCCAGGAAGAGTCTACTCAGGAGCACCCTGCTCCCGATGAGGCTCAGAATGGCCCCGATCTGGCTCTGTGAGGTTTGACCTAAACGAGGCCTAACTGATTAACCCGATGCCCCTGGAACGCAATCTGACGCGTTCTGGGGGCATTTCTCATTATCTGAAAGAAGGAGAAAGAAAATGAATAACAAGGATCGATATATTATGCACACTATTTCGATTACCTCCGGTCCTCTAAAAGCGGAGGGCTTATGCCGGAGCATAAGTAAATGCCGATATGATTGATAACGAATTAGTGGTATTATTAAAGCGCAACCCGGAAATCGCGGAATTATTTGCTGACATGACTAATCAAAAAGCGAAAAGGTTGTATGTAAAATCAAAACACAAACAGGCAATAGCGAAATTCAATTCCAAAGATGGTAGATACGACGGATATTGGAGTACGCATGTCTATGTCGACGGTAAGAGGAAGGCGGTGTTAAAAGCTACCGAAGACAAAATCTACGATTACTTATTCGACTTCTATAACGATATGGAAGACAAGGTCAAAACCTTCGATGAGGTCTTCAACTTATTCATAGCTGCAAAGCGTGACCGTGGCAGATCAGAATTAACCGTAAGGGATTATCAGAGATATCACAATTACATTTCAGAGAGTATCAGGAACAAGGATATCGCTTTAATTTCCGAAGAAGAATTAAGGAACTGGTTCATCAGGGATTATCTTTCAAAGAGACCTAAGAAAGAAGCCATGAAGAAGATGCTACAGCAATTAAAAGCGGTATTTACTTACGGACAGCATAAAGGTTATTGTTTCTCTAATCCAGCCGGTGAGCTTTTAGCAGAAGACTACTATAAGTTCTGTAACCTGACCACCAGATCCAACGAGGAAAGATCCTTTTCCGAGGAAGATATCAAAGCTCTGAGGGAATATTGCTTAAAAGACAGTAAAAATCCTCATGCAGCCATGATGTTGGTAGCTATGGAGACCGGTATGCGAGTCGGTGAGCTTGCAGCTCTCAAATATGAAGATATCGGAAAAGACTATATTCATGTTCACCGCCAGCAGGTCATTCAGATGAATGAACACTCATCACCCAAGCGGCAGTGGAAAGATGTCGAATATACCAAGAACGAGAGAACGAATCCAAGAGGCGGAAGACTGATTCCGATTACCAGTGGATGTTGGGAAGCCTTAAACACAGCTTATGCCCTCCCCGGTAAATCTAAATATGTTTTCCATCACCCTGACGGTAAACCGGTCTACAAGGACTCATATCTGTATTACTTAAGACGCAGATGTAAGGCTTTGGGAATCCCCATCTCACACAATCACGCATTCAGAGTGGCATTTAATGCCCGACTGATCGAAGCTGGTGTAGACGGAAATGAAAGATGTCTCGTACTTGGACACTCAATGCAAACGAACGAGAGGCATTACTCATTCAGTGACAGGCGTAAAGTGGACGATGTCAGAAATAAACTCAATGACCTCAAGATGGCACAATAAGCGGAAAATTTTAGCCACTTTTTTTAGCCACTTTCGGGCAAATTTGAGTTTTGTGTTACAAAACAGTATCGCAAAAATCTGGTGAAAAAACTGTTCGATTAATAGGACATCAAATTGCTGAAATCCTTATATATCAACGTTTAGCCACCATTTTAGCCACTTTTAGCCACTTTTTATACAAAAACGTAAGGGCTCCGAAAACCCCGGAGCCCTTGAAAACACTGGTGATCGTGAGCGGATTCGAACCGCTGGCCTACCGCTTAGGAGGCGGTCGCTCTATCCAGCTGAGCTACACAATCTTGATAGACGGGTTGTATTATAACACAATTATAAACCCTTGCAATCAAGGCAGTTCTCTGGTCTCCCCGATTATCTTTATCCCTATGTCGCAGTTGACCTTGGCCTTCATCGCTTTCTCTGCTTCACCGAGGAAATGCCCGTACTTATATGTCCCTATCGAGACCGTAAGGTCCGAGATGACATAGAGATCGCCAAGACCCGTATCGCCGTTCAGGCCGCTGTTGATGTCAGCACTGACGACATACGCGGAAGATGCATTGATCCATTCGATCGCTGATCTGGCAGGTTCTCTTACCTCACCTTTGAATCCGGTCCCGAAGATGCAGTCCAATATGGTGTTGTACTTTCCGTAATCGCCGGTCCTGACCGTCCGCACGCCTTTACGGGCGCATATGTCATAGAAGTACCTGCCGTCGTCTGAGAACGAATCCTCATACAAGAGCACGATCTCACAATCGATGCCTTGATCTGCGAGAAGTCCTGCCACCACAAAACCGTCGCCGGCATTATTGCCCTTGCCGCAGATTATCCCCACAGGGGCCTGCCATTCACAGCTGTCGAATATAGCCTTTCCTGCCCTGGCCATGAGCTCTCTGGACGGCACGAGGTTCTCGATCGTCCACTTATCGCTGGCACGCATTACTTCGGTAGATACGCAGACAGGCATAGATTACTCCCTTATCGGCCTTGCCAGATCGTTGATGACTTCACCTGCTATTATCAGCCCGACCACGGAAGGAACGAAAGCAGTAGAACCCGGGACTGATCTTCTTGCCGCACCATCAGAAGAAGGATCGCAGGACGCATCTGCTGCAGGCGTTACGGGTTCCTCCCTGGAGTAGACGACCTTCAGCGAGTCTATGCCGCGCTTCCGGCATTCGCGGCGCATTACTTTCGCGAGCGGGCATATGGAAGTCTTGTAAATATCTGCCACTTCGAACCCGGAGGGATCGACCTTGTTGCCTGCCCCCATCGAAGATATGACGGGAACTCCTGCTGCCTTGGCCTTCTCGATGATGGCGAGCTTGCCCGTAACGGTATCGATCGCATCCACGACATAGTCGTATTCGGTAAAATCGAACTGGTCCTGTGTCTCGGGCAGGAAGAAACATCTGTGTGCGCGCACAACGCAGTCGGGGTTGATATCGTGCACCCTCTCGGCAGCGACATCGACCTTGTACTGTCCGACGGTCTTCATGGTAGCGATTATCTGGCGGTTGATGTTCGACAGGCAGACCACATCGTTGTCGATGAGATCCAGCGCACCTATCCCGCTCCTCGCGAGAGCCTCGACCACATATCCTCCGACGCCTCCGACACCGAAAACAGCAACCCTGGAGACCCTGAACTTCTCCATGGCCTCCTCACCGTACAGCAGCTTAGTTCTTGCAAACTGATCAGGCATCAATGTACATCTCCATATCCGTGCAGTGCCAGGGTCCGTATGGCGTGTCGATCATGTGTGAGCCGTACTCAGTGAACCCGACAGCCTCGTAGCAGGATCTCGCCTTGGGGTTGTTATCGAACACTCCGAGGTCGGCTCTTGTTGCTCCGAGCTTATCCTTAGCATACTCAATACCCAGAAGGAGCATCTGCTTTCCGCAGCCCTTGCCGCGAAGATCCGGGTCTACGATGACGAATCCGAATCTCACGGAAGTATCGTTATCAGGATCCGGATATCTTATGATGAAGTGTCCGATGACATTATCTTCTTCATCCACTGCAGTCAGCGGGAAGAACCTGCCGGACTCCATTGCCCGGCAGTAGTTGTTATCTATATCTTCTCCCGTGAGCGGGAACTTCCCGTAGATATTGGCAGACCATCTGTAAAGCTCCTCTTCGGTCTTTATCCAGCCTGCGATGATCTGTGCGTCTTCACGCTTATAGTCTCTTAATCTCATTATACTCTCTTCAAGTCATGACCGGGTTCTGCAAGCCAGGCCTGGATATCCATGCTCTTCAGTGTCGGAACCACCGTGCTCTCGCCGTCTGTGCTGCCGACCAGGATTACGTCTCTGCCGTAGTTGTCCTTACCTACATAGAAATAGACATATCCGTGATAGTAAGTGGAATCGCAGAGCCAGTCTCCGGGCTGGAGCTGGTCATATGAGATTATGGTTCCGGTGTTGAATGCGAGCTTGTGCATTCCGTGATATACATCCTTGCCGAAATACTCGCGCATTACAAATACGACGAAGCCCGAGCAGTCGCATCCCGCAGGAGAAGAGCCTGCGAACTTATAAGGCCAGGGATTGGATGCTATGTAGAACATGTCGGAATAACCCGGAGCGGCTGCATTGGGATCAGCCGGGAACGTATCGAGACACCACTGTGCAAAGGAGTTGCCTTCGGTAATAAGTCCCGGCGGGAAATCAGCTGCCGTAAGGCTCGCATCTTCAGGTCTGTTTGGCGTTACGCCCTTAAGATCATCCGGAGGTGTCTGCCCCTTGGCAACAAGAACGATCTGGATCGCCTCAAGCCTCTTGGATAGACCGGAAGTACCGCTCATCTCGCCGTTCTTCGCCCAGCCGAGCCATCCGAAATCCTGAGCATGTACTCTGTAATAGACATCGTAATAGTTTGCCACCTCACCGGTGAGTTTGATCTCAATGCCCTCGAGCCTGTAACTGTAGCCCTGGGTGCCGCTCATCTCGCCGTCCTTGGACCAGGTGGTCTCCCAGCCTATGTTCTGTACATGGGTATGGTATTCGATGCTTCCTGTATACTGATTGCCCGTCAGGTGGATCTCGATGCCTTCAAGTCTCTTGGACTGTCCGACGGTGCCGGACTGTTCGCCGTCCTTTGCCCAGGTGCTCTCCCAGCCGTAGTCCTGTCTGTGGACACGGTAATTGACCGAAGTGGAATTGCCGGTGCCTCTGGGAACGATCCTTACCCTGACTTCCTCAAGTCTCTTGGATTCGCCTGTCGTGCCTGCCAGAGCGCCGTCAGATACGAAGCCCTGCGCATCGCCGTAATCCTGGATGTGTACGGCGTACTCTACCGTATAGACTTCAGCGAGTTCTCCTGTAAGATACATCTCGATTCCTTCGAGACGCTTGGCCTGGCCTGAAGTGCCGGCCATCTCGCCTGCAGATCTATAGTCCTGCCAACCGATGTCCTGAACATGCACGCGGTATTCAAGCGTTCCGGACAGACCCGTGTCATTAGACAGGTTGATGGTTATGGCCTCTACCCTCTTTGACTGGCCTCTTGTGCCGAGAGTGAGGATGCCTGTCGAAGCATCCCATGTGCCTTCGGTATCGCCGTAGTCCTGAACGTGGCATGTGCCTGACAGCGTGATGCCGTCTGCCGTATCAGCACTGACCGAAGCTTCATTCACGAACGGAAGTCCGCCGAGCACTACTGCTGCCGTCATAAAGATTCCAAAGAGTTTTCTGGTTAACATGTCTTAACCTCCTGACTTATTGGTATTAATTATAACAAACTGTATTTATATCAAACCCGGGATATGGTAGATTGCCGTCTCGAACAGCATGATGACATACGATACCAGTATGAGATAGAACGGCAGTCCGTCTATGAACTTGGACTTGGATACGAAGATAAGTCTTCTCCTTATGACCGACAGGAGTCCGGTCACTAAGATATCGCCGCACACTGCAAAGACGAACACGGTTACGACTGCATTGAGGGAAGGTCCTCCAGGCAGCGAATTGATGAACGGCAGCATCACGAATGCCGCGCCGATCAGGGCCTCGCTCATGAAGTAGCGCGTGCCGAATATGGACTTGCGGTCTCCGGGTCTGCCCGTAATGATCATGAGATATCCCAGGCCTGTTGCGACGAGCAGGACTGCAGGCGTAATTACGATAGAAGAGATCTCAGGCTGAAGGAAATGAGAAGAAGCCAGCGATACGGCTATCGCGCCTGCACATACCAGCGCAAACTCCGCCCTTGCTATGCAGAATCTCCTGAACTCTTCGAAGTCTGCCACGGGGATGTTCCAGAATTCGGTAAGTTCTCTTGAAGTAAGATAATGAGGCGTTCCCGTTATCGCCGAATATGCCCATGCTCCGAATATCAGTATCGCAGTAGCTGCGAGCAGGCTGATGAAGATATAGCTCTTCTCAGCTATCGCTGCTATGAACGTTCCCGCGAGCGCTGCTGCCGCTGATGCGATATAAGGAAGCAATACTTCCTTTACGGGAGATGCAGGACGGTACTCTTCTTCACCGTCAGCGCAGAACCTCGACAGAGTCATCATGCCTAGCGCCATCGGAACAAATCCGGCGCACGCGGAAGCGCTGCACCAGCCGAGCTTTGAAGATGCAAAGCATGCACCGTAGAACAGTCCGATGCAGGCGATGAGCGACAGTATGGCAAGCTTACGCGGCATGAAGAACCTGAACGTGAGCGTCCAGAATAAGAGCACCGCAAAGCTGCAGAGTGCGGGCCACCATAAGTGCTGTCCCTCGAAGATGAATTCTATGCAGAGCGAGACGAGCGTGAATCCCATGAAGACCGCGCTCCTCGTCGTCATGTATCCGGCAGGCTTGATGTGAAGAGCAGTAGGCTTCTCGTTATACGGCCTTCTGCTGCTCTCGTTGTCAAACGGGGTATTGTATTTCTCAGTAAACAGTCCCATCTTATACCAGCCAGTTCAGATAA
>JAEEGJ010031148.1_pt1 | contig 10355 bp, 7 predicted proteins | sample 8958761 | NCBI WGS metagenome assembly JAEEGJ01 (sample SAMN16246546, study PRJNA631951) | gut metagenome | biome: gut microbiome; feature: rumen; material: RS-attached | host: Bos | place: Iran: Karaj | collected 2018-10 | reverse complement strand
GAATGCCGGAGAAAAATCGTAAGCATCGCAGCCGGCGATAAAAACATCAACCAAGTTTACAGATTAAATTTACAGTTGTTTCCGCTGACACGAAACGCCAAGGAGAATAATGATGATTAAGTTGTTTTCAAAAATCTTTAGCTCCAGCGTCCCCGCCATGGCGGTTTTTTGCGTAATCGCCTGCACATCAGAAAATCCGATATTTACCGGTACAGCCGAAGAGCCCAACCAGTTCGCCCAAGGATACGACGAATCCAGTTCCTCTATCGGCATAGAGACCTCTTCATCAACCGCATACTCGTCTCAAGAACAAATTCATCTCCCGCAGAATTCGTCTTCAAGCAAGAGGTCTCAGCATATGTCCTCAAGCAGGGCCCCGCAACCCAAATCCGCAAGCACCGTTCCAGCCAGTTCAAATGCAGGCTCCCCAGCCCCCCATGAAGGGAGTATTGGACATGCAGGCAATGATCCATACAGCGAACAAACTCTTGATTATTACCTTCAGAAATACAAGGTTCCCGGCGTCACCTTCGACGAGAACGTTCTCGCATATAACGTCACATATAAATCTTGCGATTTATCACAAAATTCATGCAACGAAGTGCCAGACCTTCCGCCTTTTGCGTCTAACGGATTGTACAAAATAACGGACGATAATCTGGCCAACGCGATTTCAATATACTCTATTACGTCTAAATTCATGGGAGGAACGCTCGCGAGTTCCGATGGATGCCCTCTCTACGTGCTGAACATCAACGAAACCTCGCCTGCCGTACACGTCCTCACAAAAATTTCGAAGGACACCCTCACAGTCGCAACATTCTACGACAACTGCGATTACGAGCCAAGACCATTCGACATGCACGTCGGATTCCTATTCTCGTACTGCGGAGAACTTTCCGAAAAACCAGAAATCGTCATAACAAGTACACTCAACGAAGCCATGACGCCATGCGGCTCCGTGGAATACAAAGAGTACATCAGCAAAAAAATCCTGCCGGCAGCAACAACGATATCCCCAATACAAGATTAAAGAAAAAAAGAGGAGGAATTATGAAAAAAATTTTGGCATATCTTGTCGCCATATCGCTTGTATTTTTAGCATGCGACGATTCTTCGTCAAGCCCCGCGTTTCCTGAAACAACTCCAGAAAGTTCGTCATCCATCGCAACATCTGATTCCATATCCAGCAAAACCGAAATCCACTCATCAAGCAGCTCTGCTATTCCACTCTCGTCAAGCAGCATCGCCATTCCGTTTTTATTAAGCAGTTCATCATGGAATTCCAGATGGGATATAAACGGATGTTGCCCTGAAAGCGGAGCACAATCAAGAGTTATAACCCTAACCAAATTTGGCGATACCGTCAACGTAACACTTGGAGAAAAAGAAATCTTTCGTGACAGTCTTTGCATTCCACCCCCTCCATCAGTCATAATTATAACATGCAATCCGCCAAAGATAACCTACAACGACTCCATCGTTATCGACTCCAGCATTTCCGTGACGTCAAGCAATTCTATCTTGAGAGATAACCGGGACGGGGAACTCTATAAAACCATAAAAATCGGCGACCACATTTGGATGGCCGAAAATCTCCGCATTTTATCAGAATACAGCGAGTGTTACAAAAATGACCGGAATAATTGTAAAGAGTACGGAACCTTATACAAGTTGTCCGAAGCAAAATACGTTTGCCCTACAGGATGGCGCCTGCCAACAGCCGAGGAATGGCCAAAAGAACCTGATGACTTTGTAACAAATTATCCAGGCATCTATTATGCCAAATTAATGTCATTTGAAGGGATAGATGAATCCGCACATTTTTGGACATCCTCAACAGATGCACAAAACAACGACTGTCCCGTAAAAATTTTAACAAGCAAAGGTTCCGAGCAGCCAAAACCAACTTGTGCAGAAAGCGAGAACGACTTCTTGTCCATTCGCTGCGTGAAAATTAATTCGAATTAATTTACATTCACTCTTTGGAAAGTACGTCCAAGCCGCACCAAGTAGGCGCCCGGAGGTAAGCGTTCAATCTGTAAAGTTCCCAAGTAGCGGCCTTGCAAATCGAACACCGTTGCCAAACCCGATGCGTTCACAAAACTGTCTAAGCGAGTTGCGATAGATGTCGTGCCCGAACTCGACGAAACGCTGGCAGAACTCGAAGGCGCCACGGAACTGCTCGAAAGTCCGTATTCGAAAGCGCCGAGGTCTGGTGCTTTACCAACGAACGGGAAGCCTAGATTTTCGCCCTTGTCGATGGCTCGGCTTCCTTTTTTGAGTTTCAGGAAATCTACGTTGGGCAAGCTCCCGTCGGCCTTGCGCGGGCCCAAAATTCCCGCAATCGTAGAGAGGTCTTTTCCCGTAACAGTCATGCTCGGATCGTCAAGACTCTCAAAATCGTCTTCCGTCAAGTCCAGCTTCAAATTCCAAGTATTGTTTTCGCCAGCCGGGCAATCCACATAATGGTCGATGTTCTGGCTCGATATCTTTTCCCAGCATTCCCCGATTTGTGATAGTTTATTCGGGAATGCGATGTTGTTCTTGAGCACGTGCGCGTTGTCGCCCGTAAGCGGGGCCACCTCGGCAAGGCGAGTTTTGCCGTCTTCGTCGTAGAGCGTCGATGCCATGCTGTAGGCGCGGTCTTCGTTCATGTAAGACGTGTTGTTGAGCCACTTGCTGCCGGCATTGGTGTAGTTCGCGTAAAAGCCCGAAGATTTGTTTTTCCAGGCGACGCAGAACTTGATAGTATGATGCCCGGTGCCATACGTGCTCTGGCCCATCTTGATTCCGTAACCGTTCCCGTTTTTCGGGTTGCCACGCCCGTAATCGCTGTAGCCGTTCCCCATGGCGTAGCAGTTCTCCAGAACCACAGGGAATTCCTGATTGATGAAGTCGAAACCGTCGTCGCTGTTCCACCAAGCGCGACACCCGATGAACTTCGTCGTATCGCCCTGGCCAGGCTTCTGGTAATGCGCCCCGAAACCGTCGGCATTCTCGCCGTCGCCCTGCCAACCCGTGGGGTCGTAATTGTCATGCGCGTCGCAGTTCAAGAAGATATGTCCGCCGCCATCGTTGGCGCCGTCGTTCGCGAAAAATCCCGGACCCGCATTGTGGTGACTTTCCATCTGTTCCAAGAAAATATGCTTGCTCGCGTAAAGGAAAACGCCGGAATTCGAATTGTGCACCATCGGCGTGTTGCGAACCTCGATTCCCTTCAAATGCAAAAACTTCGCCGAAATCACGATAGGCGAGGTGTACATCGCCCCCTCGGGCGTCCCGTCGCTATGGTCCGTGCCAATGGCCACCGGGAGATTCGCCGCGTCAAAAATCGGCCGCTCGCCCGGATACGCAAGGTAATGAATGCGATTGTCGTCGCTCTCGCCGCTCGCCGTCAACAGGATGCCCGCAGTCATTTTGTACCGTTCGTAAAAGACGGTGTCGTGCAAGTCGTAAATGCCGCCGCGAATCCAGACGGTATCGCCCGCATGCACTACCGTATTTGCCTTGTTGAGCGTCGCGAAAGGCTTGTCCTTTGTGCCCGCCGCACTATCGCTGCCGTCGGTCGCCACGTAATACACGGCACCGAACGACTGGGTAGCCGCCAAAGCCACCGACAAAACCGCTCCCAAAGCAACCATGAACTTTTTTCTCATAAACACCTGCAACAACTTCTTGTAATATACTCAAATTTTCGAAGAAGCAGGTGTGAGCCGCAACAAATTGATTAAGCTAGCCATCGAGGCCTGTGCACCCCTCGAACATTTCCTTGTAGCAATCCATTGCTAATGTGGTAGCGGGAAGTGTGGGAATTTGTACGAGACCAGTACACTCGCGGAACATTGCCCAATAGCATTCAACGGCCAAGGTCGTAGCAGGCAGTTCTGGGGCCTGCGTAAGGCTCACGCACTCCTGAAACATCCAAGCGTAACACTTGTCGGCTAATTTTGTGGCTGGCAGTTCTGGAGCTTGCGTAAGGCTTGTGCACCCCAGGAACATCCAAGCGTAGCACTGTGTGTATAATTTCTTAGCAGGGAGCGCCGGGGCGTGAGTCAAGCTGGAGCATCTTAGGAACATCTCCCTGTAGCACCTGTCAGCTAGTTTTGTGGCAGGCAATTGAGGAGCTTGCTTGAGGCTAGAGCACCCATAAAACATTTCCAAGTAACATTCTTTAGCCATCTTCGTAGCGGGCAGTTCCGGAGCATGCGTGAGGCTTTTGCACCCCTCGAACATACATTCGTAACAAATTCTTTCCAACTTGGTTGCAGGCAGTTCTGGAGCCTGCGTAAGACTTGTGCACTTCTTGAACATTCCATAGTAGCAGCCTTGTGCCAAAGTCGTGGCAGGCAATTCCGGAGCTTGCGTGAGATTGGAGCAACCATCGAACATTTCTTCGCAACAAAAACAATCCAACGTCATTGCGTTCAATTGAGGGGCTTGCGTGAGGTTGGTACAGCTTTGAAACATACCAGAGTAGCATCTGTTGGCTAAAATAGTAGCGGGCAAATCCGGAGCTCGCGTGAGATTGATGCAACCACCGAACATACCCCTGTAGCAGCATGCTTCCAACTTGGTTGCAGGAAGTTCTGGAGCTTGAGTAAGGCTTTTGCACTTCCAGAACATTCCATCGTAACAATCTTCAGCCAACGTGGTGGCGGGTAGCTCTGGAGCTTGCGTTAAGCTAGTGCATTCTACAAACATCCCACAATAACACTCTTTTGCCAATATAGTCGCAGGCAGTTGAGGAGCTTGCTTGAGGCTAGAGCACTCATAAAACATTCCTTCATAGCACCCCATTGAGAGCGTTGTCGCCGGCAATTCTGGAGCTTGCGTCAAGCCCGCACAATGAAGAAACAATCTTGCGAAACAGAAGTCGTTCGGGATGACTTTAGCCTCCCCCTTTCCGTCAATCAAACTCATCACGCTGCCGCTTGCAGCGATCCGTCCAGTTAGAACAAATGAAGTACTCTTTTTTTTCAGGTCCTTCGAGAAACCTTCTGGATTGTTGCCCTTCAGCCATGCACTGTCCCCTTTATTTTTCAGTACAACCGGGGTATTCTTTTTCAGGACGTTCCAAGTCTCCCCTCCATCCAGCGAGTATTGCAAATCCGGGAATTTTTTTGTTTGATTTACAGCCGAAAACGACGCATTGTCCTCCTCGGCTGTGAAGGTGAGGTAATTGCAGGACGGCACAACTTCGGCACGCCCATCCGTGAAAAGAGTTTCTGTTTTCTGTTCATTCATTTGTTGTTAGCCCTCTGCTGAACGGTTGCTTTTTTATAGAACATCGCCATCGCCGATTTTTCAATATATAATTTTTGGAAGGGAGGCGTTTTCCAAGACAGAGCTTGCCTAAGCTCCTGAGTGCAAAATCAAATCAGCAAGAGCCTTTTGAGCGTCCGAATTGGCAGAATAATTCCGCATGACGGATTTCATGTCGAGGAGGACGCAGGCGATTTTGTGATAAGGCATTTGGCGATTTTTCCAGTCACCATAAATGTAGCCGACTCGGCACATTTTATACAACGAGTCATCATTGCGAGGGAGCTTTGCGACCGTGGCAATCTCATCCCATTTTCCAGCATCCGCACAATACGGCATAATAAACGCATTGTAAATCCGCTTGCCAAAATCGTCATTCTGAGGGGTAGAGCCCCGAAGAATCCAGGACTGATATCCACTGGAGCCCTCGCTCTGCTCAAGATGACGTTTTTCCATCACAGTTTTCACATACTCGGCGTAAGCCATCTGCTTGCATACGGATTCTGCACCAGGCAAATGAGATTTATTTTTCGTTAAACCAAATTTGTAATACTTTGAATCGAGAACGAAGGTATCCTCATCATGAATCATAATCGTATCGGGACGCAAAGTAGAACGATGATTTTCGTCCACATCATCATCCAGATATTTGACACCATCACCATTCTTTGAACCTTCAGTAACAAACTTCAAATGCGGATTGAAATCAGACTTATTCAACCCCTGCGGCAACTTCCCGAAAATTTTATCCACCATCGCTTCCCAAACAGGGGCGAAGGTATTTACACCGAACAATGGCTCGTTTTCACTACCATCTTCGCCACGATTTTCCTTGTTTCCCAAATAACGGACCATCTTCAACATTGCATGGAAAAGTTCCAGGTGTTTGTCGTTGAAAGTCGCTGCAATTTTATCCTGAATCACTTCTGCAAACAGTTCATAGTCGAACAAAAGTTCCGATTCTTCGACTTCATCTTCCGAAATACCGTAAAGTGAGCCTATCAGCCGAGCAGATTCCTTAACACAAAACTTGTGGACGTGCGTAATTAGGTTGTCTTCGCGGTAACTCGTCTTGCGTGTAATCAAGTTCAGATATACAACCTGATCGTGACCTTCTTCGTCTTTGACGACCTGTGGCTTAATTCTTTTGATGGTTCGTGGCCAACTGATTTTGCCGGAGAAACCTTTCTTGTAAATCGTATCGGATTCCACAAAGTAGCCGAAATCGAGATAGTACTGCAATACCGAAAGATACGCATAGAACGGGAAATCTAGTTGGGATTTTTTCAAATCCTCTTCGGTGAAATAACTTTGCAAAGATTTGTCGTTCAGCACGGCAATAAGCTGGTAGAAATCCCGCTTGCAAATATCTTCAGGAGGCTTAGACGCACGATACCCCATCGGGAAATAGATCTTAGGTTGATTGTCTTCAATCCTTATCCCGACAAAGGATTTGTCCTTCTTTTCGTCATTTGAACACCAAGCGTCATACACGCAAAAATCCGCAAAAGACGTGAGAGCCTTTTGTGCGGGTTCTGCGATATGTTGTGCAAGTGCTGTCATTTAGGTATTCGCCTGCTTTTGCAACTTTGCCTTATCCACGTCATTCATCTTGAAAATCTTTTCAAAGGACTCAAATCCGACGGACGTTTCAAAAGCGTCTATCAAATCCGAAAGCGAGTTGACTTTGTCGTCCTTGACGAAAATCTCGCCAGACTTATTGCGCTTGAAAACGTCGTCCCACAGATACTTGAGAACCTTTTCCGCAAAGTCTTCTTTCTTGATTTTGTCCGCGCCGCCGATTTTTTCGCCTGTGATAAACCAACCGCCCAGACACTTGTCATCAGCCTTCAAAACAGCCGTCTGTGGCAAGAGAATCTTTTCGTTTATCCATTTACGGAAATTGCCCCAGCAAACACCCGTGTCGTCAATCTTAGTCTTGTATTGGGCGGAATTTTCGTCCAAAACATTCCGAATCATCTTCGATTTGAATCGGCGCTGGAACGCATTATCCATCGTGAACACGTTCTGGTCATTTGTGTTCATCGTCGCGTAGATAGAAAGATTCGGCGGCAAGCGCACAGCCGTATTGTTGATGAACTTTATTTTGTCGCCGTACGGGATGGAATTGTCGTATTCAATCTTTTCCGGATTATCCGTACTCTTCTGGCGGATATACGCATTCACATCAATGTTTGTGACACCATAGGAACTCCAACCCGTATTGTAAATGTTACCGGAAAGTTCTTCAGGGCCATCTTCCGGGCGAATACGGTCCAGCAACTGGAACATTTCGCCAAAAATGGCGGCCGCATTGCCGCGGTTGATTTCCTCGATAACCAAGAAGAATGGCTCTGCGGGATTGCGATAGGCCCTGCGCACGATTTCCGCAAACGGACCTGGTTTAAAGCGATATTCAACACCGCCGTTGTCCGGCTTGACATAAGGATAAATCTGCCCCACGAAATCCGCATTGCAGTATTCCGGATGGAACACACAGCGAACCTTGTGATATTCCTTGTCCGTGACACCGTACTTATCCAATTCGGCGTTGATGACCTTGTTTACTTCGTAGCTCTTGCCACACCCCGGAACCCCGTAGTAGATGATTTGGGTGGGAACGAAAGAAACATTGTTTTCCTTTTCTTGATTATCCTTTTCTGATGAGATAGTAGGCGTCTCATTTTGAATTTTTTCGCGTTCTTTTAATTCCCAATCAGCCCAATCTGTCCATTCCGTTTGAGGTAAGCTCAAATTAGAATAAGTATAACTATTATCATCAACGCTCACACAATATAAATGAAGAGTGTCAAAATGCTCGATGAAAAAGCCATAACACATCAAACGTTCTTGATAATGTCTTTGAATTTCTTCAAAGGATTCTTGGTTTTTTATTGTATCATAAGTTGTATGAGGAGAATATTTGATTGATCGTCTCCTGTAATGAGATTTGTTAACGTCTTGTATTTTCGTTAATAATAGAATGATTGGAGTATTCCGAAAAATTTTGGCATTGTTTTGAAAATGAACAATAACATTATCAAATTTTGATGCTAATTGTATTTCCTGATATTCGGGATTTAAATACGATTCGCTTGCAGTGACGAATAATTTCTTCTTGCCTAAAATGCAAGATGTTTTAGCCAAAGGGACTGAATTAAAGTACATTCCCTTTAACATATTCTCATAACCTTCCGCTTTGAAATAATACGGAGGCATATCATCTCTAGGCTCTCGTGATTGACCAAGAGCTGTTTCCCATGAAGGACATTCTCCATTTTGTGGAGTAAAAATCAAAGATCCTTGGTCAAGTCTCATAGTTGCCTCCATATATGAGCTAAAAGAATTCCGACGACATTCACATCCCAGCCATTTCCGGCTCTTTTGGATAATTGTGAATAAGACTGATTGTCGAAGTTGATTTCGCAATTCTTTTTATCACGAGATATGTCAAAACCCATCAGACGAAATTGCTCATGAACAGACATCTTTCGAACAATTTCTTTGCCCTTATCTTTACCAGATTTCTTAGGCGGCTCAATAACACGAAGACTATTATGTTCCGGCTGGGTGATTGTTATGCTGTAGCCATCTTTTTTGATTTTCTTGTTATACACATCAAAACACAAAGGCGTTTTTACAACAAAAGAATCAATGTGGTGTTTAACCTTCAAGTGGGCTATTTGTTCATCAGACAAATAAAGTGTCTTATCCGGGGCATTATCCAAAAAATCCGCCATTTTTACTTCGCTTTGAATCTCGTCTGGTTTAAGATTGAAGTTTTCCGGTAATCCACCTAATCGAGCGAACATCCAAAGGCGCTCTCTATTTTGCGGAACCCCATAATCTTTCGAGTTCAGAACAACTTTCGCTAAAGTGTTTTCCTCTGTCGTACCATATCCCATTTCAATCAGGTCTTTTACAAGTTGATCATGAATTGGCTTAAATTTTCCAGAAGTAAAACCTTTAACATTCTCCAAAAGGATATACTTCGGCTTTTTTACTCGACATATTCGGATGATATGTCCTAGCATAGCTCCTCGCCCATAAGGGTCTTCGGTACCCATTTGCATTCCGGCAGAAGAGAATGGCTGGCAAGGAAAGCCTCCGGTGAAGAAATCAAAATCAGGTAAATCATCAGGGTTTATTTTTGTGATGTCTCCCCAATTCTTTATAGGATTTCCTTTCTCGTCTCGATGGTTTGCGTCAAAGAGTTTTGAAGCGTATTTATCGAACTCTGAATAACCAACTACGGTATAGTCAAAATTCTCTAAAGCTTCTTTTGCTCGTTTCAAGCCAAAAGAAGCTCCGCCATACCCAGCAAAGCCTTCAAAAACCCTGATTACCTTTTTCTTCGTAGCCGCCATATCGCTCCATTTTGAAAGTGAACGAGTTCACTCTCGCGGGAGCGGTTCTGGCCGATTCGCTTAGCCGGGGTGCGGGCAAAAAGAAAGGGCGGGGAGCCGACTCACTCCTCGCCTAAAAGCGCGACATTTTCAAAAGAATACAATACACCCGCAAAATCCCAGGCGGATACAGTACACCCAGGGTACACTACGCCCATGCAACTTACGGGCGACGGCGAGTCATTGTCTTATTCTCGTTGCTGAAAGTGTCGAAGTTCCAAGTAGAGGACAAGAGCTAAACTCAGCGAGTCCACCCCTGCCCTGCACTTCTTCAGTCTTTTTCGGAAACAAAAAAGGCGTGGAGTTGAATGCATTTATCTACTTGAGGCCTTCGACTGCCCGCAACGAATAAACGCAAACAACTCACGCCCCAAAAGGTCGTGCGGCATAAACAAATACAAATTTGCCATGTAGCCAAACGATGCGGCAGGCTTACGCCGGTCGCAGACGTGAGCGTCCGTCTTGTTCTCGTTGCAGAAATTGTCGAAGTTTCAAGTAGAGAACAAGAGAAAACTCTATTTGCTTGAAATATAGATTATTCCGGTGTCAAAAGATGTCGCCATGCCCTGAAGGCGAGAAAAAAGCGTAAAAACGCAGAATTCAACCGCCTGCAGGGGTCAATTTTCCTCAAAATTGCCAAAATTTCCGCAAAAATCACCGATTGTCATAATGTGACATACGAGG
>JAEEGJ010031147.1_pt1 | contig 10356 bp, 5 predicted proteins | sample 8958761 | NCBI WGS metagenome assembly JAEEGJ01 (sample SAMN16246546, study PRJNA631951) | gut metagenome | biome: gut microbiome; feature: rumen; material: RS-attached | host: Bos | place: Iran: Karaj | collected 2018-10 | reverse complement strand
CCCGCACAATCAGGTGGCGGTGCTTCTCGGGGTGTTTCTGCGCGTCGAGGAGCGTCTTGCGGTCGATGGCGTTGATCTGCAGTTGGTGGCCGCCGCGGAGGATGAAGAACCTGACGAGTTCCGCGACCTTGTCGACGCCGTCCGGCATGAGGAAGGCCGAACCGTGGATTTCGATTGTCAGCGGTCCGCCGTTGGAGACCAGTCCGAGGTTAGGTTCCGTGAAGGAGCGTACGACGGAGACCGGCCCCTTGACGGGGATGTCGAGCGATGGCGCCCAGTTTGCCGGGAAGGGCTCGCCGGTCAGGCGGCCGCAGGGCGAGGCGTGGAGTTCGCGCGCGTGCCAGACATAGTACATGGCCGAACCCGTGCCAGGACGGAAGATGCCGCCGCGGTCGTTGCGCTTGCCGTCAAAGGCATGGCCCCAGAAGTCGATGACGCGTTTGGCGATTTCGTCGACGCGCGAGTCGGCGTTGCCCATCTTGGGCGCGGCCTTTGCGGCTGCGAGGATGTCGGGACGTCCTGCGAAGTCGGTGTCGAGCAGCGCGACCAGCTCGCCCATTGTCACAAGGCGTTTCTCGAAGACGAGCTCACGGACGGCGGCAAGCGAATCGACCGCCACGGAGATGCCCGTGCCGTGAATGCCGAAATTGTTGTATCGGGCCTTCTGCGAAATGTCGCGTGCGGCGTCAATGCAACCAGTTGAAATCGTGGAGACGAAGGGCCCGGGCAGTATCTCGACATGGCGGTACTTCTCGACAAGCGCATCGGCACGGCGTTGCACTTCGTTGAAAAAGGCCGCCTCAATGGCTTCGTATGTTAAGCGGAGCTGAGCCTGCGAATCAGGATTGGCGACCGCGCGCAACGACGCGTCGAGCGCGCCGGGGAAGTTGACGGCGTCGATATTGTCGATGTCCATCCCGCAGCCGGGGATGATGAACTCCCAGCAGGCGGCGACCGTGTAGTCGCGCGCGTCTTCGGGCGCGTAGCCCCAACGCTCAAGCGCGGGGATGACGACATCGTCGTTGGCGTATTGCGGGAAGCCAAGTCCCTTAGCGGTGAGCTCGGTGCCGAGACGGAAAATCTCCGGCGGGGTCGTCTTGTCGACGCGGAGGTTGATCTTCGGATCGACGAGTTTGAGTTCGCCGCAGGCCTTGAGGCAGAGACGCGAGAGCACGTTGAAGGCGGGCTTGCCGTCGCGCGTCACGCCGCCGAGCATGACCGACTGCCCGTTGTCGCCCTGCTGGACGCCGATGTAGAGGTCGCTGTCGCGGTTGCAGGCGACGAAGAACTCTTCGAGAAGCTCAAGTGCGCCGTCCTCGTCGAGGCGTCCTTCGCGCAAATCGCTCTCGAAGTATGGCAGCAGATACTGGTCGATGCGGCCGAGGCCGCAGTGGTACTCGCCCTCGCACCAGAGCGCGTAGTGGAGGATGCGCAGGGACTGCAATGCCTCGCGGAAGGTGCGGGCGCCAAAACGCGGGACGCGCGACAGCGTCTCGGCGATGTCGTCGAGACCCCGCGCCGCGGCAGCGGCGCGGTAGCGCTCGACGAGGGCGAGAACGGCCTCCGTCGATAGAATGGCGTTTTCCAGAAATTCCGCGCCTTCGGCGTCGGCTTCGGCGCGGCAGCGGCCGAGCCGTTCGCGCATTCGCGCGAGGCGCGCGTCGAGCCCCTCCGCAATGGCTGGGCCGAAGTCGGCGGTCAAGTTGAAGACGACGCCCTTCTCGCCAAAGGCGGTACCGGCGGCGCGGCGCGCGGCCATCTCCTCCTCGGTATGGAGGTCCGGGATTTGGCGGACGGTGCGCGTGAAGGCGATTCGCTCGCCGTCGAGGAACGCTGGCGCTTCCCCCTCGGCGCGGAGCATTTCGCAGAGGCCGATGCGGGCGCGCGCCATGTCGGAGACGCCGTCCGCAACGAAGCGCGCGAGGAGCGGCGACCAGTTTACGTCGCGACGGAAGGCATCCTGCCTGCGATCGAACGTGAAGTCGAGGAGGGATTGCATGCGGGGTGTCATGGTTTGCTGTCCTTTCCTTTGCGGTTGCGGAGTCGTCTTTCACCAGGGCCAATAGTCGCGGAAGAGGCGAGGGCTCGTGGATTGCGCCTCGATTTCGGCTTCGTCGTCGCAGTGGATCTGGTCGAGGTGGTCGGGGTAGAGGAAGCGCAGACCGGAACGCGGGCGGCCGTGGCAGCGGCAGAGCGGCGCGCCGTCGGCTTCCCAGACGTTGTCCTGGAAGAGCGCCTCGCCGGTCCAGTCGTTGAAGGCGCGCACCATGACGTTGGCCGAGCGCGAGAAGCGGTTGCCGACGATTGCGAAGCCTGGCGTGGGCATGGTGGTGTCGTAAAGCATGAGGTGGGCGGCGTTGGGGTTCCAGCGCTGGGCATGGCCCCAGCCGAAGCCCGCATCGCGGAAGTCGTTGCCTTCAAGCCGAATGTTTTCTGCAACGCCGTCCTTCCCCTGGTGCCAGAATTCGTACGAGTATTCGCAGCGCTCGACGAAGTTCCCGCGCCAGACGATGTTGCGCTGGATGCTTCCCGGCATGCTGGACTGGTTGGTGAGGCCGGCGTCCCAGCATTGCGAGACGCGGCAGTTTTCGACCAGGACGTCTTCCGCGCCGCCCCAGAGTTCGATGCCGTTGCCGTAGCGGACGCCGTTGCCGAGATTGTCGGTGTAGAGATAGCCGCCGCCAATCCAGAAGATGCCGCAGTTGCGGATGTCAATGCGCTTGACGCTGCCGCCGCCAATGCCGTGCGCGGCGGAATAGCGGATGTCGAGCGAATCGTAAGCGACGTCATGGGCGCCGCTTTGGTCGATTCCGTGAATCTTCTCCGCAAGTTCGAGGGAATGCCAGCGCGCGCCGGGATTCCCCACCTCGGAACGGACGAAAACCCGTGCGGTCGTGGGATCGAAGAAGAAATCGCCATCGCGCAGCAGTTCCTCGCGCGACCCGCGCTTGAAGAGGCATCCCGACTCGCCGCCGTCGAGAATGACGTTGCCGACGTCGGCCGATGCGCCGGACGCAACGCTCCAGAGTCCCCCACCCTCTTCCGTCCAGCGATCGGCGCCGCTCGCGTCGTGGCTGGGCTGGATGACAGGCGCCGGCCCTTCGCCGAAGGCACCGTAGCGGATGGGGTGTCCCGGGATGCCCGATCGGGCGCGGAGCTGTCCGCGCCAGACACCGCCGCGCTCGAAGAGAATTGTCGCGCCGGGCGCGAACTCCTGCGCGTTGACCTCGTCAAGCGACACCGACCTGCCGATGCGGAAGACCTCGTCCGTCGGCGCGCGGCCATACGCGGCCTCGGCTTCGGCGTCAGCCTCGTCAGGCGACCGCCCCGAAGGAAACTTCGCTATTCCTGCCTCAATGATTTTCATTGTTTTCTCTCCTTGGTGTGGGACAACCCCTTGAGAATGGCGCGCTTGCGCGGATTGTCCGCCGAGGGAACGGCCTTCTGGCCGGGAGCCTTGATTTCGTGCTCGATGCTCCAGATGTTCGACTCGCGGAAGGCGTGGTAGGTCCAGTCCCATCCGTATTCCTCGAAGAGCTCGATGCAGTCGCGCAGGTAGTTTTCCGCACCCTCGGCCCATGTAATGGCCGAGAACTCGCCCACGTAGATCTTGGCATGGTGACGCGCCTCGAACGCGCGCACCGGCGCGAGCCGCGCGCGGAGATGCTCCTTGTTCCAGTTCTTTTCCGGGTCTGGCCACTTCAGACCGGCAGGACGGCCCTGGATGCCCTGGTGCGTGAAGTCCGTCGGGGCGTAGACGTGGATCTGGTAGATTACGTTGTCCATGCGAAGGGGCGAAAGGTATTCGAATGCCGATGGCGCGTTCGCGAGGTTGGACGCGAAGACGATGGTGGTGTCGGGGTCGATGGCGCGGATGGCCTCCGCGGCGCGGCGCTGGAGCGTCCAGTAGTCGTTCCTCGCACGGCCGTTCTGGTGCGGTTCGTTGATGAGGTCGTAGCCGTAGATGGCGGGCTTCCCCTTGAAGCGCGTGGCGATGCGGCGCCACGTGTCAATCCACGCCTCGGCGAAGACGTCATTGTGGAGCATGTTCATCTCGCGGTCCTTTGCGCGCTTGCCTCCGGGCGGGACATGCACGTCGATGACGATCTTCATGCCGCGCGCGTCGGCCCATCGCAGAACGTCCTCGAGGTTGTCGAGGCGCGAGTCGACCCATGCCGCGTACTCCTTGAGGTCCTGGTTGTCGTCGTTGCCGCTCCAGTTGCGGCAGATCTGGAAGCGCACCAATGTCGCCCCCCAGCGGTGCATCGTCTCGATGTCGTCCTCCGTCATCGCCCGTTGCGGCGACATGAATCCGTGAAGCGGCGGCTGGTTTTTCACGGAATCGGGATAGTGGACGATCCAATCCTGGTTGATGACGCGGAAGAGGCCCGTCGTCGGGCCGCCGCGAAGAGTCGAGAGGTCGAAGACGACGCGGCCGCTCGTGCCCTGCAGACCGAGCTGGAGGGTGACCGAGTCGGGCCGCAGACCGCCGAACGAGGCGTCGTTGCGGAGTTCCTTGGCGAAACCGCCGAATTCCTTCGGGCAGTTCGGCCAGCGTTCAAGGCCGGTGGACTTGTCCACGACGTGCATCTGGAACTTGAGTCCGAGATACGACTTGGTGGGCTTGGCGAGGTCGGTTCCCTCGGCGGAGACCGAAATCGAAAAGCCTTTCGCCCCGGCGCAGAGCGAAGCCGGCAGTTCCGCCTCCGCCATGGCGTCGGCAGGGTAGTCCGAGGCGGGAATGTCGACGATGAGCTTGTCGCCTTCGAGCTTTGCGTACTTTTCGGGCAAAACCCACTTGAGGCCCGTGAGCGGGGGAAGCTGCGTCTCGGAAATCTGGACTTCCTGCGACTCGTCAACGCCTTGAACTTGAGACGGGGGGGGCGGAATCCCGAATCGGCTGGCGGGATCGCAAGCGACAAATGCGAGAAGAGGCATTGCAATCAGAAATGGAATGTGCTTTTTCATAGTTACAATTTTACCAAAATACGGCCTTGTCCCTCAAGCCACGGAAGAACAATCTCTGCATCATCCCATCATCCGCGTCCTTTGATTTCTTGCGGGTTGACGCCGTCTTGTGCTATCATTAGACTACATTTTTTAAGGAACCTTAGCAATGGCTACAATTGTCATAGTCGGATCAGGCATGATGGGCAGTGCCCTCGCCTTCCCCGCCCGCGAAAACGGCAACACAGTCCGTCTCGTCGGCTCACCCCTTGACGGCGAAATCATCGACGCCTGCCGCGCCACAGGCCGCCACCCCAAGTTCGCGAAGCACTTCCCCGAAGGCATCCCGCCCTTCCCCGCAGGCGTGGAGTACTACAAGGTCGATGAGCTCGACAAGGCCCTTGAGGGCGCAGACCTCGTCATCGGCGGCGTCTCCAGCTTCGGCGTCGACTGGTTCGGCGATGAGCTTCTGCCTCGCATACCGATTTCCGTGCCGGTGCTGTCCGTCACCAAAGGACTCTGGAACACCCCCGATGGCAAGCTTCTCACCTATCCCGAGCTTTGGAAGAAGCGCCTTTCCGCCAAGGGCATTCTGCGTGACATCTGCGCCATCGGCGGCCCCTGCACGAGCTATGAGCTGGTCGCCCATGACCAGACCGAAGTCGCCTTCTGCGGCGGCGACCTCCCCACCTTGAAGCGCATTCGCTCCTGGATGGCCACGGACTACTATCACATCTCCGTCACCACAGACGTCACCGGCATCGAGAGCGCCGTCGCCCTCAAGAACGGCTACGCGCTCGGCATCGCGCTCACAATCGGTCTCAACCAGAAGGAACGCGGAATCGACAGCGAGCTGCACTTCAACAGCCAGGCCGCGGTCTTCGGCCAGGCCGCCAAGGAAATGGCGCGGCTGCTCGATCTCCAAGGTGCAGCCACACTCGATAACCTCTGCGTCGGCATGGGCGACCTCTACGTCACCGTCTATGGCGGACGCACGCGGCTCGTCGGCATCCTGCTCGGACGCGGCATGACGATAGACGAGGCGAAGGCCGAACTCAAAGGCGTCACGCTTGAATCGCTTGTGGTCGCCGAACGCGTTGCCACAGCCGTCAAGACGCGCATCGCCAGCGGCGAACTGAACGCCGCCGACTTCCCGCTCCTCCTGCACATCGACAATCTTCTCTCAGGAAAGGGCAAGGCCGACATCCCGTGGGAAAGCTTCACATTCGAGGCCGTTGGCGAACCCGCGCCCGCCGCGCCCGTGGCCGAACCGGCCAAGCCGCAGGCTGCCGCGCCCAAGCACGAGCACCCGCTTATCCTCACGCACCGCGGCGGCTTCCACGACTACGACGACAACGCCGTTGGCGGCTTCGCGGACGCCCTCGCCCGCGGAATCGTCGGCGCCGAGACCGACGTGCGTCTCACCAAGGACGGTCATCTCGTCATCATGCATGACGCCACCGTGGACCGCACCACGAACGGCACGGGCCGTGTGGACGAGAAGACACTCGCCGAAGTGACCTCGCTCCGGCTCAACCGCTCCGGTGAATACGTCCCCACCTTCCGCCAGATCTGCGAAGTCTACCGCGGCCGCGACGACGTGGACGTGGAGATAGAGATGAAGGAGCATGGCGACGAGATGACGCCAGAGCGTCTCGACCTCTACATCACGCTCCTCCACGATGAGGCGATTGAAGAGGGCCTCGTCCCCGGAACATACGCCTTCACGAGCTTCTCGGTGCCGACGCTCAAGCGCTTCCGCGAACTCTATCCCGATGCCCGCCTCGGCCTGATCTGCTGCGAGCTCACGGAGAAGACAATCGCCCAGGCGGCCCAGCTTGGCTGCATCCGCATTGCGCCGCAGTGGAACCTCGCGGGGCCGATGCCCGTCGCCAAGGCTCATGCGGCAGGACTCTCCGTGAACCTCTGGTGCAGCGACTCGACGTTCATCTACGACACAGTCAAGGCCTGGGGCGCGGATGTGAGCACATCCAACGTCGCCCGCGCCATCATCGACTACGCCCGCGAATCGCAGGGCATCGAGTAGGAATTAGCCTCTTATCTTGGAAAGGCGTCGAGGAAGCGGCGCCAGCCTTCCGGACCACCGGTGCCGTAGCCGGCGACGTACCACATTTCGCCTTTGGGGTCGTAGGACTCGCCGGGGGCGAGGACAATGTTGCCCTGCGGGGCAAATGACGCGTCCGGATGAGGGGCTTTGTCGACCGTCACCCAGTAGTGCATTATCTTCAGCAGCGGCGAGGTGGAGGCCGCGCCGCACCACGCGCCGTCGGAGGCCCGCACCCATACGTCGGCGTCGGGCTGCTTCCAGACATTCGTGGCGAAACGGAACCCACCTGTAAGCTTTTCGACGGCCCAGGGCGCGTATTGACGCAGCCAGACAGATCCGTTCTCATAAGGCGCTTCGCCGATGTTGTCTACGCGGGGGACGGAAACGAGAACGGCGGCATCTTGCCGTTGTCCGCTTGCTGCAGCTGTCTTGGCAGTAGGCAGTGGCGTAATATCGCAGATGATGCGGAAGGCCTTGGTTTCGTCGCGGAGTTCCCCGGTCACGCGGAGCGTTCCGCGCTCTGAAAGCCACTCGACCGCCGTGACGCGATCCACATCCTGCCACTTTCCATGGTAGAGCATGGCGGTGAAGGGGCCGTAGTCGATGCCGCCTAGCTTGATTGACTCGAGCATGAATTTGCCGCCGATGCGACCTGTGCAACGCAGTCTGCCGTCAAGGGAAGATAGCGTATAGGTGTCGCCTTCTTTCTCGAATGTCGATTGCTTTCGATTGCCATCGACAGCCTTCGATTGCTTTCGAAATGCCGCACGTATAGCCTCGGCTGTTCTTGGCGTGTTGCCGCCACCGGCGGGTTCAGCCGCCGGTGGCGGCAACACGCCGGGACAGCCGTGCAATTTCTCCACATCCTTGTGGAGGCGGGTGAACATGGCAGTAAGTTCTGGATAGGGTTCGCCGCGCTCGTTGACGAGTCCGTAGTTGGAGTCCTCGGGGAAGTTGTAGCTGATGCCGAGGGCGGGTTCGTCAACCCACATGAAGTAGTCGTAGCCGATCATGAACGGGAGCGAGAGAAGTGTACGCGCCATGAGTTCGGTGGCCTTCGTGCGCTCGCGCTGCGTGCGGAAGCGCTGTCCGGCGCCGCTGGAGCAAGGCAGTCCGGCGTCGAGCGCGGGGAAGCTCCATTCGGTGATTATGAGCGGGCGGCCGCACCACGCGTGTCGCTCCGCCACGGCGTCCGCGAAGAGTTCCGTTGAGTTGCGGCTTCTGAAAATGACGCCACGGTCGATGTCGGCCCACGGATAGTTGTTGAAGGTGAGAACGTCGCAAATCTTTCCCGCCTCCTCCCAGACGAAGCGCTGGCCGCCCATGCCCGCAAAGCGACAGCCCAGAAGCAGGTGGTTCGGGTCGTGGCGGCGTATGGCGGCGGCTATGGTGGCGAAGTAGAGCGCAGCCTCCTCACGAGTGCGGTTGCGCCAGCTGAGTTCGTTGTCGAAGAAGTAGCCGAAGAGATCCTGGTTGTCCTTCTGCGCGGCGCAGAGTTTAGCGGCACGTTCGTCGCAGAACTTCGGCCAGTCAGGGTGGAATACGTTCGGGAACGCGGTACCGGGGCGTCCCTCAAAGTGCGAGAGTTCACGGTCGGGACCCAGTTGGCAGAATCTCTGTCCCATTTCAAGCGACACCGTATGCGCGAAGCCACGGTTCTCCAGTTCGCGGGAGCATCCCGCGCCAAACATGTTGAAGCCCCATTCGCGGAGGCGGGAAAGCGTTTCATCGCGCCACGCGGCCTTGTCGCCGCCGAATTTCTTCGCCATCTCGTCGCGGTACGGATTGGTCTTGAGAGCCTCGCAATAATGGCCGTTCCAGTTGGCGTGGTCGACGCCGCGGAGGAATGTGGCCTTGCCACCCTCCTCCGCGGCCGTAGATGAATCGCCGGCCCGCCGCACGGGGGAGACGGCCCACCAGACCCCGTTGGAGTCCTGGGAAATGCGCCAGAAGGCGTTGGTCTCTGCGGCGAAGGCCGCAGAGACCAACGCAATGCAGAATGCAGAATGCAGAATGCAGAATGAATGGGGAATGGGGAAGAGGGAACGGGGAATGGTGGGCATGGTTTGACCTCGCCTATCTAAAGATCACCTTAAGCGCCTCGCGGAGACGTGGCTCGGCGGCGGGGCCGGCGGCCTTCATGTCCTTGGTGTTGCGCATGTACTCGACGCAGGCCTCGAACTCTTCCTCGTCATAGGGAAAGCCCAACTCGCTGACAGAGGCGGCGAGACCCCAGCCGCGCAGACGCGCGGCAAGCTTCGCTGATTCCTCCGGGTGGCCGTTGTAGGCTAGCTGCATTACTAGGCCGACGGCCACGAGCTCGCCGTGCGTGTAGCGCGCGGCGTCGGCAGGGCGATGAGTGCGTTCAAAATAGTAGAAGCGGTGCCCGATGGCCGTCTGGCGTGAGCCGCCGGATATGCCGGAGACAATGCCTGCGCCCACGATGGACAGGAAAAAGACATCCTGGAGCCTTGGCGTAGGCTCGCCCTTGGCCAAGTCGTCCATTGCGCCGTCGATGTTGCTGTCCAGGACTTCGTAGATGTAGTCGGAAATGACTGTTGCGATACCGCTCGCGGCGCCATCCCCTGCCCCGCCGGCCTGACCCATTTGGTCCCAGAACTCAATCTCGATCTTCTTCGCCATCGCGTCCAGCGCCCCTGCAGCCAGAAGGCGCAACGGCTGGCGCGAAAGGATGGTTGTGTCGAGAAGTGCCATGGCGACTTCGCGACGGAAATGCGTGGTCGAGACATAGCGCCCTTCGCGCGTGTAGCAGGGGGAAATCGGCGTGAACGCGCAGCACTGCGCGCTACTTGTGGGAATGGTTACAACTGGAGCGTCCGCAATGTCCGCGAGGCACTTGGAGAAGTCGAGGATTACCCCTCCGCCGCATCCCAGCACGACGTCTATGCCGTCAAGCTTGCCGGATTCGGCGCAGGCCAGCGCGTCCTCGCGGTTGCAGAAGCCGTAATGGCGCAACACCTTCGGCTCCAAACCGACGGCGCGCAGGGAGGCGGCAACATTGTCGAAGGCGATGGCGTACGAGGTGTCGTCGCAGACGAAGAGCGGATGGCGTCCAAAGCGAAGAATCTCCTCCGCGCAGTTCTCGAGCAGATGCTCCTCCATGCGGAAGCGACCGCATCCGAAGAGGAAGGCGGGATCCTTTGCCGTTGGGAATTCGTAGGGTTTCATTTGGGCTGGCATTTTCAATCTCCTTTCGCGGTTCGTGTATAAATAATTATGAACCGCGAACATGCTTTTGTCAATACTTTGTTAGCTGTTGGTCATGAGTCGTCGACCTCAATCTCCAGAAGACGATTCGGTAGGCAAAGGCCTTGGCATCG
>JAEEGJ010031145.1_pt1 | contig 10356 bp, 7 predicted proteins | sample 8958761 | NCBI WGS metagenome assembly JAEEGJ01 (sample SAMN16246546, study PRJNA631951) | gut metagenome | biome: gut microbiome; feature: rumen; material: RS-attached | host: Bos | place: Iran: Karaj | collected 2018-10 | reverse complement strand
ATGCCTTCAAGTTTGCCCGATCGGTTCATAAAGTAGAACGAAATGATGGCCAAAACCACACCCGTGCCCTGCAACCATGTCAGGCTTTCATGAAAAACGCAAAACATCAAAATAACAGTGATGGCGGGGCGCAGCTGGTTGACAGGACCCACTACGGTGATGGGCAAGTGCTTCATCGCTGAATAACTGAACATCCACGAACAGAGAATAAGGGCTGTCTTACCCATGATGAGCAAATGCTGCCGTGCCGTTAGAGGTTCGATGTAAAGTTTCTGCATGAAATCGCCATCGAAAATGTAGGGCTTGAAATGCGACAGCAAGACGAAAGGCAAGAACATGAGCCCGCTGATCATCGTGCTATAGAACAAGACGGGTATGATGGCGTTGTTGACAACGGTCTGTTTCTTGAAGATGTCGTAAAAGCCGAGCAGGACGGCTGAAATCAAAGATAAGACTACCCACATGGTGTAATGGATTTCAAATCGGCTGCAAAAGTAGTGTTTTTTTATAAAAACTTCTTATTTTTGCACTATCTAAACGATTTTGCCGATGAATTGGAACGACCTCCTCTCCAACAAACGTTATGCGCAGCCGCACAAGAGTCCCGACATCCGCAGCTCTTTCCAGCGCGACTACGACCGCATCGTCTTCAGTAGCCCCTTCCGCCGCTTGGAAAACAAGACCCAAGTGTTCCCGCTGCCAGGCGCCCAGATGGTTCACAACCGCTTGACTCACAGTTTGGAAGTGGCCAGCGTAGGACGTTCCATAGCTTGCCGGACGATAGAGAAACTCGCCAAGAAGCACCCTGAGTTGAAAGAGCGTCAGTCCGATATTGAGACCATCGTGGCCTCAGCTTGTCTGGCCCACGACCTCGGCAATCCGCCCTTCGGCCATTCGGGCGAGGACACCATCAGCAGCTTTTTCAAGGATGGCAAAGGCAAAGCCTTGCAAAGCCAAGTAAAGCCCGAACAATGGAGCGACCTCATCGCCTTTGAGGGCAATGCCAACGCCTTCCGCCAGTTGACCCATCAGTTCACAGGTCGGCGCGCGGGCGGTTTCTCGCTGACTTCGGCCACCCTTGCCACCTTATTGAAGTACCCCTACCCTTCCTTCGACAAGGGCAACCGCAAGAAATACAACATCTTCTATTCTGAGATCGAGGCTTTCAAAGAGGTGGTCGAAGAATGCGGCATACCGCGTTTGGACAACGAGCATTTGGTGTACGCCCGCCATCCCTTGTCCTATATGATGGAGGCCGCCGACGACATCTGTTACCTCGTCCTCGACATGGAAGACGCCCACAAACGCGGCATCGTCAGCACCGAGGCCATCGAGCGGTGTTTCCTGTCGTTCTTCAACCCTGAGCAACCCAAAGACAAGGAAGTGTTCAAGCACAAGGATGAAGTCTATCAAGACGTGACCGACATCAACGAGCGGATGGCCTTCCTGCGAGCCACCTTAATTAATAAGCTCGTCAACTGCGCCAGCGATATCTTCGTGAAGCACTATGATGCCATCATGGAAGGCCGCTTCGAGAAGAGTCTAATTGCACACCTGCCTGAGTTTGAAAAAAATGCCCTGGAAGTATGCCGCGATGAATCAGTGAAGCACATCTATCGTCATCCCTCGGTGGTGAAAATCGAGCTGACAGGCTTCAACGTGATTGGCACACTTTTGGAGGATTTCACCGATGCTATGCTAAACCCGAACACACCATACAACAAGAAGTTACTCTCGCTCATCCCAGAGCAATTCAAGGTGGAGACCAACGACACTTACACCAAGCTGCAATCCGTCGTCGACTTCATTTCCAACATGACCGACCTTTACGCCGTACAACTTTACAAAGACTTGAGAGGAATTGACTGATGAAGAGAGTTGTGACCATCGTTTTGCTTTTGTTGTTAGGGGCGGCTTCGTTCGCGCAAGATTCATCATGCCTTCCCAATGTTCCAAGAAGCACAAAGTCCTATCTGATTGCTGATGGCAACCCGAAAGACACCGCCTACCTAAAAGGGAAATGCCGACAAGCTGGCTTGGACTTAGGCCTTCAGGTGTTGGCCAATCGCATCCCGACCGACAGCAAACTCGTCACACCCAAGCCTTCGAAACATCTTTTGAAACAAGGGACATTACAGCTGCAACTCCCTATTAATGAGACCCAAACCGAGTTTGCTGTATATCATTCCGAACTCTTTTCCGTGCCAGCCACCATCAATGTCCTACAAATCGATGATGAGCTTGTCACATACCGCAGCACCGAGGAGGTCGGCAACATCCATCTGTTCTACGGTTGCGTGCGTGGGGCCTTTGGCACAAGGAGGTCAGCCCACACGAAAGACGCAACGGTTTACAAGCTTTGGGACACCCCAGAACGCGCCTTGCTCCCTGATCTTGAACTACAAGACCAAATGGCTCAAACCCAAGCCAAAAAACTGGCCAATACAACTTATGACCTTTTGATTTTCAACGATTTGAAAAGCTATGCATACAATGATCAAGGCGAATCGGCCATTGGCCATTTCTTTGACACGATGCACAAATACAATCCCAACAAGCTCTTGCAAGCCGACCTGCTCACGCCAAATTCAAAGCGTTTTTTGAGTCGTATCAACGAAAACCAACTCTGGAGCGCTTCGATGCGCACCAAAATCGTGGAAACGCTGACCGAGAGACAGGAATTCTATCGCAACAACCAGATGCCGTGGATGATAGGCAATTTTCAAATCCATCTCGCTGACAAAAAACGGCAAGCGACCTCGATGGAGGAGTTGGAATGGTTCCTCTCCAAAGCCACCGCCTTCGATGCCGGCTTCGGCCTCGACTTCAGCGTAGAAACCATGCGCAAACATGGTCTTACCAACATCATGCTCAATACCATTCGAACATGGGAAACCCTTCGCTTATCCCATGCTTTCAGTGACAAGATGAAGGAAGCACTAAAAGACCCTTACAGCGACTGGCACATCAAGAAAGATGGAGATGCTCTTCTCCTCTATCCCCAACACAACTCTCGTCGTTATTATTGCAATCTCACCGACGACCATTGGGAATGGAACTCCCCTAACACAAGTCCATTCGCACTCAGCATAGCCGTGGAAGGCAAAGGCAGCATAAGCAATCTAGCCATCAGGACACCAAATGGAGTTCTGCATTTCACATGTTCCATAAAAGCCGGGCAATATCTCATTTATGATTTCGAAGGCAACGCCTGCATTACCGACTTAAACTACAACAAAATTGGAGACGTGACCGCAGAAGGCGTGTCGGTCTTGGATGAAGGCATTTCCGAGGTATCATTCACTTGCGAAGTCAAAACGGAAGAGAGAAAAAAGCCAGAAGTAACCCTACGTTATTATACCCACGGCGATGCAATAAGGTTGCAAAAAGGCTCATAGTTTGGTGCAAAACGCAACAAACAAGGTTACGCTCATCACAAATGAGGATAGCTTTCGAAAAAAAGTATCATAAATAAGGATAGGAGCGTATGCTCGGTCTTCGTATTTTTGCAACTTCAAACAGAATCCTTAGATGATAACCCTCGACAAAATAGAAATAGGACAATCCGCACGCATTCAGAAGGTGAACGGAGAAGGACAGCGTCGTCAGCATTTCCTGGACATGGGCCTCATCCCCGATGCCATTGTCAAGCTCGTGAAATACGCGCCTTTAGGCGACCCGATGGAAATCATGGTGCACGGCTATGCCCTGACGCTCCGTAAGGCCGATGCGGCCCTCATTGGAGTGGAGCCTTGCGACGGAACCCAAACCGAAGAAAAAGACAAAGACACCAGCATTGACCGCCTGTATATCACCTCCCTCCCCGACCACAACGCCCACCCTGGCTTGGGTGAGGAAGGCATCTACCACGACAAGACCCACGAGAAACCGCTACCCAAAGGCACCAAATTGACTTTCGCCCTCGCCGGACAACAGAACTGTGGCAAGACCACCCTTTTCAACCAGTTGACGGGTGCCAACCAGCATGTGGGCAACTTCCCTGGTGTCACCGTCGACCGCAAGGACGGCACCATCAAAGGACATCCCGACACCTCGGTCACCGACCTGCCGGGCATCTACTCCCTGTCGCCTTACACCTCTGAGGAGATCGTATCACGTGAGTTCATCATGAAGGAGAAGCCCAAAGGCATCATCAACATTGTGGATGCCAACAACATCGAACGCAACCTCTACCTCACCATGCAACTCATGGAATTGGGCGTACCTATGGTATTGGCACTCAACATGATGGATGAAGTACGCAACAACGGGGGCAGCATCCTCGTCAACGAGATGGAGCAAATCCTCGGCCTGCCCGTGGTGCCCATCTCTGCAGCCAAGAATGAAGGCGTTTCCGAGCTTGTCGACCATGCCATACATATTGCGAAATACCAGGAAGCCCCTGTGCGTCAGGACTTCTGCGACAAGGATGACCATGGCGGCGCCGTACACCGCTGCCTCCACAGCATCATGCACCTCATCGAAGACCACGCCCAACGCGCCGACATCCCTGTCAGGTTTGCCGCTTCCAAGCTCGTGGAAGGCGACCCCATCGTGATGGAGGCTTTGCAGCTCTCCCAAAACGAGAAAGAGACCTTGGAGCACCTCATCGTGCAGATGGAAGAGGAACGTGGCCTCGACCGCGCTGCGGCCATGGCCGAAATGCGCTTCGCCTTCATCAAGAAATTGTGCGACAAGACCGTGGTGAAACCCAAGGAAAGCAAGGAATACCAGCGCAGCCGCCGCATCGACCGCATCCTGACGGGCAAATGGACTGCCATACCCATCTTTATCCTGGTCATGGTAGGCATTATCTATCTCTCCATCGACCTTCTTGGAGCACCTTTGCAGGATTGGCTCGACCAAGGCATCTCGTGGCTGGCTGAGCAATGCGGAACGGCTTTGGCCAACTGGAACGTCAGCCCCGCCGTGCAATCGTTAGTTGTGGATGGCATCTTTGGTGGCGTAGGCAGTGTTTTGAGTTTCGTACCTATTATTATATTGCTGTTCTTCTTCCTCAGCCTGTTGGAGGACAGCGGTTATATGGCACGTGTAGCCTTCGTCAGCGACAGTTTTTTGAGAAAGCTTGGTCTCACCGGCCATAGCATCGTGCCCATGCTCATTGGCTTTGGCTGCACCGTGCCTGCCGTGATGTCGACGAGAACCCTCCACTCCACCCACGACCGTTGGCGTACCATCTTGCTGACACCTTTCATGAGTTGCTCAGCCAAGATTCCGATCTATGGCTTCTTCACAGCAGCCTTCTTCCCAGGACACGGCGGCGTGGTACTCATTTGCCTTTATCTGTTGGGCATTATCGTTGGCATCATCACTGCGTTGTTCACCAAATGGTTTGGTCACAAGGGTGATGTTGCGCCCTTTGTCATGGAGCTTCCTAACTACCGTTTACCAGGAATGAAGAATGTGGCGCACCTGCTTTGGGACAAAACCAAGGACTTCCTGCAACGCGCCTTTACAGTCATTTTCTTGGCCACGTTGGTGATATGGTTCCTGCAGACCTTCGACTTCCATTTCAATATGGTGGAGAATGGTGAAGGTAGCATGTTGGCCAGTGTAGCTGGTTGGATTGCGCCCATCTTCCGTCCCATAGGTTTGGGCAACTGGCAGGTTGTCACAGCCTTGATCAGTGGATTCATGGCCAAGGAAAGCGTCGTAGCCACTCTTGAGGTCCTGAATGCCAAAGTACTTTTCACCACCGTCACCAGCATCTCGATGTTGGTCTTCTGCCTGCTCTACACGCCTTGCGTGGCTGCCGTAGCCGCCATCCGTCGTGAACTAGGCACCAAATGGATGCTGTTCATCATCCTATTCCAATGCGTGGTGGCCTGGCTCTGCGCCTGGTTTGCCTACCTCATCGCCAACGCCATCGTCGCATGAACAGGGCTACTGTTATAGTGCTGTTGGTCGTGTTGGCCCTTGTCGTTGTGGCCATCTATTTCCTGCGGAAGGGAAAAAACAGCGCCTGCTGCGACAACAAAAAAAGCGGTTGTTCGGGCTGCTCTGTGGACTGTCCGTTTAGGAAGTGATTGAGATTCCCGCTGTTTTACCCCACAGGGCTTCGCACACGCGTCGCTTTGCGCCTCCCCCTTATAAGTGAGTACCGCAAAGCGGTGGGGGTTTCAAGACGAACCTCCCAACGACAAATAAACTTACTCCTCCAAATAATGGTAATACTTAGGCCTATAATCAGTCCACTCCCCTGTCAACAGCTCGGGGTGGAAGAAATGGATGAAGTCGGCCAGCAACAGATCGGGCTCGCACTGCGACTGCTCGAAATAACCCGTCGGGAGGATGTCGCAGACGATGATTTGATGGTTCTTGAAAGCATCGAAAAGCGGATAAACGGGGCTTTCTTTCGACAATGACTCGTAGGTCATCGGGAAAGGATTGGAGTTGATGACGCGCCAATAGTCGGCATGCTGCGCCTTGGCGAGGATGCTTTCGGCGTCCATGGGCACGCTGGCGGTCGAAGGGTTGTCTTTCCAGATGTAGTCGGCACCAGCATCGGCAAAGAGCTTGGCGATATAGCTGCGGCCGCCTGCCACGTACCACTGCCCGTTGAAGGCCAGGTCGGAGAACACCGTAGGACGGTGCTCCACCCCGGCGCAGAGCCCCGAGAGGGCACTGTAACGCCGCTCGATGTCGTCGAACCAAGCATTGGCCTTGTCCTCGCAGCCCGCCATGATGCCGATGACACGGATCCATTCGGCACGACCCAAGGGCGTGTTCTCCATATAATCGGCAAAGGGGAACAACACGGCACCCGTGACGTTGAGCCCGCCTTGGTTACCATCAAAATAAGGTGAATACAACAAGGCGTCGGGCTGCAACTGTATCATCCGCTCCACGTCGGCGGCAGCCTCCGTGCCGATGTCGTAGACCTTCTCCTCCGCCAGCAAGGCACGCATGGTGGAGTCGGTGACGAAACGACCCTCGAGGATGCCCTTCACGCGGTCGATCTCACCCAAGCGAAGGAAGACTGCCCATTGCGTGGCCGAGAACGAGATCACGGACTTCACGGGAACGCGAAGGACGCCTTTCACGTCCGTGTCGACGGCCTTCGTCGTGTCCTTGACCATGGCGAACTTGCCTAATGACAAGGTCGTATCCCATGGACAAATCACTTCCATCAGATAGCCGTAGTCTTTCTCGCTGACGACGATGTTATGCGCATAGCGCATGAGGTTGTCAACCTCGGTCTTCTCTTCCTTGACTTGGTGGTTGAACCTACATGCCGTCAAAGCCACCAGTAACAAGATCCATAGCTTTCTCATTGGCCATTCAGTTTTTCGAGACACTCCTTACACAGGCAGTCGCTGTAGTGTTCCTTCAAATAGGCTTTGGTGGCGTCGTTAAGTTTCACTTTCACGCACCAGCAGTCGATGGAATGTACGCATTCGAATTCTTTTCCGCAGCGGGGACAGGTCTTTTTCATAGTCAAAAACGCGAGACCTCCTTGCGGAGGCCTCGCAAAACAAAAATGAATATCAATTATTTAAACAACATTGCACTGGGAATAATGCCTGCCTCAAACGAGTTCAGCAGCACACCATCGTTGGTATAACGGTACACGGTACCGTTCATGACGTAGTTCTTCGCATCGGTGACGTAGATGTCGCCCGTCCTGGGATCCACGGCCATGTTATAGAACAGAGTCCCCGACTCGGCGGTGATGCCGAAGGTCTCCGACAAGGCCATGCTTGACAAGTCGAAGCGACGCACTTCGTTGTTATAGATCATATAGAACTGATCGCCGGCAGGATTGGACTTGAGAACCTGTGCCGTGCCGTCGAACTCATAGCGGCGTTGTGCGGTCTTCAGCATCGGGTCGATTTCCCACAAAGAGGGCTGTTCGCCATAAGCCGCATCCCAAGAGCGACCTTCACAGAGCACCCACACGTGACCGTTCTTGTCGACCACCATGGTATTGGGCTCCTTGCCCACCTCGACCTCGGCCACCATCACGTCGTTGTTGACGTCGATGACCTGGACGGTATTATAGCTGTCGTGCGAGGCAGCGTTGATATAGTAATAGGACCAGTTGCTGACATACAGCTCGTTGCCCACTTGCACCATTTTCTCAGTGGTATTTCCGGTCTCGACAAAGCCCGCATGAGTCATGTCCTCCGGGTTGACGATCCACAAACCAGAACCCATCAGGTCACTGACATAGGCCTTGTTGGGTGCCACAAAGTGCATTTCACGTGGCGAATAGAAATCGGTGAGTTTGAAAGGCTTGGTGGTGTCGCACATCATCGTGTTGGCATTCACCTTGTAGATGTAGTTGCTGTTGTTGACGACGATATACAGCTGTCCGTCGACCAAGGCCATGCTCTGAGCCACATCGCCGAGAGGAGCGTTGTTCACCTTATAGAAAAGGTTGTTGGCCACCGTGTCGGCCACTGGGTCATAAAACGTCAGCGAGGCGTTGGAAGACTGGTAGTTGCCTTCGTTGAGCAACAACACTCCCGAGCCTACGGTAAAGGCATTCGGATCCTCAGGTTGGTTCGGCTTGCAGGAGAACAGCGAGACGGCTATGACAGCCAACAGGAATAAGTTAAGTCTTTTCATATTAGGGTTGTTATTGTTTCACAATACGTTCCGTAACGGTCTTCCCGCCAGCCTTGACACGGACGAAATAGATGCCTTGGTTCAGGCTTCCGAAGTCGATGATTGGCGTTGTCGCAGCCATCACCTGTTGGCCCATCAGATTGTACACTTCAACTGATTGCAGGTTCTCGACTTTCACCGTAAGACAGTCCTTCACTGGGTTGGGATACATGCTGATGACCTTCTCTGCGTTTTCCGCAACGTCGTTATGGGCGGCGTCGTGGATCACGCCGACGGCATCCAAGTCGAAGCCGCTCGACCAGAACGGGGTCGGCCACGGGTCGTTGACGATATGGCCTTCTGAATCATAGGTGGCATATTCCGGGTTGATGGTGCCAATCACATCGACCAAACGGATATGGGTGATGTGACTTTTATCGAGTTTGGCATCATCCTCCAGCTCATCAAGGTCGAAAGGCGTGCCGTACATCACCTCGTATTTTCCAGCGAAGTTATGGATCAGCGAGGCTTCCATGACACCAAAACCGCCCATCTGCACATCGGAAGGCACGTTGGTGACGGCGGGGAATTGGAAATAATTCTCACCATCGGAGCTCACCTCCACAAAAGCCAACTCCAAGAAGCAATGCGGCGTGTTGTGGAAGGGATTCTCGAACACGGCGAAGTCGGGACCCTGGGCATTGCAGATTGGTGAAGCAAAGGTCAACACTGCCGTGCCACCATCGCCCAAGCTGACCACCATGTTGTCGGCCTTGCCAAGAGCGTCGTCATCGGCGCCATAGCTGACCAGACCCAGGCTGAGGTCGTCAATCTGTTGCGGCCCACGGTCGACAGTGCAGCCCGTAGCCCAAGCCACGAAGGCCGAAGAGTCGGCATGCATGGCCGTGGTGCCGGCTACACCCGCCTCGGGAGCAAACTGCGCCCAAAGTATCGTCGGCACCAAAGCCATCAGCAGGATGGAAATCCTTTTAATCATTTCACCACGAGTTTAGCGGTACGCACGGCACCCTCGTTGTTCACAGTGACGAAATACACACCGCTGTTCAGCATCTCGGTGCTGATGCGGACTTGTTCTCCAGCCATGACTTCGGTGCTCACCGTGCTGACCATACGGCCTTGCATGTCGTACACCGAAATCGTGGTCATGCCAGCGTTTTCGACACTCACGAAGGTCTCGTTGACGGCGGGATTAGGATAGATGCTCAAGGCGTTGCCTTGGTTCTCCTGTACGCCCGTGTTCATCCAAACAGGCTCAACCTCTTGCGTCCAGACGTAAGACCATTCGGCGATCTCAGTAGCGCATGTCTCGTCGCCCCACTTGATGAAGTCGCCGTCCTGGAGGGTCTGCTCCTCATAGCCGTACCAAGCCATTGCGCCATTCACGTTGAACAGCCACCATTGGCCAGCAAGGGCATAGTGCGTTTCTTCTGAATCAACATTGAAGATGATGTCTTCAACGCCCCACTCGCCAGCTACGTATGAGAAACGGATATCAGTGGCAGCGATGGCATCCATCACTTCCTTCACCGTCACGGTTTCCTCTTCGAAGCGGTAGCCCCAAGCCAGGCATCTGTTGGGCTCGTTCCAGTTGACGGCAAAGACAATCTCGTTATGGCCTTCACCAACCCAATACTGGATCTCGGAGAAATCGATCATGGCTTCTTCGGCGTAGGTATAAACGGCAGCCACCGGTGACTCCCAGACGTAGGTCCAAGGAGCAATCTCGGTGCCGCATGACTCGTCGCCCCACTTGATGAAGTCGCC
>JAEEGJ010031141.1_pt1 | contig 10357 bp, 11 predicted proteins | sample 8958761 | NCBI WGS metagenome assembly JAEEGJ01 (sample SAMN16246546, study PRJNA631951) | gut metagenome | biome: gut microbiome; feature: rumen; material: RS-attached | host: Bos | place: Iran: Karaj | collected 2018-10 | reverse complement strand
CAAGACCGCTTGCGGGCTTGACGGCGGAGTGGAGGAGACCGGACGCGAAGGGGAGACAGACGGCCTCACCGCCCTGAGCCGGAACGGCTCACTGCTCGAATCGGGGCACTACGTTCGAGGCGAAGCCAGGCACTGTCGCTCCGGCGCAGTCTGTGGCGGGTGTAGCGAAGCGGAATCCCGACACTGTCTGCGCCAGCAGCCGGAACGGCTGCCTCCTGGACGCCCGGAACACTTCCGGCGGGGTTTACCCCGGCGGAGGTGTGGAGGAATAGCGGCCAGGTATAATCAAGCCGTAGGCTTACCGCGGAGTGGAGGGACGGGACTCTTCTGACGGAGCCTGCGGAGGAAGAGGAGTCACGGCCTGGAACGACCCAGCAGCGGATGCTGCGTAAGGCGGCAGGATGATCGCATACCACCAACGTTGAAGGCGAGAGATGCCCGTCGCATAGCACTGACGGTCTTCGGGACGGCACTTTCCGGCCTCGCATACCACTGATGCCTCATAGATGCAAGTAGCGGATGCAGTGGTGCGCAGCGCCTGTGGCGCAAGCACGACTGCAGGAGCGGGCCTGGAGAATTGATGTCGGTGAATTGAAGCACCCGGAAAGTGCGGAGTGAGCGACGGAGGGGAGGGGTGGTCCCCTCCCTGAGCGAACTCCTTTCCTGCCGCCGCCTCGCCCGGGAGTTCGGAGGTAGGACTCTCGCAACTCATTGACGGAGCGTACTTAACATAATCCGGATTGTGTAATCTGACGCCCTGTAGGACGGTTCTGCGGGCTCCGGGAGTATGTTTTACCGACTCCTTTGATGCGGGGCACTGACGGTGCCGGCGGCTGTTACACAATCCCGATGGGATTATGTTAATGTACGCGGATTCGTGGCGCCGACGGTCGCACAGGTAGGACATCTCCCGGGCGATATTCTCTCCCCGTGGGGAGCCGGAGGGGCATAGACCAGCAAGAGTCTGTGGGCGGCTTGTCCGCACACAGTCTCTTGACCTTATTTTCTTTAATGCGCGAAGCGCGGCGCGGAACGGCCACGAGTCTCTGACCAGAGCGCACCTGTGCGGCGGGAAGAGTCTCGTAGTGAAGCTGCCATAAGTGGAGTTCGGAGGGGCGCTTTGTGCCCCGGAGGACGGAACCAAAGCGAGTGAACGGAGCTTTAGCGTAGTGAACTGGCTTTGACCGCTTCCTATATTATCGGCTGGGGCTTCTCGCCAGAAAGATGTAACTTTGTAGGAGGATCAATATTGCATCGATATGGATGAGAATAAGTATTATGCCGTCAGACGATATTTCCCCAGGAAGATAAGGCCTGAGGAGTTATGGAAGATGAATCATAGAATCCATTTGGCGACCAGTTCCGATAGTAAGCTGACACCAGGGCTTTGTGCTTATATTGCCATCGGCGAGGACTTTGAAGACAGGCCGCTGGATATTTCGGGGAACGATGAGTGCCGGAGAATCACAAAGCAGACCTTTCAGAAATATTGGAATGAGTCGTTTGATTCATTTCAGAAAGCCCGGCTTCGTGGCGGCGAATATTACATTGATCGGTCGGAATCTGGGGATTGTATCACTTTCCACGCATTCCTCAGAGATCCAAGTAGACACTACGAGGTAATCTGTAGGCAGGAGGTGGATTTAGCGCAATTTCAGATTGAGGTGGAAAACTGTATAACGTATCGACGGGGAATTGCCAATCACAATCCTGCGATACCCGAGAGCGTGTTCTGCCAGGCCTTTAAGCTTGCCTTGGAGTTTTTCTATGATGGATCGGCGATGCCTGTCAACCAGGGCAAGTTATGGGAGGTTCTGGATGCGCTTGGAGGCTCTGCTGTGCCTGATGAGCCGGTCATCATCAACGAGGACTATTATTACCAGAGGGCGCGAGAGCTGATGCTCAAACGCAAGGAGGAAATCAAATTCCGGCTATTGGAACTTGACGATGCTCCGTCCAGACGGAAGGAACTAAGGGCGGAGATGAGGGGTATCGACTACTGCGTGTCCATATTGGATGAGAACCATTGATACCCCTCTCTTTTCCGCTTCTTTTTGCACCTAAAAGTTTTCCTGTACGTACTGCAGGAGCTTGTCGGAGATGGTCATTCCTCCCTGAATATTGCCGCTGACACCATTTTGAAGGAGATTGTCAAATGTCAACGCAGGGGAGTCAGTCCGTCCTAACAGTTTGAAATAAGCGTACCTGTTGGCGTTTATGCCTGCTTTGATGCGCTCCTTTTCAACCCAATACTTTTGTTCTTGTTCGACTTTGGGAGAGTACTCCAAATCGACATCGCTGACAACCATTTTATATCGGATTCGCTGCTCCGGCTTCGTGCAGTAGATGTAGATTGTGTCGCCAATGCTGAAATTGTTCTTCTGTTGCCAGTGAACATAGCCAAATTCATTGAGACAGCCTTCGATGTCGAAGGTCATACTATTTGACGGAACAATCCAGGAGCGTTTGTTGAGCTTCTCAACATCGACTATCCTGTTGATAGGAACAATTTCAAGCTTGGAATCCAGGACGGCGGCAATTTTATTGAGGATGTCAATCCCGACGGAGAATTTTCCTTGTTCGATTCGGCAGAGATTACCCGGATCAATGCTGATGCGGCTGGCAAGAGTCTTGGCATCCATTCCTTTCGCTTCACGCAACTGCTTTATGGATTTTCCTATCCTCAATCTGTCCAGAGAATCGCCAGTTACTACTTCGATAGGCAAATCTCCTCCGAAATAGCTTACACCGTGATTGAAAAACGCCTTGATGTCGTCTAACTCAACGTGACTGAAATCTTCACCGAACTTCCGCTTAAGTTCATCAAACATCCTTTGATAAACAGCTGTACCAAGATAGAAGGCGTCTGCAGGGAACGTGAAAAGAAGGCTTGTTCCGTTTGAGAATTCGATTCTCATTTGGGGGTTGTCTGAACGACCCTCCCCGTAAAACATGACATTGGTCATAATAATATAGTCGTTTTTATCGCGGTGAACCCCGCTTCAAATTGTTTACGCCACAAAGATATAAACAATTCTGAAAATTGTCAAATATAACAATCGGTTTTTTACCAATAAGCCATAGAGGCGCATTTGGAGCACATTCAATGCTTTCCTAATTGTGAGCCTTGCACTATAGGGTTGCGCCTGCGTTGATGGGGACGATGCCTTCTTTACCGTCAGTGGACCACTGGACTTGCCAGGTGCGTCCATCGACCTCGTCAAGCATGATGAAGGTCCACATATTCTGCGTGGCGTAGAGGTTGAATCTGCCGGGGATAGCATCATCTCCACTTGCCAGTGGCAGGTAGTTGATGGGGACTTCCATTCGACTCTTCTCATCCATGCTGTACTGGACCATACGGACAAGGCCTTGGCTGGTGTCGAGTTTGAGGAAGATCCACATATTGGTAGTGGGGAAGAGTTTGTATCCGGGGACAAGGACCTCGGTCTGCTTGCCGGCCTTGGTTCCAGTAGAATTGGATTGTGCGCAGGCTGTGAAGCCGATTAAAAGGCAAACGAGTGCCACTATTATACGGTTCGCTTTCATAGGGCTATGGGGGTGATTAGTTTAAGAGTTTCTTATCTGTATTTGCTTGTGTGAGGAAGTCGAAGGCACGGTCTTCCATCCATTCTTCGAAGTGCCAGGACATAGATTCGACAATTTCGTTTTCGTCTTTGTCGTTGGTGAAGAGGTAGATGAAGAGGCAGTGCTGCTCAAGTTGGTGGATGGTCCAGTCGTAGACCATATCGGTGAAGGTCTTGTACTGGACGTGAAGGACGCATTTGTTGATGATGGCGTCGAAGAGATCCTGGAACCAGTCGAGGCCGGTGTAGGCTTTGTTTTCGTCGTAACCAACCACGCTGCGTGATACTCCACGAAGGTTGAACTTGTCCTCCAGTTTGACCACCAGCTCGGACATCCAGTCAAAATTGGGCATTCCTTTGAAGCGCTGAAGCATCAGGATGGTTTCCTTGAGCTGCGCCAGATCGTCTTCGCCAAGGCCACGCTTGAAGATAGAAAAATCCGGCTCGGAATAGCGATAGTAGTAGCCGTTGCCATCGTCCTTAACTTCAACTTCAACACCAGCCTCACCGGCTCGGTCACGGATGTAACTGATATCGGCGCGGAGTGTGCGCGTTTTGATGCCAGTATGCTCTTCGCCGTACAGCTCACGCAAGGCCTCATTGCAACGCTCAATGAGGTCATCGAAATAGAATTTACGCCGGAAGTTGCTGAAGCAGTCGTCCAGGACTTTATAGCGTATTTGTGCGTGTTTGTTGCTGGCCATTAGTGCGTAATTGGGATAATTAAGCAAATTTAACGATTTTTACCGAAATACCCCGCAAAATAAGGGAAGAAGTGTGCAATTAATTTGCATAGGCACTTTTTATAATGGTTCGGATAGCAATCTTTGTCTATGTATTACAATGATTTGGAGGAGGGATGCTGTGACTGTTGTCTTTCACTGTCAGGAGCATATCAGTAAAAATGCTTAACTTTGTAATTGTTATTGTTACCCAGCATTTACATCGTGTACATTCATCATTACTTCACATTGTAGTATGGCGAATTTTGTGTTTTACAAATACCGGTTCGAGAAGACGGACGAAAGGACCTTATTTGACCAGGAGACAGGCGAAGAACTTACCGAATCTTCCATCAATGAAAAGTTTGCTGCAGACCTTGCGAGCAAGGCAGAGAAACGCAACAGCCTGAACCTTTATGACATCAAAGCAGACAAGCAGGGCGTGACAGCTCCGGAAAGCTATGCCAATGATATTCGGCGTTACGATAGTGGCATCGCCCTTCTTGATGTACGTAATAACAAGCACAAGAATGTGATGCCCATTGACAAAATGCAGGCAGAACAGATTGGCCACTATCCCTATTGTCTGGTGATTATTGATACTCGACCTGACTGCCGTGCTATACTGGTACAACAGAAGGCGGATGCGTTCAAGAGCCCGGATGCCGTCATGGGGCTTATCGCCGACTACTGCACAAGGGAGCTGGGGCTGGCTATGTTGGGATGGAAGTTTGTGACCGAGAAGCGTCTCTGCTTGGGCTCAATATGGGATATTGTCAAGACGCGCACCACGCAGGGACAGGATAGGGTGCGATCACTGAGCATCGTTCTAACTGGCAAGAAACCGAATGAAAACAATGAGGTAGACAAGGCTCTTCAGATGGTTTTGGAGAAACTGGCTGCGCCGGAAGGGGAGTTAAAGCTGACTTCGGATGATGCGGCCAAAAAGATTCTGGATGACACGAAGGAGGATGTGCGCAACACGGTAGATATGCTCATCGAGAACAAGTATAGCATGAAGATAAGCTTTGACAAATCCGGTTCCGTGGAATATGGCAAGGAGGCAGCAGCGGTTTATGGTATTGCTGACACTGTGTGCGAAGAATTTGAGAATGGCACTATGGTGATGATGGACGACGGCTCGTCTGGCTTCAATATTAAGATCTGGCTTGATACGCTTATGCCTGAAGACGGAGCACATACCTATGTGGAGCCTGAACTGAAAAAGAAAAATGGCCGAGGAAAGAAAAAATAAGTTGTTGGAGTCGCCCCTGTATACATTTGTTGCGAAGGGGTGGGTCAAGTGGTCACAGAAGATTGTGTCGCTCCAGGCAGGGGAGGAGGACTTCCTTCTTTACCTGGTGTGGGCGTTGGACACGATCAAGGAACAGGAGGACGGGATAAACGCCAGTTTCTACGATACCGTTTTTAATGCTCTTCGTAATAGCTTTAGAGCAAGCCAGTTCAACACAAACAAGGATGACCTGGAGTATTTGACAAATCTGGTCTGCGCAGCAGCACTTGAATGTTTCGGGCTGACACTGACGGATTCGTTGGAGAATCAAAAGATATACAGCGAACTGGTGTCCGGCTTCGGTGAGCACTGGAAGGACATCAACGCTTTGAAGTCAGGTGCGGATATGGATACGAGCGCACCGGAATTGAAAGAATGGGCCGTCGCTTATGTGGCGAGCGAGCATTTCTCAACTTATAATGATGTAATTGATTGGAATAACGACGATATGGCAGAGGTATTGATACACAGAGCAAGCTCCTTTGAAAAGATTGACCTGTACCGGGTCATAATGGCTCTGTACGAAATCGGAGCATTTGAATCTGTTGAAGGAAAACTCACCAAGACAAAAGTCTTCAAGGCTTTCGGGGATATGCTCGGAGACGATTTCAGTGATTTTCAAAATAATCTATCAGCGGGCAGCACGCATAAAAACGACATAGACATTTTTAAGCGTCTTGAGGAGGGCCTTGAGAAGTACGAGACGGAGAAAGATAAGAAACTCGAGAAACAGGGTAAGCCAAAGAGACGGTAAAACAAAGGGCGGGAATCTGATTCCTCGCCCTTGTTCGTTACTGAACTTTTTGGTACTTGCCATGCGCTATGTTTTCTAACCGGCCTTCATCGCACCATCGTCGGATTGTTCTGTCGATGGACTTGGGATTCAGCCCGAGCTGCTCTGCGAGTTGAGAATAAGCCTTGCGGTCAAATTCTGCAGGCAGGCTCTCGAAGAACTGTTCCTTCAACCGGTTGCGGCCTCCCTTCGTGTTGGCTATGGGCTGCGGTGAAGAGGGGAGTGTACCGAACACCTTTGCATTGTGCCGGATAAGGACACCGGCAATGGTCTTGGCCGTCTGATAATCGATGTCCAGGCAAGTGATGTCATCCTCGAAGGCACCGTCCTCTATGAGACGCAGGACTGAGAGACACATTGCGATACGGAACATGATCACACCCAGGCGGCGGACTGAGGCCACGAATTCTTCTCCATTCTCTTCAACATAGTCGGCTTGGAATGCGTCGAAGGTGGCGTTGAAATCCTCTTCCTGTTCAATGGTGAAGCGGAACTTGAGGTCGTGGTCGAGCCCCTGGAGTATCTTGAACAGGTCTTGGTAGTCAGCGCCCAGCTTCTGAAAGTACTCGTCCAAGGTGGTGTCCATGCTGTTGTCGAAGACGTTGTTCCAGATGAGCCTGGTGTTCAGATAATAGAACACGAAGCGGCTGAAAAGGCCGTTTTCGGCATCGGTGATGAGGTTGAGAATCTGTCTCGGAGTGCCGGTGAGCAGCGTAGAGAGCTTAGGGTGCTTGATGTTGACGTATTCACGATCCTTGCGGCGGATATACGAGATGGTCTCGTGGTGGAAGGCTTTGCGGAAGCCATCACTGTAGTTGCCGTAGTCAGAGCCGAACGTATTGGCGAGGGTATCGCCCTCGGTTTCGAACATCAGCCCCTCACCGCCATTGTCTGAAAGGACCTGATAGACGGCGGTGGCAGAACTATTGGCCGGGATAAAGAGCATCCGCAGGGGCGGCTCTTCTGGCTTCTCCATCGTGGCCTTCTTCTTCCCGGCGGCATTGTACTCGGCCATTTTCTGCTTATACTCCATGACTTCGGCCTCGTTGATCTCTCGGAGGCGTTCGTGGATGGGTTCGACAAGGTACCGGCAGAGCGTTAGGCGACCTTTGCCAGAAGATGCCCGGGCAGCGACAAAGAGGAAGAGGTTGGGATAGACAATGCGCTTGTCGTAAACGCCACAGATATGTGGCATACAAGCCGAGAGGACGGTCAGGGAGCCGAGTAGAAGGATGTCGGCATCATACTCTGAGTTGCTGACGGCGACAATCTTTTGCAGGAATTCCGGAAGTGCATCCTTGACCTGCTGGCTGAACGTTGGCATCAGTGGCTCTTCTTCCATATCTGCAATTTCGGCAGTATCCGCAATATCCGCATTTTGGTTTTGTGCAGATATAGGGGTAGCGGAATCCGCAGATTGGCTATGTGCAGATTTTGCATAAGTTGCGGATTTTGCAGATATGGGGCGGGTGCTAACGCTGATTCCTGCGTCTTTTGCCTTCTGGAAGAATGTCTTGGCTGTGACGCCGGTTCCGTGGGAGCGCATGCACTTATCGTACTGGCGGTCACATTCGGCCTGGTCGTAGCCTTCATTGAAGCGGCTGATCCGGTGGAAGTAGTCGCGGCCCGACTCGCCGAGGGCATCAGAGAGTGCGAATCCAAGCTCCAGCCAGTTGTCGTAACCTGTCGTAATGTCGGTATGAGCGGCTTCTATACGCTGGGTGACGAGTTCAATATCGTCGGCAAGGTCACCGGCAACTGGGGCGGAGGAGGAAGAAGTGGGGACAGGAGCCGGTTTTGCCGGCATCCAGTCATTAGGATTGAAGGTATTTTCTGCCATAATATTCAGATAAACAAAGGATTAATGTAGGCGTCACGGTCATAAGGCAAGAAGCACGGACGGGCAATGTCCTTGCCGGACTTGTCTATCTGGACGCCGTAGGTTTTGAGAATATAATTGTCAACGGCACGGAAGAAATCAGCATGAGACAGTGTACCCTTGTTGATTTCGATGACCCATTTGATGCCGTCGCCCGATGGACTGCGGAATAATAGTGCTGTGTCGAAGTACTTGTCTTGCTTGAGCCGGGAAAACAGTTCCTCCAGCCCGGGAACGTGGTCAAAATCGACGCACAGCAGGTTGGACACAGACTTTACCGTATCGTTGCTCCGAACGTCAAATTCGCCGCAAAAAGTGACATAGGCGAAGTGTGACTGCTTGTAGAGAGCGGCTTTCTTTTTGTCGGTGATGGCTCGTAGGGCAAGTGTCTGATCTTTAGCATATGGTCCTACAATGTAGTTGTAGGCATCCAGGATGGTTATGCTCTTGAAAGCGAACTTGTTGGTGATGGGGGCCTTGAAGAAGGAGAACTTCGGTCCCTTCTCTACTCGTACTTGCGGCGCATTCGCGTACTGGACTGAAGCAGCATCAAGATGTAGGTACATTTCGCGGTTGAGCGTCTCCAGCAGCTCCTGTCCGGTCTGGTGGTAGTAGAGGGCAGCGAAATCCAGGGCATCGCCGTCCGGTATGCTGCCGAACTGGTCTTTGTGATGAGCTGTCTCGTCGGAGAGTTTAGCAGAAGGATCGTTCTTATCGAACCAGATGTGCAGTGACTGAACGCCCCCGGCGAAGGGGTTGCGGACGATGCCGCAATCCCTGCCGGTGACTTTCATTACAACCTCTCCAGGGTAGAACAGACGCAAGATATGTGCGTAAATGTCCACGCCCCAGTGGGTCCTTCGGAGAACAGACTCCCGGTTAATCGTCTTTTCCATAGCGCTCACGGATTTTAAACATGACGTAGTTGCTACGGAGAACACGCTCGAGGTCTCGCTTGAGATACCAAATCTTGTTGCCGATCTTGGTGTAGGGGATTGTGCCATTGCTGCGGAGCGTCTGGAGGGTACGGGCACTGATGTGCAGTCTCTGCATCACTACCTGGCCGTCGATCCAATCTTCAAGGAACGCACGCTCGCAAAGGCAATCTATCTGCTCGTCGGTAAGGTCATCAAGGCTGATAATCTTGCGCTTGAGCAATTCTTCTTGGATGAAAGGGCACTGTCGAAGAACCCTGGCAAAATCATCTTTGGGGTTGGCCGCTATCGCAACCATAATATCCCGGATATGCTTAGGCTCGCTCATCTCCCCAGACGTTTACGGTTGACATAATCTTCAGCGGCAGACGCCATCTCGGCATCAGTCAGCTGACGACCGGAATTCATCCACTCTTCAATCTCGGACCGCTTGAAACTCAGCTTCTTGCCCTTTTTATAATAGGGTATGAGGCCGTTGCGAATCCAGCCATATACGGTTGGTGCAGCAGGATGATCGGGCAGGAACGCTTGAAGTTCCTTGACGTCCATCCACTTGTTGGCGGGCTCGGGCTGTGGCGTTGACAATCGCTCGTCAATCACTTGCCTGAGGCTCTTCACTTCTTCAACCAGTGTTGCTACAACACCGGGAAGGTCATCGAACTTATATTCTGACATAAAAACATGTTTTATGTCGCGAGTCGTTCTTTCTTTTGGCGCCTTATATTACAAAGAAAGCCCACGACTGTTTAATTCGTGGGCAAATTTGAATGTATATTTTTGGCTGATTCCTACACTACAATTGTAGTACAATACGATTTTTTATCATTTTCCGTCGGATTCCTTCTTTTCCTCGGTCTTGGTGCTCGTCACCTCCTTAATCTTTATCACTTCCGCTGCCTCACGTTTCTTCTTGTCTATGAGGTCAGCGTAGATTTGGGTTGTACTGACGTTCTTATGGGTAAGCATCTTGCTGACAGTGTAGATGTCGGCTCCACCGGCAATGAGCTGCGTGGCGTAGGTGTGGCGGAAGCAGTGGAAAGTGATGTACTTGGTGATACCGGCCTGTTTAAGCCAGGGCTTTAGGTACGTATTGACCATGTTACGGGTAAGACCTTTGAAAACAATTCCTGTTGAAGGTGGGCCGCAT